>Ga0255338_1001106_pt1 | contig 57927 bp, 50 predicted proteins | sample MeOH1_35cm_T4_19_FD_203715 | JGI IMG/M metagenome (GOLD analysis project Ga0255338, IMG submission 203715) | Sandy soil microbial communities from University of British Columbia, Vancouver, Canada - MeOH1_35cm_T4_195 | ecosystem: Engineered > Artificial ecosystem > Sand microcosm > Unclassified ... | reverse complement strand
GCGTATTCAATAAGAAGGTGTTGCCGCGGATGAACCGGTAGTTTCCGAAAAACTAATAGAGAAAAGGTTCAAAAACGTCAATTTCAGACTTCGCGAGATGTTTAAATAATTTCATGCGTCAGCTCTGGGTGAGTCGGGCTAAACTTGACCCCGAATCAGTATCTTTAGTACAATGAAGCGGTAACATTATTCAGTAAGAGGTGACCCAGATGTCTGATTCCGGTCCCATCGGGGTATTTGATTCCGGGGTGGGCGGTTTATCAATTCTTAGGGAAATCCGCAATCTTCTTCCGAACGAGGATATCATATATTTTGCTGATTCTGCCTTCTGCCCCTACGGTGGACGTCCTCCTGAATTTATCAACGGCAGAACTCTGGCTATAGGCCGGTTTCTGATCAGCCGCGGCTCCAAGCTTGTGGTTGTGGCGTGCAACACCGCCTCTGCAGCTGGGCTAAATGATCTGCGCGCGGAATTAAATGTACCGCTTGTGGGAGTGGAACCGGCGGTCAAACCGGCTGCAGCCTTAACCAAGCGGGGTAAACTTGGGGTGCTGGCCACCGGAGTAACCCTGGCAAGCGACCGTTTCAACTCTTTGCTTGATCGCTTTTGCGATGGGGTAGAGGTAATCACCCAGCCTTGTCCCGGCCTGGTTGAGTTGGTGGAGGAGGGGCGTTTGGCTGAAGCAAAGCCACTGTTAGCCAACTATCTTACCCCTCTTTTGGAACAAGGTTCGACTACAATCGTGCTAGGTTGTACACATTACCCCTTTTTGCGCCAAAGTGTTGAGAGTATGGCCGGCCCGGGTATTCTGGTAATAGACACGGGAGAAGCGGTAGCCCGACAGGTGCAAAGGGTTCTGGAACAGTCCGAGAAATTGAATCCTGGCCGCGAAAAAGGGATTGAAGAGTTTTTTACCAGTGGGGACCCGGAGAAGGTGGGAAAGGTCATCCAACTGCTTTGGGGCAGCAGTGCAAAAAGTGTGGAAAAACTGGAACTATAGTCCCAGAAAAAGTTTATTTTGGAAACCTCAGTAAGCTCCTTGACAAAATCACGAAAATATTATACAATGAATTTCGCAATCCGAATTATTATCGCGGGGTGGAGCAGCGGTAGCTCGTCGGGCTCATAACCCGAAGGTCGTGGGTTCAAATCCCACCTCCGCAACCAAGCAGTGTAAGGGCTGGGGATATCCTCAAGCCCTTTTTGTTTTGTCTGGAAGGAAAAGGATTGATGTGCGTCGAAAGAATCAACAATATTTTGGGCTAGGAGGAGCTTTAATGTTAATGAGCAGGGAGTCAAGTCCTAAGAAGCCTGCAATGCCTAAGTTGCGTAAGGTTTTGTTCGGAGTTTCGATGTTAATTGCGCTGGCAGTGGTGATTTTCGGTTCATTTCTTCTCTATATGACTGTTACTGACTATAATCCGGAACCAACCATCTCTCTTGCGCCGGAGAACAACACAGGTTCAGCTGTTAAACTGAACTCCCCGTTTTCGATCCTGACCTTTAACATTGGTTATGCCGGACTCGACAAGAATCAGGACTTCTTTATGGATGGGGGCAAGATGTCGCGCTCCAGCAGCAAGGAACAAACCGAAACCAACCTTAAGAATATTGGGAATTTTTTAGGTCAGGAAAACCCAGACTTCATCCTCCTGCAGGAAATCGATCGGGATGCATTACGCAGCTTTCATCTTGATGAGCTCGCGGATATGAAACAAAGATTTGCTTCCTATAGTTCTACCTTCGGCGTAAATTATAAAGTCGCCTGGGTGCCAGTACCGCTTCTCGATCCTATGGGTTCGGTCTATTCCGGCCTTGCCACCTTTTCCCAGTTTAAAACTACAGCGGCTGCCAGGTACCAGTATCCAGGTCGGGAGGCTTGGCCGCAGCAAATGTTTGACTTGGACCGGGCCTTCATCGAAAACCGGATTCCGGTGGAAAACGGCAAAGAACTGGTACTGATTAATTCCCATCTTTCAGCGTTTGACAAAGGCGGAGAGATCCGTAAGCAGCAGTTAGCTTTTCTTAAACAGTATATAGTTAAAGAGTTTACCAAAGGGAACTATGTCATTGTGGGAGGGGACTGGAATCATGTAATTCCAGGGACTGACCCCAAGTTGTTCAAAACTACTCAGGAATGGCCGTTTTGGCTGCAGAACCTGCCGCAGGATTTTACACCCCAAGGTTTCAAGTGGGCCGCGGACAAGAATATTCCCTCCGTTCGTACCAACGGTAATCCCTATGTGAAAGATGTCAATTTTAGGGTAGTGATAGACGGTTTTTTAGTTTCTCCCAATGTGCAAATCGACAAGGTATCCGGTCACGAACTCAATTTTGAGAACTCGGACCACAATCCGGTTACCGGGGTTTTTCAACTTAACTAAGTGTCTTGACAACAATAAGGAGGACCCGCCAGAGCTTGGTGGGCCTTTTGTTTTACCATTTCTTGTACTCAGGAGGGACAGGAATTACACCGCCCGGTGTTGAATTTTACTGAGGGGTAATTCTTGCAAGGTGTGGTTAGATGAATAAATTGTTGATTGGGCCGGTGGGTTCTGGGAAAACCACTCGGCTAATTAAAACCTTTCATTCCCTGATCGGGCAAGGGGTGAAGACCGGGGAGATTTTGGTGTTGGCGATGAGCGCCACTACCGTATCTGACTGGCGCAGCAGGATCCAGATGACTGCCAGCGGCAATCTCAACATCTTTACCTATTTTGGTCTCGCGCAGCGTGAAATTGCTCGGCAATGGCAGATGATAGACCCCCAACTTCCCCGCGGTCTAAACCGGCTGGAACCTACTTTTATGACCACAGAAACCGCTCATTATCTCATGGGATTGCTAGTGGAGAAATTCAGGGCACAAGGGTATTTCCCGGCAGTTCGGGCAACCTCCCAGCAAATCGCCATTCAATTGATTGACAATTTGAACCAGGCCGCCATCAATGGTCTTACCCTTGAACAAGCTGGACAGAGATTGAAAAACTCAGTCGGCCCGGACCAGGACAAGGGGAAGTCCTTTGAGGACAGTGTGAAGTTGATGCAGATTTTTCGCAGCGATTGTAGGGTTTCACGCTGTATTGACTACTCTTTAGGGGTAGAATTGTTTAACACTTGCCTCTTGTCTGACCCGGCCTATTTTGCTCGCATGTCTTCAACCTGGACCTATCTTATCGTGGACAATCTTGAGGAGACAGTCCCGGTAACTCAAGATCTGATCGCAAGATTATTGCCACTGGTAAAGGAAGGGCATCTTGCCTATGACCCCTGCGGGGGGCATGGGGGGTTTTTTGGAGCAGAGCCCGGTTTAGCGTTTGAAATGGTAAAGCCCTACTGTCAGATTGAACAATTTAATGATTCCCACCTGGGGTCCCCTGAAACCGCCGTTTACGCAAGCGCTTTGTCAGAACGGATATTGGGAGGAGTGGCTGGGTCTGCACCCCCTACTGTGATTAAGGGACAGATTGCAACCCAACTCCGGGGAGAGATGCTTAACCAGGTGGGGGCCAAGGTGTTGGAATTGCTTGATGCTGGCGAGAAACCGGATCAAATCGTGCTCATTGCGCCGCAGGTTGATAAAGTCGTGGAATTTACTTTGGGAGCATCCCTTGCGAAAAAGGCGGTTCCTTTGGCTAACCTTACCCGGGGAAAGAGACTTCTAGACCAGCCTTTTGGCCAGGCTTTAATATGTCTTGCGCTTTTGCTTTATCCCGAGTGGAAGCTGGAATTGAACTTTTCCGGGTTGGTGCAGACCTTGAGCCTCCTGTTAAAGCTTGACCCGGTCCGCAGCGCCTTGCTGGCAGATGCCGTTTTTCGTCACAAGCTGGAGCTGCCTGACCTGGATCAAGTGGGCCTGCGCAGCCGGCTTGGGTTCGAGAACTCGGAAAGGTACGACCACCTCAGGGATTGGATCTCAGAGAGAAAGTCAAGCAGTCCGGATCTGGAACTGCTGTTTCAACTGGTATTCGGTGAACTTCTCGCTCCACTTTTGCCGGAGGAAATGGATCTTTTGGCGTGCAGACAAGTGATTGATTCTATCATGAAATTCAAACGCGTAATGCTTAGCTATCCGCAAGCTGAGGATTATAACCTGGGCAGAGGATTTCTGGACATGGTTCTGCGAGGTACTCTGGCAGCGGAGACCTTGTTTCGTCCGCCGGAAAATACGGGAAAGGTCTTGCTTGCTACACCATATACCTTTTTGCTCTCCCCTTACGTTGGTGCAGTCAAATATCAGTTTTGGCTGGATGTTGCAGGGGAGCAGTGGTTAAGGAGCAGCGCGAAGGAACTGACTAATCCTTATGTACTCTCCCGCAGATGGGAGCCTAACGCCCTTTGGGATGACAGAGCTGACCAGGCCGCACGGGCCCAGAGCCTGGCCTGCTCCTTAAAAGGTCTATTAGGCAAGTGCGGAACCGGCGTGTACACTGCGTCCAGCTACCTGAACAGTCAGGGGTATGAACAGGATGGTCCCCTGGCCCAGTGGCTGGAGGAACTGGGGGTGAAGCCGGAATGATACGATTAAGACCCGGTCAGCAGGAAGTGGCCTCCTACCAAGGTGGTTTAATGGCGGTTCCTGCGGTTCCTGGGGCCGGAAAAACAACTGTTTTGGCACACCTGGCTGCCGAATTAATTGCGGCAGAAAAGGTAAAGCCAGGGAAAATTTTGATAGTCACAGTCATGAATTCGGCGGTTGCCAACTTCCGCTCCCGTATCGGCGGGTTTCTGGAAGACCGAAGTTTACCTCGCAGCGCGGGATATGAGGTAAAGACCCTGCATTCGCTGGCAATGACAATACTAAAGGAAAAACCGGAGTTTCTCCTGATCAACAGCGGGTTTCAGATGTTAGACGAGGTGCGGCAGGATGAAGCGGTAAAGGCAGTAGCCTCTAATTGGCTCGCAGCAAACCCGGGACGTTGGCAGGGGGCGTTAAAGCTGGACCCGGACAAGGATGCCAGGTGGTATCAGCGAGCACTGGGAAATTGGCAGCAGAAAGACCTGCCGGAGTTTTTCAAACAAAGCGTGAGTTACATCAAAGCTCAGGGGATTGGACCAAGCGCTGCCCAGGAGCTTTTGGCTCAGTTAGATGGGTCCTCCTACCTGGCCTGGGCTTTGGAGGTTTACCTGGACTACGCCAAGGTTTTGCGCGGGAATGGTCAGCTGGATTTTGACGACCTCATAGCCCAAGCCTTGCGGCTCTTGCAGGAAGACCCCGGTGTGCTGCAGCGACTGCGCAGGCGCTGGACCTATATCTTTGAAGACGAGGCTCAGGATTCTAACCCTTTGCAGGAGAAAATCCTGATGCTGTTAGCCGGGGAGTCCGGCAACCTGGTGCGGGTAGGGGATTCCAACCAGGCTATTATGGGTACATTTACTTCCGCAGAGCCGGAAATTTTTCGCTCCTTTTGCCGCAGGGAGGATGTGGTTAACGCAGGGATCCTGGTGTCAAGCCGCAGTACGCGCCAGGTTATAGATCTGGCCAACCACCTGGTGGACTGGAGCGGCCGGGAACATCCGCAACCTCAGTGTCGAACTGCTTTAGAACCTCAGGCAATAAACCCCGTTGAGACTGATGACCCTTTCCCAAATCCAGTGGTAGACGGCTACACCCTGGGGGTCAAGCAATACCGGACCAGAACACAGGAACTGTCTGAAGTTGCCCGGCTGGCCTCCAAGCAGTGTAAGAAACGGCCGGATTACACCTTGGCAGTGCTGGTGCCTACCAGGGCCATGCAGCAAGAGCTGGCAGAACAGCTAAGCGCACTCGGAGCCCCTTTTGAAGAGGTGGGCAGGGTAACTGAGGAACAGGCAAGGACAGTAAGCGACATTAAACTGGTGCTTGATTATTTAGCTCAGCCACACCGGGTTGACGGACTTCTATCTGTTTTGACCAAGGTACTCCTGTCCGGTGTTTCTGAGGAAGGACAGGCAGGACTTAGCCAGCTGTTCCAAAGGTATAGTTTGGAGGAAGTTATCTATCCGGTCGGGGAAGTATTTCCCTGGCTGAACCTGCCAGATGAATTTGGGGATAAAGAACTTTATTCCGGTTTTACCACCGCGCTTGCCAGAGTCAGGAAGTGGCTTGAGGCCAGTGTGATTCTTCCCCCGGAGGATTTGATCCTGTTTTTGGCTGAGGAGATGGAGTTAGTGGGTGAACAGTCGGAAATTGCCCACAATCTTGCCCTATTGATAAAACAGAGGGTGTCGGAAAATCCGAATTGGCGCCTGATCGATATTGCCCGCGATTTGCCCAGGCTGGAGGAGTCGCTGAAACATTTTGCCAAGGTGATCTATGAGCAAAAGGGCTTCACTCCAAAACCCGGGGTGGTTACCCTGCTTACCACACATAAGTCAAAAGGGCTCGAGTGGGATACGGTTTATCTTGTCGGAGTAACCAGTGGAGAATACCCATCCAGGACTTCGGACAAGTTTCGCAGCGATCTGTGGTACTTAAAGGAGGAAGGGTCCAACCCCATGGCTTTGGTTAAAGCTGAGTTGAACCTGGTGCGGGGTGGAAATGGGGAGAATGACCCGGTAGAGCGGGCAAAGCTGGCGGAAATCTCGGAGCGGCTGCGGCTTCTTTACGTAGCAATCACCAGGGCCAGGAAAAACCTCCTGATTTCTTATCATGCAGAGGGTCTTTACAATAAGAAGATGGGACCGAGTCTGGCTCTTACAGCATTGCAGGAGTTCATGGCGGCGGAGGGTACCAAATATGCTAAGCAATAATCTAAAGCAACTCTATTTCAGCCAGTCCGCTCTCGGGACTTACCAGAGCTGTCAACTCAGGTTTCGCCGCCGCTATCTGGAAGGACTTTACTGGCCGAACACTTGGGCCCTTGATGAAATGGGCAAGGCCGGGCTGGAACAGGGCAGACTGTTTCACCTCTTGGCCCAGCGTTATTTTAGTGGGGGTATGGACCCTCATTATTCGGTCATTAATGACCCGGTTCGGGAATGGCTTAGCTCACTTGTTTCCTTTCGGCCCTTTCAGCAGCACCTGGTATTTCAGCCGGAACAGGAATTGCGGTTAAACAGCGGGGTTTTTAGGCTGGTGGCCAAATTTGACCTGTTGCTGTTCACACCGGAGGGCAGGAGCGTGATTTATGATTGGAAGACAACTAGTGCAGTGCCGAAGCAGGAGTATTGGCGTAAGCACCTGCAGACCGTGGTTTATCGTTATGTACTCTGTGCAGCGGGGGAGGCCTGCTCTCCCTTTGGCCCGGTAAAGCCGGAGGATCTAAGCATGATTTACTGGAATCCACAGTATCCTGGGACTTACGCAACACTTGGCTATTCCGAACGGGAATTTGTCCGGGACGGCGAATTCCTGCAGCGCTTAATGGCGGAGATTATGGCCAAGGAGTCCGGAGAGTTCTTTGCGACTACGGATCAGAAGCGCTGCCGTCACTGTGAATACTCCCCGGTTTGCCTTGGGGAGCGTGCGGTTGAGGTGGATGTGGCAGAGGATGACCAGGACCTGGAGCTGGATTGGGACAGCATCGAGCAAATTTTGCCTTACTAGGATCACCCTGGAGGTGGATAAATGGCGGACAGTGAACCCAGGTTAAGCGATCTGGCACGAAAAATTTTAGCCCAAAGAGGAGTCAGCTCCAGTCCCGAGGTCCGCGCCTTTCTGGACCCGGCTTTCTACACCCCAACCCCACCGCTGCAGCTTCCTGGCTTGGAGCGGGCGGTTCAGCTCTTACTCGAGGGTATAGCGGGTAGAGAGAAAATCTGTGTTTATGGGGATTATGATGCGGACGGAGTCACCTCTACTGCCCTTCTGGTCACCCTGCTCTCCTCCCTTGGGGCGGATGTTTGTTATCATGTTCCGGACCGCTTTCGGGAAGGGTATGGTATGAGTGAAGGGGTGGTCAGGGAGCTGGCAGCTAAGGGAGTAACCCTGATTCTCACTTGTGACTGCGGAATCTCAAACAGAGCTGAAATTGCCCTGGCCAAAGAACTAGGTCTTATGGTCCTGGTCACTGATCATCATCTACTCCCGCCGGACCTTCCGGACGCTGATTGCATTGTTAACCCCCAACAATTGCCCGAGGGGCATCCCTCCCGCACCCTGAGTGGGGTTGGGGTGGCCTATATGCTGGCCAGGGGTGTACTCGAGTATGTAGGGCGGGGTGAAGAGAGTAAAGCTTTTCTGGATCTGGTAGCGATCGGCACGGTTGCGGATGTGGTTCCCCTGCGGGCTGAGAATCGTTTCCTGCTGCAGTCTGGACTGAAGGTGCTGCAGGTTTCCCGCCGTGCTGGAATCAGAGCCCTTTGTAGGGAGTCGAAGCTTATCCAAGCTGAACTTACGGAAGAGGAAATCGGGTTTCAGTTAGCTCCCAGGATAAACGCAGCAGGCAGGGTCTCCTCAGCTGTCCTGGGAGTGGAGCTCCTGCTGGCTAAAGATGAACAAAAAGCCTCCGAACTCGCAGTAAAGCTGGAGACTATCAATCAACAACGCCGGAAGATCGGAGAGGAGATATTTCAGCAAGCCCAGGGTATGCTAAACTTGGACTATGGTTTGCGGCCTATCGTGCTTTACAGTCCGGACTGGCACCACGGCGTAATTGGAATTGTGGCGGGACGCCTAGCGGAACTGCACCAGGTTCCGGTGCTGCTGATGAGCCTAAAGGAGGATGGAGTAAGCATTACAGGCTCGGCACGCTCAATTGAAGGCGTTCACATTTACGAGGTCATAAAGAGCTGTTCTAACTACTTGACCAAGTTCGGTGGACATGCCGGAGCGGCCGGATTTTCACTGGAAATAGGTAAGTTGGAGTTGTTCTCCAAGGCGGTTGAATATGAGCTGGAGCAAGCCCTGGAAAGGGTAGAACCGGGTGAAGTGGAAAGCTTCGATCTGGAAATCAGACTGGATTGCTTGAGCACAGGTACTTATCAGGAACTGCGCTTGCTTGCGCCCTTTGGAGAAGGAAACCCCGCGCCTCGCTTTTTAACCAGGCAGGCCGAAGTCCGATCCCACCGAGCCATTTCCGAGGATAGACACCTGCGCTTGGTTCTGGGCCACGGGCAAACTGTCCTGCAAGCAATCTGGTGGTGGGGGGGCAAGCAGGAAATTTCGCCGACGAGCGATGCAATCTATTCCCTGAGTATGAACCGCTGGCAGGGACGGGAAAATCTCCAATTGATTATCTATTCACTTAAACAATCCGGGGAGGTCCTGAAAGTATCAGAACAGGCCCCGGACCTGGAACTTCTGGATCTGCGCCATAGGCCGGATATGGAAGATAGGCTGTTAGAGCACAAAGCCGCAGCTTTTTTCCTGGAAGGAACAAAAGCTCCGGGACCCCTTTTAACCCAAAGCCGTTACACATTAAGTGCAGTGAACACCCTGGTACTTCTCACTCCCCCTCCCGGTCTAAGAGTCCTGCAGGAAATGCTGGCCCTGACCGGAGCGACCAAACTAATACTGGCCTATCAGGAAGAGGAAGCCGGCGGGGCCAAGGAGTTCCTGGAAAGGCTGCTGGGCATGGCCAAATACGCGATCTCCAACGGCAATGGGATAGCGGACATCAAACTGCTTGCGGTTAGGACAGGGCAGTTGGAAATAACCATTGCCAGCGGGTTAAACTATTTTCAAGCCAAAGGAATTCTCGCACTGGAGTACCTTAACCTCGAGCAGGTCCAGCTTCAGCGCGGAAACAAGCACGCAGGGCGTACAGCAAACAGCAGCGTCAATGTTCTAAAGAGTCTCCTGGCCGAAACCAGAGCATTCCGCCGCTACCTCTTAAATGCCCCAGTAACGAACATCAGACTTCTCCTCTTGGGAGAGGAAAAGTTCTATGCTAAAACGAAGTACTGAGCAGGCACTTTCGCTTGACCAGGCTGAAATTACTGTTTTGCCAACGGAGGAATAGAATGAACACTCAACAAATCGTGGACCTTGTTCTGAATATGGCTGGATTGTCCACCCTTCCAGCCGATTCAGGCGTAATCGTACCCGGTGAAAACATCCATAAGGTATTTGCTGGGATTGACATGGCTACTCCGGAACTGCTCCTGGCGCATGATCTGGGCGCAGACCTGGTGTTCAGCCACCATCCCCAAACCGGAGAGCCGGAGGTTTTCTTTCATCGTGTTATGGAGCGCCAGATTGATAGAATGACAGAAGCGGGAATACCGATTAACCGCGCGCAGAAAGCCTTGCGTGACCAGGTAGGCAAGATCGAACGCGCCCATCATGCCGGAAACTATGACCGGGTAGGATCCGCCGCCCGACTGCTCAACGTTCCATACCTGAATCTGCATATGCCGGTGGATATCATTACCGAAAATCTTGTTCAGGCTAAGCTTGACGCTGAGTTGGCAGGTAAGCCCAAGGCAACGCTCCAGGATGTGCTGCTTATCCTGGAAGACTTACCCGAATATGCCAGAGCACTGGCTAAACCGGTGATCCGGGTAGGCACAGAAAAAGATTACGCCGGTCGAGTATTGGTCCTCATGGCCGGCGGCACAAACGGGGGAGAGCAGGTTTTTAAAGCTTATTTTGCAGCAGGAGTCGGCACGATCGTGTGCATGCACGTGCCTGAGGATGTACGCAAGGCGGTTGCAGAACAAAATATCGGCAACGTGATCGTAGCCGGGCATATGGCCAGCGATTCGATTGGCATGAACCTGGTCTGCAGTGAGTTGGAGAAACAAGGGATCGAAGTGGTGCGCATGGGAGGAATCATCTAGTAAAAGTTAACAGAAAAAAACCTCCGCCAGCGAGACGGAGATTCCAGCTGCTTACTTTGTCACTGCTCCATTCCAGCCATCCATGCGCCCATGACGCTTGATACCGTGGTATAACCCTTTTCAAGCAGGAATTTGGCTGCTGCCTGGCTCGTTGCACCGGAATAGCAGATCAGTACCACCTTTGACTTAGGGTCCAACTGTTGGTAAACTTCTTCGAACTTGGACATCGGTATATTTAGTGTCTGGGGGATGTGCCCCTTTTGATAGGTGTCCTTGTAATGGTTCGGCTTGACTAGAAATTGATTTCTAGTTATATTTACTCTAGCATGCCATCTTCGTAAGTTGCCGGGTACAGGAATTTGTCCAAATCCAAGTGTTAGTTTTTTCAGGAGAGTAGATAAATGGCAAATAAGTTTAAGAAGGTCAGCAAAGCACAAAGCAAGAAACAAGAGGATGATAAAATCCTGAGAACTGCCATGGGGTTGGGTTTGATCGCGATTGTGATTATTGTGGTGTTTATAGTTTACGGTTCCAACAAGCAGAACACAGGTACTTCTCAGACCGCTCCGCAGCAAACCTCGTCCCAGAACACATCTCAATTACAGCAGAAGGTTCAAAGCGACGAAAAGACAGCTCAGGCGAATCCTAAGGATTATACCGCACAGAAAACCCTCGGGAATTCCTATTATGACTTGGGGTTTGCCTATCTTCAGGCCAAAAACGCACAAGATTCTACAACCAATTTTTCCAAGGCCGTGGAAACTTATCAAAAGGCGTTGGCAATGAATTTTGACATTAACGTTCAAACGGATATGGCCACTGCAGCCTTTTACGGCAATCAGCCAGATATAGCTGATGCCGCCTTCAAAAAGGCGATAGAAAAAGAGCCCGAGTTTTATACTGCCAGGATCAACTACGGCATATTCTTAAGGGATGCCAAAGGAGATAAGGCGGGCGCAAAGGCGCAATTTGAATATGTTGCCAATCAGAATAAGGATACCAACAACAAAGGACAAGCTCAAGATTTATTAAAAACCTTAAACTAGACCCCCATGCCGCTTCCGGCGCGGCGGATGAAAATTCCCCACATCTCAAGGGTGAATTGACTCTAGAAATTTAGCATTTTGGCAGGAGAATTGAGCGTTTAAGCGAATTACCTAGCAATAAGCTTGGGAATAGGCTGGGGGGACCACTAATTTATGGCAAGGATAGGGATTTTAACCTGCTGGAACGCGACACAGGAACTTGATTGCGCTTCTGCTTCCTGCTTGCGTGACCTGCGCAAACGAATGGGGGAGTTCACTCGTTACCCGAAAGACGAAAAGCTCGAATTAATCGGGATCATTAACTGTGCCGGCTGTCCCACCATTAGCGCACCGGAAAAGATTTTGCGCAAGGTAAGGGCTTTAGCCGAGATGAGGGTGGACGCGATCCATCTTACTTTCTGCATGGTCACCCTTTGCCCCTTTAAGACCAAGTATGTTGAGTTGATTCAGGAAGCTTATCCGAATGTCAACGTGGTCTACGGGACCCATGAGGCACCTGTCCCAAATGAGGTTTATCAGCAAGAAATCAAGGATTTGCTCTGCGCTCCAAGGAAGTCAATGACTGACATTATTCTAGGTCGTCCCAGACCAAAACGTAATTAAGCTGCGTTTGCCTCGCTCTTTGGCGGGGTTTTGTTTCAGCGGATGAGTAATGTATAATTAGTAAAAACTACATATTGTAAGTCTCCGAGCCGATGGGCCTAAACTTCAGGCATGGTTCTTCGGCCGTTTCGGGTACGGAAGGAAACGACTGTGCCTCCACGTATTGGGAAAGGAGATTCTTGAGGTTGGTTGTCTAGTAACCGGCTCCTGTTTACTTTCCCTGTAAACATGGCCGGTTCTTTTAATTGCCAGAAAGGGGCGACGAAGATGAAGCAAGTGCCTACCCGGGAAGCAGTTGGTGCGGTTCTCTGTCACGATATTACCAAGATTGTTCCCGGTGAGTTTAAGGGCAGGGCGTTTAAAAAGGGACATATTATTACCGAACCCGATGTTGCAGAATTGTTGAGGCTTGGCAAGGATCATATTTTTGTCTGGGAACAACTGGAGGGAATGCTGCACGAGAATGAGGCAGCGGAGAGGCTGGCCAAAGCTGCGGCTGGGAAAAATATAACTTGGACTGAGGTTAACGAGGGTAAGGTTAGCTTGATCGCGTCTGCGAGCGGATTGCTTAAGGTGGACAGGATGCTGCTCGAGAAGGTAAATTCTCAGGACCAGGTGATTTTAAGCACACGCCATAGTAATATCCTGGTGCAGCAAGGAGAGCTGTTGGCAGGGACCAGGGTAGTGCCTTTGGTGATTGAAGAGGAGAAGATTCTCGCTGTTGAGGAGCTCTGCCGCGATCGGGCGGTGGTGGAGGTTAAGCCCTTAAGGCGCTTTGAGGTGGGACTTGTGACCACGGGAAGCGAGGTATACCACGGCCGCATCACGGATGCCTTTAGTCCGGTGCTAAAGGCCAAGTTTGCTGCGTTGGGTTCGCAAGTAGTGGACATTGTGTTAGTACCGGACAACATGGAGAGAATTACAGCGGCAATTCAGGACTTACTGGCCCGGGATGTGGACATGATAGCAGTCAGCGGGGGGATGTCTGTGGATCCGGACGATCTTACCCCTGGGGCTATCCAGGCTAGCGGGGCGGAAATCATCGGGTATGGGGCACCGGTTTTGCCCGGGTCTCAGTTTCTTATCGGGTACTTTGGGGAGGTACCAGTGGTGGGCCTGCCCGGTTGTGTGATGTATTCGAAGCAAACAGTGTTTGACCTAATCTTGCCCCGCATCTTGGCCGGGGAGAAAATCAGCAAGCAGGACATGATTAGTTTGGCGTACGGTGGGTTATGTCTTAACTGTCCGCAGTGCAATTATCCAGTTTGCCCTTTTGGCAAGGCCTAGGGTTAGGGTTGAGGTGTTAATATGTTAGAAATGATTGAGCTGGAACAGGCCCAGAAGTTGCTCCTTGGCTTGGTCAATCCCGTGCAGTTGGAGGAGACCAGCTTGGCAAATTCCTGGGGCAGGGTTCTGGCTTCTCCGGTAACAGCGGCGATTAGTGTGCCGCCTTTTGCTCGATCTGCGCTTGACGGTTATGCTCTGATCTCAGCAGATACCCAGGGAGACCTGCCTGTTAGTCTTAAGCTGATTGGTGAAGTACCGGCCGGTAGAGCATATGCTGGTCAGGTAGCCCCGGGCACCGTTGTAAGGATTCTTACCGGTGCCCCAGTGCCCAAGGGTGGCGATGCGGTGGTAAGACAAGAGGATACAGAGCTAAGTGGCGGGTTTGTCCAATTGCAGAAGGCCCTTTCAGCTGGTGCAAACATTGGGCGTGAAGGGGAAGATTTTACCCGTGGTGAGGGTCTGTTTGGGGCGGGAACTCCTGTATCCCCAGCTGTAGCGGGAGCCCTTGCTTCCCAGGGTTATGACAGGATTGAAGTGTTTGCCAAACCTAGAGTGGCCTTGGCAAGCACCGGGGATGAACTTGTAGAAGTCGGTGTTCCTTTGTCAACTGGGCAGATCTACAACAGCAACATTTATTCCCTTGCAGCTTTGGTCCACTCCTGGGGAGGAGTGCCGCTATACCTGGGTTTAGTCAAGGATAAGGTGAAAGCCCTGGCCAAAGTTATAAACGACGGGCTTGAGCAAGCGGATTTAGTGGTTACCACCGGGGGTGCCTCGGTCGGAACCTATGATGTGACCATCAGGGCCATGGAAGAGGCAGGTGTGGAGGTGCTGTTTTGGCGGGTGGCCATGAAACCAGGCACACCTGTAGTTTGCGGACTCAAGGGGAACAAGTTGGTGCTCGGTTTGTCTGGAAACCCAGCGGCTGCAATGATCAGCGCTTCCTTACTCTTAGGACCGATGGTGCGTAAGCTGGCAGGCTTTACGACTTATCTCCCGAAAAGGGTGAACGCTGTCAGCCGTGATGATTTTAGCAGGACGAGCGGTGTACGCAGGCTGATTAGGGCCTCAGCAACCCTGGAAGAGGATGGCCTTGCGGTCTGCTTCTCCAACCTACAGCAGCCTGGAGTGCTGAAATCTATGCTCGGCACTAACGCCTTGGTTGATCTTAAGCCGCACCAGACTCTGCTGAAAGGACAGAACTGTAACGCTTATTTATTGGAGGAATGGACTTGATTCCGATAGTATCAGTAGTAGGGAAATCAAATGTGGGGAAAACCACATTGTTAGAAAAAATATTGCGGGAGCTCAAGGCACGGAATTATAAGGTGGCTACAGTAAAGCATGATGTCCATGGGTTCAGCATTGATATCCCGGGGAAGGATACCTGGCGTCATGCCCAGGCTGGGGCCGATGTTGTCATAATCTCCTCTCCCCAGAAAGTGGCCATGATTACCAAGGTGGAGAGGGAACTGGACTTGGATCAGGTTTGTGCCAGGGTAAGCGGTGTAGATATCATCATCACAGAGGGCTACAAACGTTCCAATAAGCCGAAAATCGAGGTGTTTCGCAAAGGGGTATACGCTGAACTGCTCTGTTCCCCTGAGGAGCTTATCGCCATTGCTTCGGATGTAGAATTTTCTCTAGGGGTTCCCTGTTACGGACTGAATGACGCTTCCGGGCTTGTGGACAGGCTTGAGGAGCTGTATTTAGGCACCGCCAAGGGTAAGTAAAGGAGAGGGTGCTGATGTGCCAGGTTAGCGCGATCATACTGGCGGGAGGACGCAGTTTACGCATGGGCAGGAATAAGGCTTTGCTGGAGATTGACTCCAAGAGTATTATAGAGCGCCAGATCGAGGAACTTCAAAAAGGATTTGACTCCGTGAAGATAGTCTGCAACCAGCCGGAACAGTACTCAGAGCTGGGGGTGAGTCTGGTTCAGGATGAATTTCCGGGGTGCGGTCCGTTAGCCGGGATTCATGCCGGCCTAAAGAGTACTGGTGCAGATGCGGTATTCGTGGTTCCTTGTGATATGCCTTTTGTCACAGCGGACTTGGGGCTTCAGCTGCTGGAGAGGCTTGGTGAGGCTGATGGAGTGGTTTTGACTTACCAAGGGAAAATCGAACCCCTTTGCGCTGTTTACCGCAAGTCCTGCCTGTCTGCTATTGAAGAGTTTTTGACAGAAGGGCGGCTGAAAGTCATCGACTTCTACCCATTGGTAAATATTAAGTTTCTACCTGCCACCGAGTTGATCCAGGGTGAGCTGGCAGAGAATGTTTTTTTTAACATTAATACGCCGGAGGAGTTTGAACGGGCCAAGACACTTGGGACAGGTTGAAGAACGGGAAACCTGTCTTTTTTTGTTTGTTTTGGAAGGAAAAAGCCTACGGCTGTCAAATCACAACTCATAATAGCAGCTCGAATTCGAAAAGGGGGTACCCACTTGTGTCTGTATCCATAGTCCATGCCGCCGATCTGCACCTGGAGAGCAGTTTCGCCGGCTTGCCCCCGGCGCAGGCCGCTCTACGTCGGGAGGACCTGAAGCATACCTTTTTGCAGATAATCGAGTTCGCAGCAAAGGAAAAGGCACAAATTTTGTTGTTTGCCGGTGACCTGTTCGAGCATGATCGCGCAGGCAGGGAACTGATGCACTTTCTTAACAGCGGCTTCTCCAGGCTTAATGCCAGGGTGTTCGTCTCTCCCGGTAACCATGATCCGGGACTGCCCGGTTCTCCATACTGGTCCTTTCCCTGGGCGGAAAACGTACATATTTTTAGGGAGGAGATTGAGGCTGTCCCGCTGGAGGAGCTTGGCTGCGTGGTTTACGGCCTTGGCTTTGCACACTTTGCGGTTAAGGATCCACTGCTCAGAGGTTTCCAGGTAAAAGACCCGGAGCAGATTAACCTTATGGTGCTGCATGGAGATGACCGCACAAACCCACTAGCCGCCGCCTCCAGCTCTAACTACCTGCCTTTTACGGCTTCTGACCTGGCTCTTGCAGGAGCGGATTATTACGCCTTGGGCCACCATCATCGTCCACGCGTTATTTGGGAAGAACAGGGCCTTGTTAAAGCCTGTTACGCTGGGAGCACGGAACCGCTTGGGTTCGGCGAAGAGGGAGAACATGGTGTGTTCTTCGGTACTGTGGGTAAAGAACAAAGTCAGCTGCGGTTTGTCAGGTTAAACCAGCGCTCATACCGGACCCTGACCTTAAGGTGCAGTGGGGAAGGGTATTTGGAGCAGTTAGTAGAATTAGCGTTGCAGCAGATTCCGGCTGTGGAACGTCAGCGCGACCTTTTCCGCCTGATCTATGCCGGGGAGGTGGAACCTGCTTTGGAGTTTGACCGAATCAAGCTGGAGGAACTTCTATCACCGCACTTTTTCCACTGCCGGGTAGAAAATGATACCGTTTCTAACTACGATCTAAACAGTTTGGACACTAGAACGGTGCGTGGAATGTTTACGGCAAAACTTCAGGCCTTGCTGCAGGAAGCAGAGGCTGAAGAGGACAAAGAGTTGTTTCGGAAAACACTGTACTATGGTCTGGATGCCTTAAACCTGGGAAAGGTAGGAGAACGATGAGGTTAGTACGTCTCCACCTGGTGGGATTTGGCAGGTTTCAAGATCAAGTAATAGAGTTCGGGCCCGGGCTTAATTTGATCTATGGTCCGAATGAGAGCGGCAAATCTACCCTGCTCAACTTCATTCGGGGGATGTTGTTTGGATTTAAGAGGCCAGGAAACCGCCGCAGTTTTGAAGAAATTCTGGAGCAGTATCGACCATGGGCTGCAGAGCGTTATTACGGCAGCCTGGAATACAGGCTGGATAACAGAGTTTTTCGGGTGGAACGCGATTTTGAACCGTCCGGGGAAAAGGTCAGAGTCTTAGACGGGGAGACCTGGGATGATCTCACAGCCAGCTTTCCGATGGACAAGCGCAGAGAGGTGTTGTTTGCTCAGGCACAGCTGGGTATGAACCAGACTGTTTTTGATAACACGGTCTGTGTTAGGCAGCTGCAAAGCAAAAGTTCAGAGGATCTGGCCGGGGAAATCCAGGCCAAACTGGTGAACCTCGTTTCCACGGGGGAGGAAGAGGTCTCCATCCAAAGGGCTTTGCAGGCCTTGGAAACTGCGCTAAGAGATTTGGGTCTCAGCGAGCGCGCAGGAAAGTCAGTATTAGGCAGGGCAACAGCCAAGGTGGAAGAATTGGAGCGGGCCCGCCAAACAACGCTCGGGGTGTATGCCGAGATCCGAGAGGCTGAGAGTAAACGCCGTGATTTGGCTGGGGACATTGCCGGCTTTAACCTCAGGTATCAGGAAATCTGTAAGGAGGTCAGCGCAGCTCAAGCCGATGAAATAGAGGTGCGTCTCGCCAAACTTGAACAATATGACCGGGAAATTGAAGGATTACAACAGGGCTTAAGAACAGATCTGCTTAATTTTCCTCTGCGCGAGAAAGAGAATTTTCTTTTGGCCCGGGAGAGAGCCCAACTGGCCGCAGCTCGTGAACTTTCCTTGACCCAACAGGTAGAGGATCTCTCCAAACAGCTTCAGATAAAACGCCAATCCGCTGCGGCGTTTAAGCCGTTCTCAGGGTATGGTCAGGATAGTGTCCTGGCCGCGGAGAGCTCCTTTATCAGGCTTGAGGAAAGTTCGCACCAAGTAGAGACTATGGAACAACGTCTAAAGGAGCTTGCCCAACGTAGAAAAACAACCTCCGAACAGCTCGCTTCTTTGTCAAGCTGTGCCGAAGTTGGACCCAATGGGGAGGAAGAGGCTAACTCCCTGGCGGATCAGATCAACAAACTTACATTTGACCTGCAGGCCAGGGGAAACCAGTTTCAGACCAGGGACACAGAGCTAAAGCGGAAAATAAGGCTTAATACCTTGTTCTCCGTTTCTGCTTTAGTTTTAGGAGTCGGAATTGGAGCCCTGCTTGGGGTATTGTTAAGCCCGATATATTCCACGCTGGGACTTGCCGGGATTATCACTGCGGTGCTGCTGTGGTTACACAACCGTCAGCTAAGTCAGAATTTGTCAAACCTCAAACGAAAAATTTCTGCCTCTAAATTAGAAGTTTCCGAGATTAAAGAGGAATTGCAGCAAAAGAAGGAGCGTCTAACCCAGCTGTTGTCTGCGGCTGAGGCTGAAAGTCTGAATGAATTGAGAGACAAAATGCGCCAATTGGCTTTGGTTGAGCAGAGCAGGAAAACCTTGTTGTTGGAGCTCGTGGAGTTTGAAGATAATCTGGCCAAGCAGCGGACACGGGTCAAAGATGAAGCCAGGCAGTTGGAAGGCTTACTAGGACCAACTCAAGTGCTTGAACCCGGTGACATTATCACTAGGTCTCATCTCGAGCAATTCTCGAAGGGAATTAACAATTGGCTTAGGTTTGAGGTGGAGGAGCAGGAACTGCTTCGCCAGGTGTGGGAGCAGGAGGGGCAGCGGGACAAGGCCCATAGGGAAGTAAGCTCTGCTGAAGCAGAAATACAGCGAATTTTGGAATTGGCCCAGGTTGCCTCACCGCAGGAATTTTTGGCAGGGTGTGAAGGGTCGGCTAAGCTTGAGCAAAAGCAAAAGTCCCTTGAGGCCCTCAAAGTTTTACGTTCAGAAGTGTTGGGGCAGGCAGACTTAACCGCACTGCAAAGGGAAAGGGACAGAATAAACAACGATCTGCTCTGCTGGCAGAGGCCTGGATCTCCGCGAAGTTCTGAGAGCCTAAATGCTGATCTCGAAGCCGTAGGCTTAAAGGTCCAGGAAACCAAGGAATCGCTTGCCAAGCTGCAGGGCATAATTGACACAAAACTGCAAGGGGTAAAGAACCTGGCTGAGGTCGAAGCGGAACTGCTGCAGAGCTGGAAGGAGAAGGAACAGATTCTACAGCGGAAGAAAGCGTTGGAGCTGGCGAGGGACAATATTCTCGAGGTTTCCCGGCAGGTTCAGCGGGACTTTGCCCCGCAGGTAAACGCAGGGGTCGGAAAAGTGATGGGTTCAATTACCCAGGGCCGCTATTTCGAAGTCAGAATAGACCAGGACTTAAATCTCAGGGTGATTGTGCCGGAGACCGGAGAGGCGCAGGATATTCGTGCATTGAGTCTGGGAACGGTAGACCAGTTTTATTTTGCCCTGAGGTTGGCCCTTACGGAGGTAATCGGGGCCAAATTTCCGCTCATTATGGATGAACCCTTTGCCCAATATGACGACCAACGGCTGGAGGCCTCCTTAGGCATATTGGCAGAGCTGGCGTCCAGGCGTCAGGTGGTTCTATTTAGCTGTCACCGGAGGGAATTGGAGATGTTGTCACGGGTTAACGGACAAGAGTATAAGATCATCGAGCTAAATACATGATGGAAAAAGGAAGGTCAACAGGAAATGGATTTAACGCACTTTGATGAGTCCGGCAGGGCCAAAATGGTGGATGTCACTACAAAACAGGATACAGAGCGGGAGGCGGTAGCCAGGGGCACAGTAAGAATGAAGCCCGCAACTTTGGAACTGATTGACCAGGGTAAACTGGCTAAAGGGGATGTTCTGGCAGTGGCTCAAGTGGCCGGGATCATGGGTGCTAAACAGACCTCCAGCGTGATTCCGATGTGTCATCCACTGCTCTTGACCGGGGTGAAAATGAACTTTTCCCTCGATCGGGAGAATTCCCTCGTGAAGATTGAAGCAAGGGTAAAGACCACTGGAAAAACCGGGGTGGAAATGGAAGCCTTGACAGCGGTAGCCATCGCCGGTTTGACCGTATATGACATGTGCAAAGCGGTGGACAAGGAGATGGTTATCGGAGAGGTTCGCCTAATGGAGAAACGAGGCGGCAAAAGCGGTCACTATGTCCGGGGCGGGGAAACTGCAGGAGAATAGTAACCTCCCAAAGCTAATTTTATCCTGGTTAGCATGGTTGAAATATACGTATCTTCCCACAAGAAGTGAAGAAAATGTTCGGAAGTATTGGGATTCAGGTTTGGCAAAAATGGTTTAATCCCTTATGATATAGGAGTAGAAACTTAGTTATACTTCCCTTTGCTTAATAAAATCTTCAGACTGGGGGTTCAGATAAATTGCCGGATGTAAGAAGGATTTTTGTAGAAAAGAGACCGGGCTTTGATATTGAAGCACGAGGCTTGTATTACGATTTAAAAGAAAACGTGGGAATCGCGGGTCTTCAGCAGGTAAGGATTGTCAACCGCTACGATGTGGCGGGTTTATCCACTGCCGAATACGACGCGGCTCGCCCTATAATTTTCGCTGAACCGCCGCTGGATTTTGTTTATGATGAGAAACTGGACCTTCCAGTTGGGGCCAAAGTGTTCGGGATGGAATACCTGCCCGGTCAATATGACCAGCGGGCTGATTCCGCTGCTCAGTGCCTGCAAATCCTTACCCAGAAGGAACGTCCGGATGTATTGTCTGCAAAGCTGATTATCCTTGAAGGAGATATTGCTGAAAGCGACTTTGAGCGGATACGGAACTACTGCATTAACCCTGTTGAGTCGCGGGAGGCCTCCCTGGACAAGCCCGAAGGCTTGGAGTTTGAGGCAGTTGTGCCTGAGGATGTTAAGGTCCTACATGGTTTTATTGGCAAGTCCACAGAAGAGGTACAGGCTTACCTGCAGGAAAACAGCTTAGCCATGAGTCTGGAGGACTTGCTGTTTTGTCAGACCTATTTCAGGGATATAGAGAAAAGAGATCCCACTGTCACGGAAATCCGGGTTATTGATACCTATTGGTCGGACCACTGCCGCCATACCACTTTTCTAACCAAGATTGAGGATATCAGCTTTGAGGCTGGGACTTTAATAGCTCCGATTCAGACCGCTTATTCGGAATACCTGTCCGCCAGGGAAAATGTTTATGGTCCGAAGCTGAGGGATAAAGACGTCTGTCTGATGGATATCGCGGTCATGGGTATGAAGGAACTGCGAGCAAAAGGACTGCTTGACGACCTGGATGAGTCCGACGAGATTAACGCCTGCAGTATAGTCGTGGACGTGGAGATATACGGGGAAAAAGAAGAATATCTGGTGATGTTCAAAAACGAAACTCATAATCATCCCACGGAAATTGAGCCCTTTGGCGGGGCGGCAACCTGTCTGGGTGGGGCTATCCGCGATCCGTTGTCCGGCCGTACCTACGTCTACCAGGCCATGCGGGTTACCGGGAGTGGAGATCCGAGAACGAAGGTGCAGGATACCCTGCCGGGAAAACTCCCCCAAAGAAAAATTACCACTGGGGCTGCCTCCGGTTACAGTTCCTATGGCAACCAAATCGGGCTGTCCACCGGCCAGGTGGCTGAAGTCTATGATGAAGGATTTGTCGCCAAACGGATGGAGATCGGGGCGGTGATAGCCGCTGCTCCCAGGAAGAACGTGGTGCGTGAAGTCCCCGTTCCCGGGGACGTTGTGCTGTTGGTAGGGGGCCGCACCGGCCGGGACGGGTGCGGCGGAGCGACGGGCTCCTCCAAGGAACATAACCTGGAATCTCTGACTGTTTGCGGTGCGGAGGTTCAAAAAGGTAATCCGCCTAACGAAAGAAAAATCCAAAGATTATTCAGAAACCCTGTGGTGAGCACCATGATCAAAAGGTGCAATGACTTTGGCGCTGGAGGGGTTGCTGTGGCCATTGGTGAACTGACTGATGGCTTGGAGATTAATCTTGATGCGGTACCCAAGAAGTATGAAGGATTAGACGGCACAGAATTGGCAATCTCCGAATCCCAGGAACGGATGGCAGTAGTGGTGGGGGCGGAGAATGCAGCTGCCTTTATCCGGCACGCTGCTCTGGAAAATCTGGAAGCAACCAGAGTGGCGACGGTCAATGCGGAAAACAGGCTCAAAATGTGTTGGCGAGGGCAGCACATCGTGGATATCAGCCGCGAGTTCCTGAATACAAACGGGGTGAAGCAAAGGGCTAAGGTTTTGGTAACAGCCCCGAGCGCAGCGGACAACTACTTTAATTCTTTTGATCATGGGTCAGGTGATTTGATGCAGGCCTGGCTGGCCAATTTGCAGGAGCTCAACGTCTGCGGCAAGAAGGGCCTGGTGGAACGCTTTGACAGCACGATTGGCTCCGGTACAGTGCTGATGCCCTTTGGGGGCAAGTATCAACAGACCCCTGCAGAGGGAATGGTGGCCAAAATACCTGTTCTGTCCGGAGAGACTACCACTTCTACCAGCATGACCTATGGCTATAATCCCAAACTTGCCAAGTGGAGCCCCTTTCACGGTGGCTTGTACGCGGTGGTGGAAGCGGTCAGCAAAATTGTGGCCTTAGGAGGGGACTTCCGCAAGGTCCGGCTTACCCTGCAGGAATACTTCGAAAAGCTGGGGCAGGATCCCAAAAGGTGGGGTAAGCCGTTCAGCGCCCTTTTGGGAGCCTTTTATGCCCAGAAGCTCTTAGGGGTCCCTGCGATTGGCGGGAAGGACAGTATGTCCGGGACCTTTATGGACCTGGATGTGCCACCTACGCTGGTTGCCTTTGCGGTCAGTGCAGGCGATGTGCGACACGTGGTTTCCCAGGAATTTAAAAAACCTGGCAGCCAGGTGGTTCTGGTCAGACTGAACCGGAACAAAAACGAAATCCCTGATTTCACCCAGATGATCCGAAACTTTGAGAAAGTTCATGACCTGATACAAAGGGGTAAGGTACTGGCAACCCGCACCATCAGGATGGGTGGACTTGCTGCAGCCCTGAGTGAAATGTCCTTTGGCAATCGCATCGGGGTGAGTTTAAGCGGTAATATTGACGCACCTTTCTTGTTTAGACCGGATTATGGTTCCATCCTTTTAGAACTGGCTGAGGGAGTGGAACTGAAACAGGAATTTGGCCAGGTAGAATATGAGCTGCTTGGTTTTACGCAGGAAAAGCCCCTAATAGAGGGGGCTGGTTTAAGCCTGGCAATTGATGAAGCTTTGGCCCAGTGGGAAAAACCTTTAGAGAAAGTTTTTCCAGCCAAGACTGAGGCGATAACTCAACCCAGGCAGATATGGTTTGACGGAAGAAACTTAAACAGACCAGCAGTTAAAATCGCTAAACCGCGAGTGCTTATTCCGGTTTTCCCCGGCACTAACTGCGAATATGATTCAGCCAAGGCTTTTGAAACGGCAGGGGGACAAGTACAAACCCTGGTGGTCAGAAACTTGTCCGCGCTCGATGTGGAAGAGTCCATCTCTAAACTGGTCAAGGGTATTGACGCTTCCCAGATTGTCATGCTTCCTGGCGGGTTCAGCGCCGGGGATGAACCGGACGGCTCAGGCAAATTCATCGCAGCCATGTTTCGCAATCCCCGTGTTAAGGAAGCTGTATCCAGGCTTCTGCAGCAGCGGGATGGGTTGATGCTGGGTATCTGCAACGGCTTTCAGGCTCTGATCAAATTGGGCCTTGTGCCCTACGGGGAAATCGTGGAGATCAAAGAGGATTCTCCAACCCTTACTTTCAATAAGATCGGACGCCATATTTCGTGTATGGTGGAGACCAAGGTTGTTTCCAATCTCTCCCCCTGGTTCAGCGGAGTTGACCTGGGAGCGATTCACAGCGTGGCAGTCTCACACGGAGAAGGCAGGTTCGTGGCTCCTAAGCACGTGATTGACGAACTGGTAAGTAAAGGTCAGGTTGCTACGCAGTACGTGGATTTAGCAGGAAACCCAAGCAATGATATTCTGTACACTCCTAATGGCTCCTTTGAGGCAATTGAGGGAATCACCAGTCCGGATGGACGGGTGCTGGGTAAGATGGGCCACTCAGAACGGACTGGGAACTATGTTGCTGTAAATGTCCCGGGGGACAAGTATCAACCTATTTTTGCAGGCGGGGTAAATTACTTTGAGTAGACCGGAACTTGGTTAATAGAGTTTGCTGATTCAGCAGGGGCTGTCTCAAAAAAGGCAGTCTCTTGCGTTTTTTGGGATAAAAGTATAGCATGTGAGAAAACTTAGGTTCAGGCAGCAGAGACGCTTGCCAAAAATCTGGAAAGGGTATTGTATATGCATGAAACTGCCCTGGTGGAAGGGGTTTTTCAGATTGCTGCAGAGCAGCTTAAGCTTAATAACCTGAATCGCTTGATTTCCATAAAATTGCTGATTGGCGAACAGTCAGGAGCAGTGCCGGAGGCGCTCAGCTTCGCCTTCCAGGCTATGGCAGAATATTACGGACATCAGGGTGCAGCGCTGGAAATAGAAGAGATTGCTGCCGAGGCTGAATGCAGGTTTTGCGGGACAGTTTTTCGCTATGGACAGATCGGGATGGCCTGTCCGCGTTGCGGCGGACTGGCTCCCAAACTAGTCAAAGGGGAAGAACTCATGGTAGAGAGTATAATTGCTGAATAGGTGGGCAGGAACATGCAGATTAAAGTGGTCGCCAATGTTTTAAAAGCCAACGAAGATATGGCTGCTGAAAACCGCCGGAGGCTCAAAACCAAAGGAATTAAAGTCATGAATATCATTAGTTCACCTGGCGCGGGCAAGACGACGATTTTGGAGCGGACAATAGAAGCCCTCAAAAGTGAGCTCAGGCTTGGGGTTATTGAGGGAGATATCATGACCAGCAAAGACGCGGAGCGCATCGACCGGCACGGTGTCCCTGTGGTGCAGATTAACACGGGCGGGGGCTGTCATCTTGACGCCAATATGGTGAACAAAGCGTTGAACGAGCTTGTGCTTGAGGAGCTCGAACTGCTAATCATTGAAAATGTGGGCAATTTGGTTTGCCCTTCTTCCTTTGACCTGGGGGAAGATTTTAAGGTGGTTGTGTTGTCAGTGGCGGAAGGGGATGACAAACCCCTGAAATACCCGGCAATATTTACTAAGGCGAGTGTTTGTTTGCTGAATAAAATTGACCTGCTCCCGTACTCCAACTTTAACCTGGAGGTTTATTATCAAGACATGGCTAGTTTGAATCCCGGGCTTTACACTTTTGAAATCTCGGCTTGGAAAGAGGAAGGGATGCAGCCGTGGTACAATTATCTGAGCAAACTTGTGCGCTAGAAGTTCAGATTAGTGGGATTTTACCTTAAAGTTAAAAAGAATGTTTGTGAGGAGAAATGCCATATGGAATTAATACAAGTAAAGGGAAATACATTCTGTATTGATACGGGAATGTCCTACATACCCTTCTATAAAATTAATGATGAAGAAATCATTATGATGGATTCAGGATGGGCAACTGGAGAAAGAAAAGGAATAGAAGAGTTGCTGGAAAGCAATCATTGGAGGGTAGCGGGTATCATTGGCAGTCATGCCCATATCGACCACGTAGGGAATAATGCCTATTTTAAGGAGAAATATAACTCTATCATTGCCATGTCTACCTATGAAGCGCTGGTCTGCAGTTCGGCAGTCAATCTTAAGGTCTACTACAGCAACCAAACTTTAACTCAAGTGACAAAGCATCTAGGCCCTATGATTTGTGAGACGGATATTATGATTGCGGAAAATCAGAATAAAATCTACGTCTGCGGTATCAAATTTAGAATACTGCACACACCGGGCCACAGCCCGGCGCATATCTGTATCATCACTCCCGATGATGTGGCCTATTTAGGAGATGCCCTGATCAGCGATGTGGTGATGAAGGGAGCAAAAATGCCGTATGCCTATATCTTGAGGGAGGATTTAAAAAGTAAAGAAATGCTCTACAGCTTGAAATGCAGCAAATACGTCGTTGCTCACCACGAAATCTATGATGAGATTGACCAGCTCATCACGGAAAACATTAGTTTCTATAAGTATCGTGCAGAACGCATATCATCACTTATTCATGGCGCTATGACCATGGAAGAGATCATGAGGGCAGCAATCATTGAGTTTAATATTCAGATAACTACCAATAACCGGTATGCAGTCATCGAAAGAATGCTCAGATCCTTCGTGGAATACTTAAATGAAACCGGGGTAATCGAATTGAATGTGTCCGACGGATTTCTGAAATATAATTTAATATTGATTGCTGATTAGGGCTAGCCCAGGTTTGGGCTAGCCTTAACTTGTAAACGGGATTATTTACCTGGAGTTATTTTAAGACGGAACGGCTCCACATATCGTGGATCCGAAAAACCCAGGCGCGGTTGATGAGATCATCCATCTGGGAGATTATTGGAACGAAGCGCTTCTGCGACAGTCGAAGGAAGGTATACTCTCCGACAACCGCAGGGTTGGCCGTCTGTTTGGCACAGCGTATTTTGGCCTGCAGGAGGCTATGGTAGCTGTGAATGAATGGGAATCGTACGTGAGCGAGGCCCAGAACTGGGCCAGGGTTAACCAAATATTTTCCAGTACCTGGACTGAGATCATGGGCGGGGCACAGCCGCAGTGGAACATCGAGGCGGATAGCCGACATCTTTTTGCCTGGGCCATTTCTCCCAAGGGGAAAACTCAGTTTATTGATAGCATTATCCAAGGTGTAAGAATCAAAAGCCAGATACCCCCGGGTAGGGAGGTATCTGGCTTTATGGTCGGAACAAAGCGGGTTGTTTTCCGCCCGTTATAGGTCACACTACTCTGACCTTATATTCCCTCAGCCAGATATCCAGCTGAATCAGGTAGGCGAACAGCTGCGGACCGGTCATGAGCTGGCCGAACCAGGGGCGGTCGAAAATCTGACCGTCTTCCTTAGTCAACTCAAGCACATTCTTGCGGTCAATTAGGCTTAACAGGGGGGAAGCGGGATCGTTAAGGATTTCCACCAACCATCTGCTTACTGCTGCAGTATAGGCAGGATTGTGGGTCTTGGGATATGGGCTTTTGCGCCGGGTCAGAATTGTTTCCGGCAAGATTCCTTCCAAGGCCCGCCGTAGGATTCCCTTTTCGCGCTGGTCACAAAACTTCATCTCCCAGGGGATATTCCAAACATACTCTACCAGGCGGTGGTCGCAGAACGGCACCCGGACTTCCAACCCGCAGGCCATACTCATTCGGTCCTTGCGGTCTAGCAGAGTGGACATAAACCAGATCAGGTTAAGATAAAACATCTCCCGCATCTTTCTCTCTCTGGGGCTATCCCCTGGTAAGTGTGGAACTTCGGCCAAAGTATCCTGGTATCTTTTGGCCATATACAGTTCCGGTTGGGTAAGGTTTATCACTTCCGGGGAAAACAGGCTGAGTTTTTCAGTTAGCTTGCGCGACCACGGGAAGGTTCCGGCATTCAGAGCTTCTTCACTGCGGAACCAGGGATACCCGCCGAAGACCTCGTCCGCACACTCTCCGGATAAGGCTACAGTGGCCTGGGTCTTAATCTCTTTGCAGAACAGGAGGAGGGAGGAGTCCACATCAGCCATCCCCGGCAGGTCCCGGGCCAAAACTGCTGGCCTTAGAGCCTCTACCAATTGGGGAATATCGATAAACACATTCGTATGTATTGTCTCGCAGGACTCTGACATCAACTTTGCAAACGGGGCATCGGAGTTGGGCTGAAATTCACTGGATTTGAAGTGGATATCATTGCCCACATAATCAATCGAAAAGGTGGGCAGGGGTCCAAGGTTTTGTTCCTTGTACACATGGGCGGCTACCGAGGTTATGGCGCTGGAATCCAGGCCTCCCGATAAAAAGGTACACAGGGGCACGTCGGAAACCAGCTGGCGCTTAACTGTATCGAGGAACAACTCCCTAACCTTATTAGTGGTGGTGGTCAGGTCATCTTCATGTGGTCTGCTCTGCAGACTCCAAAAGCGCCAGGGAGACAAGCCGTCCCGATCATACGTCACAGAGTATCCCGGCCTCACTTCCTGCACATCCCTGAATACCCCATGTCCCGGAGTGCGGGCGGGACCCATGACAAGTACTTCAGCCAAGCCTTCCCGGTCTATTTCCGGCTTTACTGCAGGATGTGCGAGCAGGGCCTTAATTTCAGAAGCAAAAAGAAAAGCGCTTCCTCGCCGGGCGTAAAAAAGGGGCTTTACTCCCATGCGGTCACGGGCTAAAAACAAGCTTTGCTCGCGGCTATCCCAGATAGCGAAGGCGAAAATACCGTTGAACTTCTCGACACAGGTTTTGCCCCACTCTATGTAGGACAGGAGCAGAACCTCTGTATCCGAATGCCCCTGAAAGCTGTGTCCCCTGGCTGCCAGCTCCCGCCTCAGTTCCGGGGTATTATACAGTTCTCCGTTGTATACAAGCACATATGTATTTTCCCCGCGCTTTCGGACCATGGGCTGTACCCCTCCTTGCGGGTCCACAACTACCAGACGGCGATGCCCCAGGGCAGCGTGCTCTGCAAAATACAGGCCGGAGAAGTCCGGACCTCGCGGGGTCAAGGTCTTAGTCATTTTTTCCATTAACCATCTTTGGTGAGTCAGGTCTTGCTCCCAGTCAATCCAGCCGGTAATACCGCACATATACGACAGCCTCCTCAATTCAACTCGGGCAATAAAATATTTCTATACCCGAAATAAGTTATGTGTGAAATATGTTTCTGTTGCCAAAATATCTTCAGAGAAACGCTGCCAATTTCTACCGAATTTTTTTTGACTTCATATTAGGAGTGAAATTTTAAGGTGTTAGAGGATTTGTCATGGAAACGGCGAAACTAAGTGATTTAGGGTAAATCCAAGGAATCACTTTCTGTTATAGAATACGTTGATCAAGATTGGAGTGGTGATTTTTGTACCAGATTCGTTGGCATGGAAGGGGAGGACAGGGATCGGTTACTGCAGCCAAGGTTTTCGGCTTGGCGGTTGCAGTCTATGAAAACAACTACGCCCAGTCTTTTCCCGCTTTTGGAGTGGAACGCAGGGGCGCTCCCGTCCTAGCTTTTACTAAAATTGATTCCGCTCCGATCCTGGACCGCAGCCAGATCTATACCCCGGATTTCGTCACAGTGCTTGACGCCGGGCTGCTGCAGACAGTAGATGTCACCTCAGGCTTGAAACCGGGCGGAAAATTGATAATCAACGCAGCGCAGGTACCCGCAAAGCTTAAGGCTCAGACTAATTACGAGGTAATCGCGGTAAATGCCACTAAGATCGCCTTCGAAGTATTGGGCAGACCGATCATGAACACCGCAATGGTGGGTGCACTGTGTGCGGTCTCAGGCTTGGTAAAGTTTTCCTCAGTGGAAAAGGCCCTGGCAGATGTATTCCCGGAGCGGCTTGCCGGGAAAAATATCAAGGCTGCTCAGCTGGCCTATGAGGAAGTAATGAGCAAGCAAGAGGGGGAATTAAGATGAACAGTCAATTTGGGGCCCCTCATATTAAAAACCCGCACAGAGCCGCAACTACCGGGTCTTGGCGGACTTTTCGGCCAGTTATCGATGCGGAGAAGTGCAATCTCTGTTTGCTGTGCTGGGTGTTTTGCCCAGATGGTGTGATAAAAAAAGACTCACAGGGTTTGCAAGTAGACCTGGATTATTGCAAAGGATGCGGTGTTTGCTCCAAGGAGTGTAGACAGGGGGCTATCGCCATGGTAGAGGAGGGTGACAATGGCTGAACGCAAGTTTTTAAACGGAAACTATGCAGTGGCACATGCGGTAAAGTTGGCTGCGCCTGAGGTGGTGGCAGCCTATCCGATCACCCCTCAGTCCACTATCGTTGAGAAGATTTCAGAACTTGTAGCCAACGGGGAATTAGATGCGGAATTCATCAAGGTTGAGTCCGAGCATTCTGCACTGGCTGCTTGTTATGGCGCAGCTACAGCGGGGTGCCGTGTATTTACCGCCACCTCCTCTCAGGGGTTGGCCTATATGTGTGAAATGCTGCCCTATGTAAGTGGAAACCGCTTTCCTATCGTGATGGCAGTGGCAAACCGAGGGATAGCAGCTCCCTGGACGATTTGGGCAGATCAACAGGATACTATTTCCATGCGCGATCATGGCTGGATTCAGCTATATGTGGAAAGCGCCCAGGAAGCTCTGGACACCTGCCTCCAGGCTTATCGACTGGCAGAGGATACTGAGGTGCTCACTCCGGTGATGGTTTGCCTGGACGGGTTTGTCATTTCCCATACGGAAGAACTTGTGGAGATACCCTCGCAGGCTATGGTTCAGTCCTTCTTGCCTCCCTATCGTGCCCAGTACGCCATAGATTTGGACAACCCGGCCACCTTCTGCGTAGGAGCAGGGCCTGAGATATATACAGAGTATAAATACAGTCAGCAGCTTGGCATGGAGTCAGCGCTGAAAGTGATTCCGCAGGTGGCCGAGGAGTTTCAGGGTATTTTCGGGCGGCACCACGGAGGTCTTACAAAAGCTTACCAATGTGAGGATGCGGAGTACATTCTGGTTACCTTGGGATCTGTTACCGGGACTGCCCGGGCTGTTGCAGAGAGGCTAAGGCAGAGGGGGATTAAGGCCGGGGTGTTGAAACTTCGCTCCTTCAGGCCCTTTCCTGGGCAAGAGCTGGCTGAACTTCTCCAGAATGCCAAAGCGGTGGGGGTTTTGGACCGCAATTTTTCTTTTGGTAATCAAGGGGCATTGGGCACTGAAATTAAGGCTTCCTTGTTCGGCGCAGCCCGCAGGCCAGAGGTGATCAACTTTATTGCCGGATTGGGCGGGCGTGATATTCAGCCTTTCGACATTGAGGGCATGTATAACAAACTTCAGGAGAGCGCTGCCAGGCCGGGTTCTGGAAAGCCTGTAGACTTTGTAGGGTTGAGGTGGCAGGAATGAGTAATTATAAAGAGCTCCCAAGCGAGGAATTGCTATACGGCAGTCTGGCTTGTGCCGGCTGCGGCGGCAGTCTTGCCGCCAGGCTTGCCATGAAGGTTTTGGGGAAAAATACGGTTATTACCACCACCGCTTCCTGTCTCATGGGAGTGACCACCTTTTATCCTCAACTCGCGTTTGAAGTGCCAGTGGTTACTTCTGTGTTCGCAGCTACAGGAGCTGTGGTCTCCGGGGTGGCAGCAGGTTTAAAACGCAAAGGGATAAAGGATGTAAACCTTGTGGTCTTTGCTGGGGACGGAGGAACCTATGATATAGGGATCCAAGCCCTGTCCGGCGCACTGGAACGTGGTGAAAAGTTTATTTGGATCGCCTATGACAACGAAGCATATATGAATACCGGGACACAGCGCAGTGGAGCTACTCCGTTTGGCGCTTATACCACCACTACCCCTGTAGGGGAGAAGAAAATGTGGGAAGACCGTCCCAAGAAGGATATGCTGCGCATTGTAGTCGATCACGGCATACCCTACGCTGCCTCTGCCAGTGTTGCCTACCCCAACGACTATCTTGCCAAGGTCCAGAAAGCCATAGATGCTCCAGGCCCTGCCTACATTCAGGTCCTGGCCCCTTGTCCCTCTGGCTGGGGACATGAGACGGATCAGACGGTGGAGATTGCCAGGCAGGCGGTACAGAGCGGGGTATGGGTATTGTCGGAGTACAATGAAGGGGAGTTTTGTGTGACCCATCGACCCGGGAAACGGCTGCCGGTAGAGACTTATCTCAGAAAGCAAGGCAGGTTCAGTCATCTGGGCCCGGAGGAAATTGAGAAAATCCAGGCAGAGGTTGATTCCCGCTGGGAAAAATATTGAAAGCAAAAGTGGTTGGATAAATCTCCAACCACTTTTGCTTTCTGCTTTTAGCAGCGCTGCGCTTAGACTACTAAACGAAGCAGGGATTCTCGTAAAACTAGGGGAATACTAAGACGAGAAGATCCCGGTTGGGCATGAAATGAAAACGGGTAGGTGGTAAGCAGTGACCAAAAGCCACGACGAAGCCTTCTTGCGGACCTTATTATCACTCCTGCTTGAACACGTAGTTGAAGGCATCCACGTAACGGACGCGGACGGCTATACCCTATACTATAACGATCCGGCTGCTCGCATTGATGGCTTAAGACCCGAAGATGCTATTGGTAAACATGTACTGGAAATGTTCCCCTCCCTAGATGCTGGAACCAGTACCATTCTGCAAGTTCTCCAGGGGAAAAAAGTGCCCAAACAAGAGCAGAAGATCCGCAACATGTACGGCTCCACTATTTTCCTCGAGTCAAATACTATTCCGCTCAGGTTGAATAGACAGATAATTGGAGCCCTGGACATTTCCCGCGACTTGACCCGTGTCAAAGAATTAGCGGACAAAGTGGTTGACCTGCAATCTGTAGTCAATGAGTATAGAAATAGACGCCAACGCACCGGAGAGCGGGCAACCTATGTACTGGACGATATAATTGGTCATGACCCAGCTATTCTGGAAGTAAAAAACAAAGCGCTGCGGGCAGCCAGAACGGATTCAACAATCTTGGTGAGTGGAGAAACCGGGACGGGCAAGGAACTTTTGGTCCAATCCATCCATAATGCCAGCCCAAGGAGGGATGGTCCTTTCATCAGCCAAAACTGTGCAGCCTTGCCGGCAACCCTCATTGAAGGAATTCTTTTCGGAACCGTGAAAGGCAGTTTCACAGGGGCAGAAAACAGACCTGGCCTAGTTGAACTGGCGGATGGGGGAACGCTGCTGTTAGATGAAATCACCTGCCTTGACCTGGAACTTCAGTCCAAACTACTGCGCTTTCTTCAGGATGGCTTCGTCAGGCGCATCGGGGACAGCCATATCCACCGTGTCAACGTGCGGATAATCGCCTCCACTAACGTTTCTCCACAGACAGCCATGGAGGACAGGATAATGCGGCCTGACCTGTATTACAGACTAAATGTTGTTAGCATTACTATGCCACCCTTGCGGGAACGGGTGCAGGACATTCCGCTCCTGGCTGACCACTTCCTGGCAGAACTTAATCACAAGTTGGGGATGAAGATTCGAGGACTAGCCCCAGAGGTTAAGCAACTTTTCGGAGCCTACGAGTGGCCTGGAAATGTGCGGGAGTTACGGGCAACCATTGAGGGTGCCATGAATAGTTGCGAAGACGAATATCTGGCAGTAAAATACCTCCCGGCTAATCTGATAGGTAAAGCCAGACAAGCTAATCACCCGGAACGCGGCACGGAAGAAAACCTCAATCTCCCTCAAGCTTTGGCAAGTACTGAAGCTATGCTGATTAACAGGGCAATGGAACAAACTCACAACAATATCTCGCAAGCCGCAAAGTTGCTGGGAATCCCACGCCAAACCCTGCAATACAAGCTTCAGGCACGCGGTGCAGGACAGGAGCTGTAAACCTAGGTTAGAAAAGAGGGGAAAGAACCCCTTTTTCTTGTTGCCTAAAATTGGGCGCTAACTGCTGAAATTTTGGCACTTGGCAGGCCGGATCTGCTTGATTCAGGCTGTTTTAACCTTGCATGCATCTGGCATACAATTTGCTTCAAACGATATGAGAGGGAATTTCAGGGGCAAATTTTAGCAGGCAACAGGTAGGAGGGAAATCGGAGCCCGCACCTTAAACAGTGGTTATCCGAGCCTTCGCTGCAGTCAAGGAGGGGAATAAAATGCGAAGCTTCAAGAATATCTCCCTTTGGCAGGATATTACCCAAGAGCAGTGGGAGGACTGGCACTGGCAGTTGGCAAACCGCATTACAGACCTCGCTGAATTGAAAAAGGTCATCAATCTTACTCCGGAAGAGGATGCAGGAATTCAGGACTGCCTGAAGAGTTTGCGTATGGCCATCACGCCCTACTACGCCAGTTTAATGGACAAGGACAATCCAAACTGCCCGGTACGCAGGCAGGCGGTTCCCACCTCACGGGAACTGCACCTGGGAAATTATGATCTTCTGGATCCGTTGAGTGAAGAGACAGATTCTCCTGTTCCAGGGCTCACCCATCGGTACCCGGATCGGGTCCTTCTTTTAGTAACGGATCAGTGTTCCATGTACTGCAGGCACTGCACCAGGCGGAGGATCGCCGGGCAACACGATCAACCACTGGCTTTGGAAAGGATACAGCTTGCACTGAATTACATCGGGAGTACCCTACAGATACGAGATGTTTTGATATCCGGGGGTGATCCTTTTACCATGGGGGATGACAGGCTGGAATTCATAATCTCCAGTCTGAGGGAGATACCTCACGTTGAGATTATCAGAATTGGCACTCGGATCCCGGTTGTTTTACCCCAGCGAATCACGCCTGAACTGATCAAAATGCTGAGCAAGTACCATCCTATCTGGATCAATACCCACTTCAACCATCCCTTGGAACTAACCTTTGAAGCAAGGCAGGCTCTGGCTAAACTTGCCAATGCCGGAATTCCTCTGGGGAACCAGTCCGTGCTGCTCAGAGGGGTAAACGACTGCCCCAACACCATGAAGAGACTGGTTCAGGATCTCGTCTATAATCGAGTTCGGCCCTACTATATTTATCAGTGCGACCTTTCCCAGGGAATAGAGCATTTCCGCACTACCGTTTCCAAGGGTATTGAAATTATCGAGAATTTACGCGGTCACACCAGCGGCTACGCAGTTCCGACCTTTGTCGTGGATGCTCCGGGAGGGGGAGGCAAGATTCCGGTTATGCCGCAGTACCTGATCTCACAGGGGAAGAATCAGGTAGTCCTGCGCAACTATGAAGGCGTGATAACCGTTTATCCGGAACCAAATTACAGCGAGGAGCCTTGTACCTGCGATTACTGTAAAAGCGTTCAGCCTTCTCAAGGGGTAGCTAAGCTGCTTAGACACCAAGGGATAAAAATAGAGCCGGAACAATTGGAGCGCAGGACTAGAAGCCATCAGAACATGAATCCGGAGGAACATCCGGTTCATTAAAGAAGGGTAAGTGAAGAATTCTTGGAGAAGCTAAGAAAGATTGCGAAATATCTGTGCTTGAGGTCCTGGCATAAGGGGAGATTTGTTTGCGGATTTTGTTTGATTTCCTGGGGATTGCGCTTGGGTCAGCCATCTTTGCCCTTGGAACCCAAGGTTTGGTGGTTGCAGCCAACTTGGGAGGGGGCGGGGTTTCCGGTATTGCTATTTTGGCCTACTATCTTGTCGCGTTCCCGATTAGTTTGACTACCATTATCTTGAATATCCCGCTGGTGATTATCGGGTGGAGGGAGATCGGACGGAGCTTTATCATCCGCACTGCGTTTGGTGTGCTGGTTTCCTCTCTTTTTTTACAATTGTTCAAGGGTGTTAATCTGGTGCCCTACGGTGATGTTTTAATGGGTGCGCTGTACGGCGGGATAGTGCAGGGAATTGGCGGTGCCTTGGTCCTGCGCAGTGAAGGTAGTCTCGGTGGTGGAGATATTGTGGCTAAGATCTTGCAAAAGCGCTATGGTTTTTCCATCGGCAATGTCGGCCTGGTTATAAATTTAGCGGTGCTGTTAATGTCCCTGGCAGTATTGGGAAGCTTTAAGGTGATGTACACTTTGATTGCCCTCTATGTTTCCAGCAAGGTAATCGACGCTGTCCTGGAAGGAATGCCGGCAAAATCTGCAACGATCATCACCAGGCGCGGGGATGAGATAGCAGAACATATAATCAAGGAAGTGCATCGGGGTGTTACCCTGCTTCCCGGACGAGGAGGGTATACTCACGGGGACAAGGCTGTTTTAATGTGTGTTGTGTCCCTGACCGAGTTAGTAAGGGTAAAGCGCCTGGTAAAAGAACTTGACCCGCAAGCTTTTGTCATTGTTGGAGAGGCAAAAGAGGTGTTGGGCAAGGGTTTTAGGGAGCTTTCCTAAATTAGGCTTGATGATGTATACAAGATTCATTTGAGAGAGGGCTTGAAATTTAACTGAATCCGGTTTAAAATTCAAAATAAGATGTGCGCACATCGAGGATAGCTTAAAATTACAAATGCAATGAGCAATGGCGCTTCAAGTTTTACTTGGAGTGCTATTTATTTTTCAAAAAGGAGGATAATATTATGCGAAGATTGTTAACCCCATTCATGGCAGCCCTATTTCTCTTGAGTTTTCCTGCAGTGGCTTGGGCAGCAGATGCTCCGACAGTGGATACCGGTGACACTTCCTTTATCTTGGTCTCGACTGCATTGGTAATGATCATGACCCCTGGATTGGCTCTTTTCTACGGTGGCATGGTGCGCAAGAAAAATGTGCTCAGCACTATTATGCATAGTTTTATAATCATTGGCCTTATTTCTATCCAATGGGTGGTTATCGGTTATACCTTAGCCTTTGGTCCTGACTCCAACGGGATAATCGGTAGTTTGAACTGGCTTGGATTAAATGGGGTCGGGCAAACTCCTAACGGCGATTACGCGGCAACAATTCCAGCTCTGGCCTTTATGGCCTTTCAGCTCATGTTCGCAATCATTACCCCGGCGCTTATCTCAGGTTCCATCGCAGAACGCATGAGATTCCCGGCTTTCATCCTCTTTGTACTTGCCTGGGCTACTCTGGTATATGACCCGCTAGCTCACTGGGTATGGGGTGTTGGCGGTTTCCTGAGAAACCTCGGAGCACTGGACTTTGCAGGTGGGACGGTGGTTCATATCAGTTCAGGGGTGTCTGGTTTGGTCGCAGCCCTGGTTCTCGGCAAACGTAAGGGTCACGGCTCTGAACCTATGGCTCCGCACCACATACCTATGACCATTTTAGGAGCGGCACTGCTTTGGTTTGGCTGGTTCGGCTTTAATGCCGGAAGTGCTCTGGGCGCTAACGGTTTGGCTGCGAGTGCTCTCGTGACTACCAATACTTCTGCGGCCGCCGCAGCGTTGTCCTGGGCCTTTGTTGAGTGGCTGCGCAATGGCAAGCCTACAGTTCTGGGTGCGGCAAGCGGTGCGGTGGCAGGTTTAGTTGCTATCACTCCTGCAGCCGGATTTGTCACGGTGCCTGCTGCGCTTGTAATCGGTCTAATCGGCGGCGCCATCTGTTATCTGGCAGTAAGCGTATTAAAAGCAAAACTGGGTTATGATGATGCTCTGGATGCCTTTGGCTGCCATGGCATCGGCGGTACCTGGGGAGCTTTGGCTACTGGTATCTTCGCCACCAAAGCTGTCAACCCGCTTGGCAATGACGGTCTCTTGTATGGCAATGCGCACCAACTTCTTGTACAGGCCATAAGCGTGGGTGTTACTATAGCCTTTGCCGCGGTTGCCACCTTCATAATTCTAAAGGTTGTCAATGCGATTACCAGGATCAGAGCAACCGACGAAGAGGAAGAGACCGGTTTGGATCTATCCTTCCACGGAGAACAGGCTTATCCCGATTTTACTGGCAGCGGCCTTGTCCTTGGTCAGATTAGCAGCCATAAGGCTTCTGCTTCAAGCCCAGCAGCTAACCTTGCAAAATAATTAGTTGTAATTAGGGGGAAAAGATTTGTGAAAAAAATAGACGCGGTTATCAGGCCGGGTAAGTTGGATGAGGTGAAGGACGCCTTAGGCAGATTCGGGGTTAACGGTCTAACGGTAACACAGGTTATCGGCTGCGGCAATCAGAAGGGCCACACGCAGGTTTACCGGGGGGTAGAATACACCATACACTTGCTGCCCAAGGTAAAAATTGAGGTCGTGGTTTCCGATCAGCAGGCGGACGAAGTAATTAGAATAATCTCGGAAGCAGCCAGGACCGGAGAAATTGGAGATGGTAAAATATTTGTCTACAGTGTGGAAAATGCAGTGAAGATCAGAACTGGAGAGAGCGGTGAAGGTGCTATATAAGGCAAAGATTTAGGCAGACATCCTTTAAAACGGATGTCTTTTCTTTTTGCTCCGCTTCTGTCATTTACTTACTCTTTGCTTAGTACACATAAACATGTAAGGGCAGAAGGGGAGTGGTGAGGATCAAGTTCAAGGGATTTTGGGCGGTCATAGGGGCCTGGCTGTTGGCCCTGCTCATTTTATTTACTAATGGGTGGTATTTTCTGCTGAAAAGCGGCTGGGGGTTCCGCTTCGGAGAGATTGCCTCATTTAGCTTGGTGATTCTTGGATTGATCTGGTCGTTGCGACAACCACGCGATGTTGGGGCTCTGGTTATGGCTGTTCCACTGCTTGGTCTGTTAGCCTTTTGGACCTTTTTAGTGAACTGGCAGCCTTAGTTCCAATAACCGCCCGGCCAGGAAGGCAGGCCTTGGAAACTAAAAACAGGCACATCGTTTGAGCTGTGCCTGTTTTTATCTAGCTTAAATAGGTTATCTGGGGTATTAATTTTGTTTGTAACCAGCTAAGAATGCAAGCTTGTTTAACTCAAGGAATTTAACCGGGACTTTCTGTTCAATTGCACCCATCCAGGTCTCCAGATGGATGGAGGTGTATTTGGCCATTAACCCCAGCAGGACCACATTTGCAGCTTTGGTGTTCCCGCACTGCGCTGCCAGGGCTACAGCATCACAGCTGACAAGTTGGAACGGTCCCGCTTGCAGCTGGTCCAGGATGTCGGAGGGGTAAACAGCTGCGCCAGTGATCACGGGCATTGGAGAGATCTCCTGTTCGTTGACCACCAGTGTCCCTCCCTGCCGCAGGTGAGAGACCCAGCGCAGTGCTTCCAATTTCTCAAAGGCAATGATGTAATCTGCCTCTCCCGGTTCGACCAAAGGGGAGTGGACTTCCGGGCCAAATTTTACGTAGGTCACCACTGAACCGCCGCGCTGGGACATGCCGTGTACCTCGGACATCTTTACATCCAGACCTTGCTGCATTGCTACGCTGCTGAGAATTTTGGCCGCCAGGATCGTTCCTTGACCGCCTACCCCAACTAACAAGAGAGAAGTAATCTTATTCATTGCCCTTCACCTGCTTTCCGGAGGCCGGAATTATCGCTTTAAACTTGCACACGCTAACACAAAGATTACAGCCGGTGCAAAGGTTGCTATCCACGCTAACCTTGGAGCCGGTATGGCTAAGACAGGGACAGCCCAATTGCATACAGGACTTGCAGCCGGTACAGTCTTCAGATATTTCAACAGCATTCTTCGGAGGTTCCGGGTCTACAAATACACAAGGACGTCTGCAGATCACTACGGAGGGTTCTTCAGCACTGACCTCTTCCTTAATAACTTTTTTCAAGCCCGAGAGATCAAAGGGATCTACCACTCTAACCCGTTTTACCCCGATAGCCTTAACCAATGCTTCCAGGTCTACCTGTGGGGCTGGGTTGCCCATGAGATCCTTGCCGCTGGCAGGGTTTTGCTGCTGACCGGTCATGGCGGTGATGCGGTTGTCCAGGATTAAAACTGTAGTAGTTCCCTGGTTATAAACCACATCCAGCAGCCCGGTTATGCCTGAATGCAGAAAAGTGGAATCTCCGATTACAGCTACCATGCGCCGGGCCAGTTCCGGATTCGCCTTCTCCATGCCCAGGGCGCCTCCGATGCTGTAGCCCATGCAGACCGTAGTGTCTATGGCGCTCAACGGGGCAAGCGACCCCAAGGTGTAGCAGCCAATGTCCCCGGACACAACAAGTTTTAACTGTTTCAAAGTATAGAACACTCCGCGGTGGGGGCAGCCGGGACAGAGAACGGGCGGGCGGCCTGGCGCCTCCCGATATACGTGCTGCTCTTCTGGAATAACAGAAGGTCCTGGAGCGAGGACGGAGGCAAGCTGGTGCACTGTGTGTTCGCCCATGCGGGGAAACACTTCTTTGCCGACACAGGCTATGCCCAGGGCCTTGATCTGTTCCTCCAGGAAAGGTTCCAGTTCTTCAACTATGTATAATTTGTCAACTTCAGCCGCGAATTGGCGAACCAGGTTAGGAGGAATGGGGTTGCTCATTCCCAGCTTGAGGATTGTGGCATTGGGTGCGGCTTCCCTCACATACTCATAGCAGATCCCGCTGGTGATAACCCCTACCTGGGTTCCAGCGCGATATATTTTGTTAAGGGGAGTGGTTTCAGAGTACTGGATCAGCGCTTCGCGGCGTTTTTCCACAACCGTATGGCGGGGCTTAGCATTGGCAGGAACCATGACATATTTCTTTTCATCTTTGGAATAACCGTAATTAACCGGCTTTACCGGTTCCCCTGCTTCAACCAGGGTTTGTGAATGCGCTATGCGGGTGGTAGTCCTCAAGATGACAGGGGTGTCAAATTGTTCGCTGATTTCCATTCCCAGTTTGACGAAATCTTTAGCCTCCTGGCTGTCCGAGGGTTCAAGGACAGGCACCTTGGCAAATTTGCCATAATAGCGGTTGTCCTGTTCGTTCTGAGAACTGTGCAGGCCGGGGTCATCTGCTGAGACCAAAACCAGCCCACCCCGGATTCCAGTGTAGGATGCAGTGAATAAAGGGTCTGCAGCTACGTTTACCCCAACGTGCTTCATGGTAACAATCACTCTGGCCCCGGCTATGGCGGCGCCTAGTCCAACTTCCAGGGCCACTTTCTCATTTGGGGACCATTGCGCTTTTATGCCTTGGTAGTTGACTATGTTCTCAAGGACTTCGGTGCTGGGGGTGCCGGGATATCCGGCAGCAACGGTTACCCCTGCCTCAAAGGCCCCTCTGGCGATGGCTTCATTCCCTGACATCAACAATTTCATGGATTTCCTCCTTGAATAAAGTGAAAATCCCCGCAAAGGAGGATTCCGGTATACCCATATTATTTCGCTCTTTATTGTCAATTTCCTGCAGAAGGAGACATTGCGCTGCGCCTGTCCGTAACTCGATTTGTTTTTCCCATACTGCGTTCTAGGCTTTTTGGTTCCACAAGCCGTACTTTTGGCCCTATAGTTATAACATTGCGCAGCTTTGCCTGGATGGTCTTTTGCAGCGTCTCCAGCTCGCGGTATTGTCCACTGAAGGTCTCTGGGGACACTTCAACCTGAACCTCCATGGTGTCGAGGTGGCCCTGGCGGTCGACAATAATATGATAGTGGGGGGACAAGCCCTGTATAGACATGAGCACCTCTTCGATTTGGGATGGAAAAATATTCACCCCGCGAATGATCAACATGTCATCACTGCGTCCGGTAACCTTGCGCATTCTCACGCTGGTTCTGCCGCAGCGGCACGGAGTGGGGTCAAGCACACTTAGGTCCTTGGTACGGTAGCGTATCATCGGAAAAGCGTCCTTGGTCAATGTTGTAAATACCAATTCACCCTCCGAACCGAAAGGCAGGGTTTCCCCGCTGGCGGGGTCAATTACTTCAACCATAAAATGATCCTCCGCGATATGCATGCCGCAGCGGTATAGGCATTCTCCGGCGACTCCAGGACCCATGATTTCACTTAGACCGTAATTGTCTGTAGCGGTGATTCCCCATATCTGCTCAAGCTGAGTGCGCATGGCCTCGGTCCAGGGTTCACCTCCGAACAAGCCCAAACGCAGGGGAAGTTCTCGTGGGTTTATACCCATTTCCTTGGCAACCTCGGCCAGGTGCAGGGCAAAGGATGGGGTACTCACTAATGCTGTGGTGCCAAAGTCCTGCATGAGCATGATCTGCTTTTCTGTATTTCCAGTAGAAGCTGGAATTACGGCGGCTCCTGCTCGTTCCAGGCCGTAATGAAGGCCAAAACCGCCAGTGAACAAGCCATAGCCGAAACAAACCTGAACCCGGTCTTTACGGGTAACCCCAGCCAAAGTAACCATCCTTGCGACCACTTCGCTCCAGGAAGAGATATCGCGGGCAGTATAGCCTACCACTGTGGGCTTCCCGGTGGTGCCGGAGGAAGCATGCAGGCGGACCACATCATCCAGATCTGCGGCGAACAGCTTAAACGGGTAATTCTGCCGGAGAGTGTCCTTGGTTGTGAACGGAAGCTTTTCCAAGTCTTTGAGGGTCCTGATATCAGAGGGCTTTACACCGGCAAGCTCAAAGCTCTGACGGTAATAGGGGACTTTTTCATATACCCTGCTTATTACTTGTTGGAGTCTTTGCAGCTGAAGATTTGCCAAGGTGTCGCGGTGCATTGTTTCATAGTGCTCATCCCAAATCATAAATTTTCTCCTTCGGAGTGTTGATACAGAAGTTGACTTGACGCAAAAAATGTTCAGCCTATGTATTCGACTTAGAATAAAAGATTCCTGTGAAGTTTGTCTAAATCTATTGAATAAGTAAAAACATAAAGGAGACCGGTTAATCCGGTCTCCCACTGTCGAGGCACTATTTTTGTGGCTGATTTGGAAGTATCTGTTTCAGTTCTTCTGTGGTTATACCTAAGTTCTTGGCCATACCTTCAAGCTTACTTTGCCGCTTTGCCTGCATTTTCTCTTTCAGTACGTCTACGCTGACCCCTTTTTTGGCGGCAATTTCCTTCAGTTTCTCAGCCCGTTTCTTTTCAAATTGGGCCTTCATTTCCTCTTGTTTGATTCCTTTTTTGGCAGCAATCTTATTGAGATGCTCTTGCTGTTTAATTGTCTTATCTGCCATGAATTTTTCAACATCTGTTTTTACCTTGGCGAGGTCCCGGTTATTTTTCTTAAGAGAATCCTTGATAACAGTTTCCAGGCCAGAATGCTTGTTTTCCTTACATTTGTAGACTTGATGTTTTTTGGGGGTATCACCACCTTGACCTTCGGCAAAAACAGGGATTGCCATTCCAAGACAAAAGACACCGGTAATCAACAATGCAATAAACTTTCTCATTCATCCACCTCCCAAAATTGATTTTGTCTCATCCTTTAGTATGTTCAAACGAAATCAAAAAAATTAAGCTATTTTTTTTTGCCTGCACGCCTTACCGCGAATAGTTCTTCCTGAGCGGTAAGCTCAGCAATGAGCACCTGCTGAATGGAATCAAAGCCTTGTTTTAACAACTGTTGCTTCAGCCATTCCTCTGTTTTCGCTGCCAAAGCCAGGATGCCGGGTTGGATCATCCCGTCGATTATTAGGGGTTCCGGTACTGGAGCTATAGTTTCCCAATTGGATTTTGCGATAAAGGTCAGCCTGCTGGAGGGTTCCAGGGTTGCCCACTGAATTTCAGCTAAATGACTGTGGCCGGCCAGACGTAATTCCGAGTAGAGCTCGGGTACCGTTAATTTGCTGGTGTAGAAGTTGCGTGTTTTAAAAACTCCGGCTTCGATCAGGTAGATCGGCTTGCCGTGCAGGATAGGACGCAGAAAGTTGATGTGAGCAGCCCTGACTGTAAGAATATGTCCGCTCCATAGACCGGTCAAAGCCACCACGGTTCTTAGAGTATCGTCCGCTTTTAACGGGTCGGCAGCTACCGTACCTAAAATAATTAACAGGGTGTAATCATAAGTGGTTTGCTCTCCTATCCCTTTACGGTTCAGTCGGATGAGGGTATACGCAATGAAGTACATCAGCATGGCTTGGAGAAAGAGAAAAACCAGTGACATTAATATCCCCCTGTAGCATGGATTTCGCCTTTAGTATGTGCGAGGGATAAGAAAAAATCCCCTGTGCTTTCGTACTTGAAAATTGTGGTGAAGAACTGTACGATAACAAGGAGTACTTCGTACTGAGATACATATAGTGGATTTCACAGAGGGGACTGAGCGGGTGTTAAGAGTAGACAACTTTGAGGTGTTTAATTTTCGAGGGGCGTTCAGGGGCATGCGCAACCCCTTGGCAAGTTGGGATTTGTCTGATTCCAGTTTTAGCGCTTCTGAGGGAAAACTGCTGACGCTAGGTTCGAATGACCGGGAATTGGCCCTAAAGCTGGTTCGGGCCGGGAGTGACCATGCCAAATTCCTGAGACAGATATTTGTGAGCGTGGACATTACTGCTCCGGATTATTGGTGGAAGGAAATGGATACCTATAAGGTTGGAACGGTTGCCAACAGCACTAGCACGATGCATAAGCTTACTCACAGGGCTCTAACCGACCAGGACTTTAGCTGGGACAAGATGACAGAGCTGCGGCAAAACAGCTTGAGACATTTGAATGGACTTATTGCCTGTTATAAATCCCTTGTACAGCAACAGGAACGAGAGCAGGCAAAACAGGTCTGGCGGGAGTTGATCCAGGATCTGCCCATGAGTTTTAATTTTACGCGTACCTGGAGCGGCAATTATGAAAACCTGCGCAATATTTACTGGGCTCGACGGAACCACAAACTTACGGAGTGGCACACCTTCTGTTTTGAAATAGAGCAATTACCCTTTAGCGAGCTTATTACCATTCCCCGAAAAACACCTGTGTCAAACGAATGAATTTATGAGAGACTAGCAAAAGAGGGCCTGTGCTGCCAAATGAAAGTTTGGCAGCACAGGCCCTCTTTGAATTCAAGGATTAGAACACTTGAGGGTGGAGTCAGGCGTGAGGAATGCGCACGGTAAAGGTCGTACCTTGTCCGACCTGGCTTTTTACCTTAATGGTTCCTCCGAAACTTTGAATAATCCTGGAAGAGATTGAAAGTCCTAATCCGGTTCCCTTTGTGGTTTCCTTTGTAGTAAAAAAGGGGTGAAAGATTAAGCTGATATTTTCGGGGGGAATTCCTTCGCCAGTATCTTTTATCTCCACTGTAATGAAGGAGTAGGAGTGCTGTACGTTGATGGAGAGCTGTCCACCGTTGGGCATGGCATCAATGGCATTTTGAATGATATTTAAAAACACCTGTTTCAGCTGGTCTGGATCGACATAAATGTCCGGCAGATCCGGGTCTAAACTTAAGTCGAGAACAATGTCTTTAAGGTGTGCCTGACTTTCGATTAGGACAGTAAGATTCTTCAGGACTTGAGTTATGCTTCCTCGTACCCATTTATGCTTATGGGGTTTTGCTAAGAGAAGTAATTCCCGCACTATTTGTTCTATCCTGTCAATTTCGCTGAGGATAATAGAAAAATACTCTGAAGTCACAGTTTCCAGGCTGTTTTGTCCCTGCATGATTTGGACGAAGCCGCGAATTGAGGTGAGCGGGTTGCGAATTTCATGAGCCGCACCTGCTGCAAGTTCACCGACCAAGGATTGCTTCTCAAGTTCGGCCTGGAGCACTTCCTGGTAAAGCTGTAAATTTTCCAGGGTCACAGCGATCTGATCTGCGAGCTGTTCCAGAAATCTTTCTTCTCGAGGGGAACGTGTTGGTTGTTCGTAGCAAATAAATAGGGCGCCGTATACTTTGTCATTCCTGACCACGGGTATGATAGTATGGGAAATCATGTCTGAGCAGTTAGCGCAGTGAGAGGAGGCTGCTATCTTCTGCTTTAAGGTTATAGCATTGATTATGGTGTCATAAAATCGCAAAATCGGTGCCTGGCAGCTTGAAGATATCCCACAGGAAGTTAGGGAGCCATTTTCAAAGCGCAGCAAGTCAAAACATTTGAAGGGGACTGTTTGCTGCAAATCGGGAGTGATGGCCCTTAGGACTTGTTCGATGGGAGAGCGCAGGTTTGACTCGCGAGCAATCCGATTAAGCAGGTCGCCCTGCTTAATTCTGCGGTTTAGTTCCTTGTAAGAACTGCGGGAAAGCTTTATTCCAGGGGTAAGCCTATGCACAATTTTTTACACCTCATGCAGTTATCTCAATGGTTATACAATATTAACACCGTGTTTTAGAGCGGTTGAGGAATCGCTGATTATAGTATAACAGGTGAGGCATATAGAGGCCATATAGTTTCCGAGGAAAGTAGATATGAAAAAAGAGAGCAACCTGCAGATTGCTCAGTTACTAATCTTTATCTGGGGTCTGATGTTCATCTGGGGTATGATGTTCATCGCTCTCATTCAGCATCCCGGAATCACAAACAGGGCAGAATCCAGCTTCTTCAAGCTTAACCTCACATTTGTGACATACCATTAGCTTCAAATCCTTCCATATATGATACATTTATAGTATGACGTGTTATACTATCTGTCAACCTATTATTTGCAAAGAGCACCCTATTGGGTGCTTTTTGGTTTATGACAGCCGCAGTCACTGCTGGTCGTGTGTTCGGGGATAATCTCTATTTTTACAATCAAATCACAGACATAAATTCCCATGAAGCTGGGCAATCTCTTGGCGATAGGGAAAACAAAGAGGAGGAGATCTGCGTGAACTATCTCTATTCTCTAATCACCCTTGCACTGCAATCTTTGGGACAGATTTTTGGTCTGCTCCTGGGTTGGGTTATTGCGGTTCATTTCGGCAGAGTCCCTACGCGTCAGAAGTATATCCTGTCCGCCATGAGCGGTGTATCTTTGCTGTGGGCGGTCATGGCTTTAAGTCTTACCTCGCCTTGGGTCAGGGAACTTTTCACCTTTGCTAGAAGCCAAGCGGTACCATTTTACATTAAACTCATTCCCCCATTAGCAGGGCTGGGCTGGGTGCTGCTGCCCTTGGTCAATAGTTTCCTGGCTATGTACCTGAAGCGGCAGCACAACCAAAGGATAGAAAAATTGGGTTTTCTCCTGGGGTACAAGTACACTCCGGGTTTCGCCCTTGCTCTGCTGCTGATGGTTATAAGTCTACCACTGCTGCTTTTGCCCCCGGTCTTAAAGGGGTTATGCCGTGAACATCTGACCATTATGATTAAACCTGAGGATTTCAGACGAGTTTTAGAGAATATTATCGCCATCCTTAGGAAGAGCGGGATCAAGGTGGGATTGTATCCTGGCACGCTTTGGCGTCGGAGTCCGCAGGCCATCCTTGCTTTGTTTGCTCATGACTTGCTTGGGAATTGGACAAAGCACAGGGCCCATCTGATTAAAGGGGACGGTTTCCAGGTGATTGTTCATCCCACGGATTTGGTAATTGAAGGAGAGGGGGGTGCGGTGGTCAGGGTGCGCAATTTATTGGCTAAGGAACTTACTTTCCTTGATGCCTATTTCACCTGGGACGGGGCAGCTCACAGGATGGAAGAGCAAATAAACGCTGTCCGGCGGGAAACCTGCCGTTCGGGGTGGACAAGTCCTGCCGCGGAACTGGTTATCATTGAAGCAGAACTTGACCGACTGCAAATTCCCTTCGCGGAATGGGAGGTGCTTTACCGTCAGATTTTACAGCTGAGGCTGGAGTGGACGGAAAAGGAGCTGGGTTTACATAAAGCCGGTAAAGCAGTAAATACTATGGTGAAAACCGCTCAAGCACAGTTAGAGGGAGAGGAGTTTTAAATGTTTCGCATGGGTTTGCTCATGATACCACCGCTCCTCGTTTGTATATACACGGTGAGTTTCGCTAATTATAATTGGCGGCAGGGAAATAAGCTTGGTGCTATAGGGGTTTACCTGCTCGCGTTCAGCGCGGTAGGCGTTCCGTTTGTAGTCCTGCTGCTAAACCGATCTGGGAGGTAATAAATGACAAGGACAAGCAAAAAATTACATTTTTCGAGCCAATACAAGCTAAAAAGTGCCCAAATGTGTTTTTCTACCGAGTAATCCGTGCTATAATTATGAAAGGGTTTGGGGCTGCCTGGCCTAAACCAGTTTAAAGTTTGTGAGAGGGGGAACGAATGTTTAAGTTAATAAAGCATACATACAGTGGGATAATCAACTTTGCCAGCAAATTTACAGTCGAAAATAAGGCCTTTCGTAGGCGTATTAACTTTAAGTCGCCCGTGGTGGTACTGCTTGCTTTAGCGTTGGCCCTGGATCTGACAGGTCTGGGAGTTTATTTGTACAGGGCATCAGCAGCTGTAGCTATTCAGGTTAACGGTCAGAGGGTGGCAGTTCTAAAGACTAAAGAGCAAGCGCAGACTATTTTTAACGCTGTTTTGACGGAGAAGGGCAAAGCTGTCGGTCAGAAAGCCTTCACCCAAGATGAGGTGCTCTTTGTTCCGATCAGGGCCAAAGAGTATGAGGTAGACAGCGAAAATGCAGCCCTGAAAGCGTTAAATGATAAAGTCGCTGCTTTTGTAAAAGGGTATTCGATTGCTGTAAAGGGTCAAGGCCTTTTTGTTCTGGGAAGCCAGGCGGAAGCCGAAGGGGTTCTGCAAAAGGTAAAGGATACATTCGCCCAACCTGTGGAACAAAAGACCATAGAAACGGTCGAGTTTGACCCTAAGGTTGAAGTGGTGGAATCAGACATCAAGCCAGAACAAGTAAACCAGGCTGATAAGATCGCGGAAGCTTTGATTAAAGGCAAGGTCAATACTATTAACTACCAAATTCAACAGGGGGACACCCTGTGGACTATTGCTCGCAAGAATGATATGCGCATCAAAGAGCTTTTGGATGATAACCCGAGTTTGGGAGAACAAAATCTGCTAAAAATTGGTCAAAAGATCGATATTGTTAAAGTTGTACCTTATTTCGATGTTGTGGTGAAGGGCACTCAAAGCCGGAACGAAGTTATTCCATTTACAACGGTTTATAAAACTGATCCCAGCATCTCACCTGGCCAAACCAAAACCGTAACCCAGGGAAATGATGGGGAGAAGTTAGTTAGTTTCCGCTTTACTAGTAGAAACGGCAGCATTTCGGAAAAGACGATTTTAAGTGAAAATATTAAGCAGAATCCCGTAAACCAGGTGATTGCCAAAGGACCTTCCTCAACTAGGGTTGCAGTTGCCAGTTCCAGGGGTTCAGGCTCAGTGGGAGGGCTTGTCTGGCCTTTGCGGGGTCCGATTACGTCGGGCTTTGGCAGACGCTGGGGCTCGTTCCATCCGGGCCTAGACATCGATGGCCAGACTGGGGATACGTTCTATGCCCCCGCTGACGGCACTGTGGTTTCGTCCGGTTGGGACGGAGGGTACGGCAAGAGTATTGTAATCGACCACGGAAACGGGGTACAAACCCGGTACGGTCATGCTTCCGTTCTCTTGGTCAAGGCTGGGCAGAGAGTGAACAGAGGTCAGGCTATTGGCTTGGTCGGCAGTACTGGGTACAGTACAGGTTCTCATCTCCACTTTGAGGTTATTGTGAACGGAACTAAGGTTAACCCGTTAAATTATCTGTAACGAGACGCAGGCTAGGGCCTGCGTCTTTTAAATGATACAGTCTATTTTGTCAAAACAGGCCGTCATGGCAGGAAAAGGACCTGTCTTCAAAGAATAATGATTGAAAACTATTGAATGAAGTATTCAGCCGGATCCCGAAAACGGACTTGGAGGCAGTCAGACAATGTTCAACTCACCTCAGGAGCTAAAACAGGCATTGAACCAGCAGGATTATATAGCCGATGATGACCTGGCTACAGTGGCTTATTTATCCTCCGTTTTGCAAAAACCCTTGCTAGTTGAAGGCCCGGCCGGAGTAGGCAAGACCCAGTTGGCTGTTGCCATGGCCAGGGCTTTCAGGAGAAAACTAATTCGCTTGCAGTGCTATGAGGGAATTGATGCCAGTAAAGCCTTGTACGACTGGAATTATCATCGTCAGCTCCTGAGAATTCAGGCCGGACAAGGGGAAGGGTGGAAAAAGGCTGGCCAGGACATCTTTAGTCGAGAGTTTCTGTTGCAACGACCACTCCTACAGGCTCTGCTGAGCCAGGAACCGGCTGTGCTCCTGATTGATGAGCTGGACAAGAGTAATGAGGAGTTTGAAAGTTTTCTCTTGGAATTATTGGCCGAATTTCAGGTTACTATCCCGGAGCTTGGAACTCTGGAGGCGGTTACGCGACCTTTAGTTGTACTCACCAGCAATGGGAGCCGTGATTTTGGCGATGCCTTGCGACGGCGCTGTTTGCATCTGTTCATAAATTACCCTGACCTGGAAAGGGAAGAGGAAATAGTGGCCAGGCACTGCCGCACAGTAAATTCCAGGCTTATTCGTACCGGAACGGAACTGGTTCAGAAACTGCGCAAACTTCCCCTGCGCAAGCTGCCCAGCGTTGCCGAGTCCATAGATTTTGTGCAGGCAATTTCCCTGCTTGAGGCAGGCCAACTTACAGAAGCCTCTTTTTCCGCCGCTGCTGCAACCCTGCTGAAATATCCTCAGGATGTGCGCCAGGTCCATGATAAACTGCCCTACTTAATTGGCGATGGCGGGCCAAATGAGTAGTACTCTCGCGTTTGCCCGTCTGCTGCGTCAGGCAGGGTTGACCGTGGCCCCTTCCGAAATAGCGGAAGGAATGGAAGCTCTGACCATGTTACAGGCCGGACCATGTTCAGTAGAACATTTCCGCATTCTGCAGGGGACCCTGGTGAAGAGAGTTGAGGACCAGACAGTGTTTGCGGCGGTATACAATCTGTTTTTTGGAGAGGTCAAGCAGGTTTCCCCCGCCCCTTCTAAGCGGCCCCTGTCCTCGGAGCAGGGCTTAGAATCTGTTGGTCTTTCCACCTTGGCCAAATCCTTGCTAAGCGGGGACTTTGCCCCTTGTCAAAACAGTCTGAGGGAATCGGTCATAAAAATCTGTCAAAGGGACCAGACGGTTGAAGAATCAGTGCGCAGGGTATTGGTAAATCTCGACTATTTTGGCTCTGTAAACAGTCTCAGACTTGCTAAGGAACGCGGCTCACTGAGGGAATGGGAGTACCAAACCGTGTTGGATAATGCCAACCTGCTGAACGGCCAGGTACAGGAAGCGGTGTTAAAACGCCTGCTTGAACAAGGGGCGGAGTGGAACGAAATTGTAAAAAGTCTTAACTGGCGGGAGAAGAGTTTCAGTCTGCTTAATCCCCGGGAAACCGTTTTAGTCAAAAGTTATTTGGACAAGCTAGGGAAGAAGTTAGCGGTAAGGCCAGGCTTGGCGGTGAAGGATGCCCCAAGCGGAGACTTGAATTTGCGCCGCACGCTGCGAAATGCAATGTCGCGCGGTGGCGGAGTCTGGGAATTAGCCTATTGCAGGCGAAAGCATACCAAGCCGGATTTGGTGCTAATGTGTGATATCTCCAACTCGGTATACAGCTTTACTGGTTTTATGCTGCAGTTGGTAGGGGCTTTTCAGCAGAAGTTTAAACAGCTGAGAGCGTTTCTGTTTGTTGACGTATTGTGGGAGGTTCCACAGGATTTCTTCCGGAGTGAGATCCAGGAAGCGCTCGAGGGTATCCGGGAGAATAATCGCTGCTCGATTAGCGGCCTTTCTGATTTTGGGCAGGTTTTCTGCGAGTTTGCAGAACATGTACTGCCGGAATTGAATCCGCGCAGCACATTATTGATTCTAGGGGACGCCCGCAGCAACTGGCGCCCACCGGAATTAAAAACTTTCCAGCGGATCTGTTCTGGCTTGGGCAAAGTGTATTGGCTTAATCCTCTGTCCGAAAATGAGTGGGGTCTGGAAGATTGTCAGCTTCGCCTATATGAACCGTTGTGTACAGGAGTTTTCACTTGTGGTAATTTGACTCAGTTGGAACAAGTCGTTGCAAAAATCTTGTGAAGTTGGGTAAAAAGGAGAAGATATGTCTTCGGGATTTGACACCAAGCAAAAACAGGCAATTACGGGGATGTCACTAGCGCTTGCCCTTAGAGTCTTTGGAGTTTCCCTCTTCTTGCCTGTGTTTACTCTTTTTGGCCGGGATCTCACACATAACGAGACCTTGATCGGACTCGCACTCGGAATCTATGGTCTGGTTCAAGCAGTACTGCAGGTTCCTTTTGGCGCCTTGTCAGACAGGTTCGGTCGCAAAAAGGTCATCCTGTTTGGACTTTTTCTATATGCCGTAGGATCAATGGTGGCCGCAGAAGCAACAAATATCTATGTGTTGATTTTTGCTCGGGCCTTGCAGGGAGCAGGGGCCATCAGTGGGGCAGTTTATGCCTTTGTTGCAGACACGGTAGGGCAAGAGCTGCGCAGCAGGGCGATGGGGCTTTTGGGGATGCCCATTGGTATTGCCTTTAGTCTCGGCATTGTGATTGGACCGATCGTTGCCTCCTGGTGGTCGGTGAGGGCTTTGTTTGTGCTCTGTGGGGTCTTGGTTATCTGGGCCATGATGTATATTCAGGTGGCGGTGGAAGAACCTCACAACGTCAAGCGTCATCCGGAATTGTCCCTGCTGCCGGGACAAATGCAGGATGTACTAAGCAACAAAAGGATCTTCCTGGTGAACCTGGGCGGCTTTATCGCCAACTTCTTCCAGGTGGGGGTATTTGTGATCCTGCCCATTCTTACCATCCGCTCCAACCGGTCCATGGCTGACTTCTGGCAGTTAATCGTTCCGATGGTGATTATCGGTACCATGATTATGTTGTGGGGAGCCCGTCAGGCAGATGCCGGGAGGAGCAAGGGTATGACCAGACTGGCCTTTGCCTGCCTAGGGCTGAGCGCTTTGGGTTTTTTAATTCCGGGTTACAGCCTGATCTCGGGCGGTGAGGGTAATTTTCTGATGCTTATTTTCAGCGGGGTGCTGTTTTTTGCCGGGTTTTCCTTGACTCAGCCCTTGCTTTCGGCAGGAGTTACAAAACTTGCCAGCGAGACCAGGGTGGGAGCAACCAGTGGGGTTTATAACATGTCCCAAAACCTGGGGACATTTTTCGGGGGTTTTCTCGGAGGAGCCTTTTTGAGCAAAAATTTGGGCTTATTTTTATTGCTTATGGCTCTGCTTGGGCTTTGGGGAGCCAGTGTGGTCAGCAAAGCCATGTCGGATTGATCGGGGGTTTATAGTTGGAAACGGTTGACAGGGTAAGAGTGAGGTATTCGGAAACGGATGCCATGGGGATAGTGTACCATGCCAATTACCTGGTTTGGTTTGAAGTGGCTAGAACTGAGTTGTTTCGGAGGCAGGGGCTGCCATACACCAGATTTGAAGCGGAGGGTTTGGCACTCGCAGTAATCGATGCGAAGCTGCGTTACAGGTCCGCTGCAAAATACGATGATGAGCTGGATCTAAAGGCCGAAATTGTCACAGTTAACCCCAGGAAGATTGTGTTTAATTACCTGATTACCTGCGGGAAACGGGTTATGTGTGAGGGAAGTACTGCCCATTTGTTTATAAACAGACAGGATGGCAGTGCAGTGAGCGCAGCAAAGTACCCTATCTGGAAGGAGGTGCAGTTACTCTTTAAACCGTAGCAACAAATCAAAGTTTGACTTGCGAGAGGGGTGTAAGCGTTGCCCAATGTCAAGATCGTAGTGGACAGTTCCAGCGACATACCCGCCGCCCTGGCGTCCGACCTCGGCATTTCAGTTGTACCCATGCCCGTAACCATTGAGGGCCGCTCTTACCTTGAGGGCGTAGACATTACTACTGATCGGTTCTACCCCATGTTTAAAAACTTGGCCGAACTGCCCAAGACAGCTCAGCCCAACGTACAGGATATGGTGAGGATTTATCGGGAGGCTGCGAGCGGGGGCAGCGGCGTGATCGCAATTCACCTCTCCTCCGGACTTAGCGGAACCGTTGGCGCAGCTGGGCTGGCCAAGGAGATGCTGGGAGATGAGGTTCAACTTGCAGTAGTTGATTCCCTGGGAGCCTCATTTGGCATTGGCTTGCTGGCAATCAGGGCAGCTGAATTGGCCCGAGAGGGAGTTGGGTTAGCGGAAATCGTTGAGTGTGTTGAACGGGATAAACATCAGATGCGCTATGTTTTTTCACCGAATACCCTGGAATATCTTATCAAGGGGGGGCGGGTTGGCAAACTGTCCGGGATGGTGGGTTCTCTATTGGAGATCAAACCGCTTCTGCGACTGGACGAATCCGGAAAAATTGAAGGGTATGGCAAGGTGCGTGGTCGGCGTACTGCGTTGCGCAAACTGGTTGAGAGCATGAAGGCGGATATCTCAGCACCTTTTGAACAGAAGATTGGGATTGCACATTCAATGTGTCCGGAGGATGTTTCCCTTGTGTTAGAGGAAATCGATGCCAGCTGTGCTGTCAAGGAGGTTTTGGTCAGTGAAATTGGCTGCTTAATAGGCAGTCATACCGGACCGGGTTGTATTGCCCTTTTCTATCGCAGTTAAACCTGTTAAGGAAAAATGAATTGTAATACCTTGTCAGAAAAAGTACAATTAAGCTAGGTAATTATAGACCATTTGGTCTTTCTTTTTTGCAGCTGATCCAGGCCTGATCAGTGGTTCAAGTTGCCTAATACTTCCCCGGGGGTAATCGAGTGAGAAATGTTCTTGTATTTGCAATGATTTTGGCTGTGTTGTTAGCTGGTCAACCTGTCCAGGCAGGCCCTCTGAACCAACCTGTTGTTCCCGGAACTCCAAAAGTGGAGGCAGAATCTTTTGTGCTGATGGACGCACAATCCGGGCAAATTCTTTCCCAACGTAATGCTGATGAACATTTGGCCATGGCCAGTATTACCAAGATTATGACCGCAGTAGTCGCTCTGGAAAAAGGAAATCCCGATGCTGATGTCAGCGTGGGACCTGCTGTGCTTGATCGCAAACGGGTGTATGGCACGCTTATTTTCTTGGAGCGCGGCGAAAAGTTCACTTTGCGAGACATGCTTTATGCCCTGCTGATGGATTCGGCAAATGATGCCGCTGTGGCAATAGCAGAAAATATCTCGGGCAATGTCGATGATTTTGTTAAGCTGATGAACGACAAGGCAAAAGAGTTGGGGGCAAATGACACTCACTTTACTAATCCCCATGGGCTGTCCGAAGTAGGTCACTACAGCAGCGCCCGGGACATGGCGGTCATCGCTCGGTACGCCCTGCAAAAACCCGAGTTCGCTGCGATTGTTAAGACCAAGGAGCGAGCATTTCCCAGAGCACGACCGGGACTGCCCAATGAACTTCAAAATCATAATAAACTGCTTTGGCGCTACCCGGATGCAGATGGAGTTAAGACAGGGTATACGGACCAGGCCGGGCATACCCTGGTTGCCTCTGCCACTCGCAACGGTCGCCAGCTAATCACGGTAATTTTGAAAGGGACTGCGATCGCGACGGTATACAGGAATGCAGGCGAGTTATTTGACTATGGCTTTAGTCAATTTCAGGACAAGTTGCTAGCTAAAAAAGGGCAAGTCTTTCAGACCGCCAAACTTGCTAATGGTACCTTGCTAAAGCTTGCACCTGATCGTGATGTATACGGCACGCTGGCGAACGAGGATAAAGCAGAATTTGAGTTAAAGGCTGAAGCCCAAAAGCTTGATCTGCCCATCAAGGCTGGGGAGGAGCGTGGTACCCTGGAGGTTTACTTACGGGGGAAATTGCTCCAGCGCATTCCTCTTGTTGCAACGCAAGACCTGGCTTTGCCCGCGGCAAATGTACCTTCACACTCAAAGGTTGGGATGCAGTGGCTGTTAGCAGTTCCAATTATTTTAGTGTTTAGCCTAGGCATGAGGTTCATACAGCACAAGCAGCGCAGGGCAAGAAGACGTTCATCGCGGTGGACCGCCTGGAACGGTGATTAAAGGAGATGTCAGAAGGCAATAATCTACAGTAGTTATCTTGAGGGGGTTCGAGATGCATCAGGCTACCCGGCAGTTTCTGCTTAAGACCGCAAAGTTTATACTTTTTTGGGTACTCTTTGGTCTGCTTTTTTATTTAATAGGGCGCTACGTCAAGTATTTTGTTCCCCTAATTGCTGGACTAATCCTTGCGGGCATTATGAACCCGATGGTGAGATTAATCCAGAAATATACCCCCCTCTCGCGTAAATGGGCGGTTGGTCTGGCTATGGTGATTGTTATACTGGTCTTGGGCAGCTTAATTACCTGGTTTACTTTCCTTGCGGTTGAACAGGTGCAGGACTTATACCAAAACTGGCCATCCTACGTTAAAACGGTTAAACAAGGAGTGTCCCAGATCTGGCCGAAAATAGAATTGTTTTATTCCGGACTTGACCCTAAGCTGAGTGAAGCGGCAAACCAATCTTTGGATAAACTAAGTAATTCCGCCTATGGCTTTTTCTCGAAGAGTTTATTGGGAATTTCCTCCTTCGCCCTTTTTGTCCCGGAATTGTTGATAATAATAGTTATTGCTCTGGTGGCAGCCTTTTTCATCTCCAAAAACTGGAGGGCATATAAACTGCTCCTAATCAATATCTTTCCCGCTGAATGGCAGGATGGATTGCGTGGGATTGCCAAGGATTTCTCCAAGGCCCTAGTGGGCTTTCTCAGGGCGGAATCAATCATTGTGATCATGACCGTTATCCTTACCATCCTTGGATTGCTTATCTTTCGAGCCCCATATGCACTTGTACTGGGGTTGATCGCCGGTCTGTTTGGCATACTCCCTGTACTAGGAGCTGGCATGGTCTTGGTTCCTTGGGCCATCGTGGAATTTATTTTAGGTAATATAGTGTTGGGCGTTGAACTTTTGGCTTTAGTAGGAGTACTTTCAGTTGTCCGCCACATTGTTGAACCCAAAATCCTGGGAGATAATGTTGGACTTGACCCGCTGGCTGTGGTCCTTAGCATGTTCATTGGACTGGAGGCAATCGGACCAATTGGACTAATCATTGGTCCATTTACTATCATTTTTTATAAATCCTTGCAAAAAGCGGGCGTGTTCAGAAATCTTTAGGATCATTTCCTGAGACAAGTACAAACTATGCTTAATTTGATAAATCAGAACAGAATAACTATTAATTTTATAGACTGATAAATTCACCTCGCGGCAAGCTAAAGCAGAGGTGATTTATTTTGTCTGCATTAAAATGTTTAGAGAACTTACCGTTTGAACCTTTACCCCATCAATCCCTGGCAGCGGAAAAGGTGCTTGGTGTCATGGACGGCAGAGCTATCCTGGCTGATGAAGTAGGTCTGGGCAAAACTATTGAGGCGGGGCTGATCGTCAAAGAACTTCTGGAACAGGAAAAAATACAGCGAGTATTGATTCTGACCCCGTCATCCCTAGCACCCCAGTGGTGTATGGAAATGAAGGATAAATTTGAGCTGTATTTCTACCACAACAGGCGCGATCACAACTGGACCTATTTTAGCTTCATAGTTGCCTCGATTGATCGGGCCAAACGCCAGGAGCAGCTTGAGAGCATCTGTCAGGCCGACTTTGATCTGTTAATAGTGGACGAGGCCCATCGGCTGAAGAACAACAGCACTGCCAACTTCAAAGCTGTGCAAAAAATTAACCCTAGGTATCTGCTTCTGCTAACCGCAACCCCTATGCAAAACAATTTAAAGGAACTTTATAATCTGGTTGAGCTGGTGCGGCCTGGTCTATTTAAAGATTTGGGGGAATTCCAGGCGAGGTTTATTGCAGAGGACGAAGCTGTGACCAATTCTGATCAACTGCAAAAGGCTTTGTCCAAAGTCATGATTCGTAATAATAAAAGAGACGTAAAGCTTAAACTGCCGGCCAGGAAAGTTGAACTAATGGCTGTAAGCCTTACCCCTAAGGAACGCCTGCTTTACCAAGGAGTTAACAACTATATTAAAGAGGAATACAGGCGGAGGAGAATGGGGAGAAGCAGTATTCTAAGCCTGATTACCTTGCAAAGGGAAATTTGCAGCAGCAGTTTTGCTGCACGCAACACCTTGCAGAAAATGGGGCTAAACGACCTTGCAGCCCTGGCGGAGCAGATAAACGAAAATCAAAAGGCTCATGCGGTTGAGGATATATTGCAGCGGGAACAGGGTAAAACCCTGATTTTTACAGAATTTAAAGCTACCCAGGCTTACCTGTATACCTTCCTGAGTGAACTGGGAATTCCGGCGCTGTGCTATAACGGGGATCTTAAACCCTGGGACAGGCTGTTAAGAAGGGAGTTATTTCAGCGGGAATATCCGGTGATGATCAGCACAGAGGCAGGAGGAGAAGGGGTGAATCTGCAAAAGGCTAACATTGTGATTAATTATGATCTGCCCTGGAATCCTATGCATGTGGAGCAGAGAATTGGTCGGGTACACAGGCTGGGCCAGGAAAATGAAGTAAAGATCTTTAATCTTTTTGCACATGACACTGTG
>Ga0255338_1001105_pt1 | contig 57946 bp, 43 predicted proteins | sample MeOH1_35cm_T4_19_FD_203715 | JGI IMG/M metagenome (GOLD analysis project Ga0255338, IMG submission 203715) | Sandy soil microbial communities from University of British Columbia, Vancouver, Canada - MeOH1_35cm_T4_195 | ecosystem: Engineered > Artificial ecosystem > Sand microcosm > Unclassified ... | reverse complement strand
GGCGCTCGGCCTTGACGTTGTTGGCGACGATCTCGGCGAGACCGGGCTCGAAGATGGGGATCTGCCCGGCCTTCAGCGCCTCGATCTTGGCCGCAACGGTATCCACGCACGTGACAATGTGCCCGAAGTCCGCAAAGCAAGCCCCCGACACAAGACCAACATAACCCGCACCGATCATCGCAACGCGCATGGCTACTCCGTTCCAGGCTGCTCGTCGGCAACTTCAGCCATGGCGCTGCCGTTGCCCGAATAATTCACCAGTCTGATATCGTCAACGCAGCGTGTGCTGCGCGGGAAACATCTCCTTCGCGGCGCTAACGCGGCGCTCGGCGCTGCCTGAGCCGCTATCGATCCGCTCATTTCGATCGCCGACCGGCGCAGGAGGTCGTGGCGCGCCCACCATTTATCCAGTGACTTATGCCCTCTGGGCAGACTGAAGGCTGACAACGGCTAATGCCGGGGCGGGTGCCGGGGCAGAGATATGACGTCAGGCCCCTCAAAGCACATCAAAATACCTCCCGGGAGGCAAATAGAGACGTTGCTCATTTGAACCCTGCAAAGCAGATTGAAAGCCACCGGCAATCCTACGACAGGCGCGTAGAAATGACACGCCGCACAAATTGCGTCCAGCGATGAGGGGTCTGTTTATACCTCACCCGAGAACCTGCCGTTAGTCGCTTTATGGGAAGTCCTTGCTTTTCCTGAGATATCTCAAACCGCATTTTTTTTGCGTTGCAATAGAAGCGATCATCGCTTAATTGACCTACGAAACGTTTTCATCGGCGAACGATGGCCCGTCATCCAAGCGCGCACCCTTCTGGAGCCGACGGCGCAGGCATTTGTCTGACGGGCTGGATGTGTACGCGTCCGTCGGTCGACGGGGGTGGGCCGCCCGCCTGCCATGCCGCGGGGATGAAGCAAGCTGCGGTTCTGTCCCGCGCCACCCCGGTGAGGCTGGTTCCGCTGTCGCATGTCGTGATTGCCGAGCCTAGCCCTGCCGCATCACGAACGTCCGCGATTTTCAACCTTGGATTGGAGTTGAGGATTCGCTTCTCGCCGACGGTGCGTCGTGCGCGCCGGGGAGCTGGAATTGCGGTGCGTCGCTGCGAGAACGGTCCAGTCGAGAAACCATCGGTACCTATGAACGCCGGTGCTCGACTGCATTTGGGCTGCGGTAATGCGGCTCTTGCGCGGGTGGAGCGACGTTCATGCGTGGCGCAAAAGTCGGGGGCATGATGGGTTGGTCCATTGCCTCCTCCTTCTTGATCGGACCTCACCTTCGCCTTGGGAATAGGTGGTTGCCCCTGTCCGGCGCGCACTGGCCCGGCCGCGGCGCGCCACGCAAGCACTCCGGGCGAACTGTTCAGGTGCAGAGCGTGGGGGGCTGTTTGTCCCTCTCTATTCTGTACTCAGATTCTCTCCTTTGACCTCATCAAAGCGCGATTTCTCACGAAAGAGGCATTCATGACGCCGAAAGCCCCATCCAACGGTAAGATTGCTCTGATCACGGGTGTCACAGGTCAGGATGGAGCTTATCTCGCTGACCTGCTCATCGAGAAGGGCTACACCGTCCACGGCATTAAGCGGCGTTCATCGTCCTTTAACACAGGGCGAATCGAGCATATCTATCAAGATCCCCACGAGACGGACCCCCGCTTCATTCTCCACTATGGCGACATGACGGATTCGACCAACCTGATCCGCATTGTCCAGAGCTGCCAACCGGACGAGATCTACAACCTCGCGGCGCAGAGCCACGTGCAGGTCTCCTTCGAGACTCCCGAATACACCGCCAATGCCGACGCCATCGGCGCCCTTCGCCTGCTGGAGGCGATCCGCATCCTGGGCCTGGAGAAGAAGACCCGCTTCTACCAGGCGTCCACCTCGGAGCTGTACGGCCTTGTGCAGGAGGTGCCGCAGTCGGAGAAGACCCCGTTCTATCCGCGCAGCCCCTATGCCGCTGCCAAGCTCTACGCCTACTGGATCGTGGTGAACTACCGCGAGGCCTACGGGATCCACGCATCCAACGGCATTCTCTTCAACCATGAAAGTCCGCTGCGCGGCGAAACCTTCGTCACGCGCAAGATCACCCGTGCGGCGGCGGCCATCAAGCTCGGCCGTCAGGGCAAGCTCTTCCTCGGCAATCTCGATGCCAAGCGCGACTGGGGGCATGCACGGGAATATGTGCGCGGCATGTGGCTGATGCTGCAGCAGGAGGTTGCCGACGACTACGTGCTGGCCACGGGCGAGACCACTCCGGTGCGCACCTTCGTGGAATGGGCGTTCGAGGATGTCGGCATTGCCCTCGAATGGAAGGGCGAGGGCGTCGAGGAAAAAGGCTACGACAAGGCCACCGGCAACGTGCTGGTGGAGGTGGATCCCCGCTACTTCCGTCCTACCGAGGTGGAACTGCTCATCGGCAATCCGGCGAAGGCGCACGCCAAGCTCGGCTGGAAGCACGAGACATCGGTGCGCGAGCTGGCGCGGGAGATGGTGCTGGAAGACCTCAAGGTCATGCAGACGTCCGCCATCATGAAGGAAGCCTGAGATGGCCTACGCTCTGAGCGGCAAGCGCGTCTGGGTGGCCGGGCACCGGGGCATGGTGGGCTCAGCCATTGTCGAGCGGCTGGCGGCCGAGGGCTCCGAGGTCATTACCGCGTCGCGCAGCGAGGTGGACCTCAAGGACCAGCGCGCCGTCTCCGCCTGGATCGAGAAGACCAAACCGCAAGCGGTCTTCCTTGCCGCAGCGAAGGTGGGTGGCATCCTCGCCAACGACACCTATCCGGCCGACTTCCTCTACGACAACCTCATGATCGAGGCCAACATCATTGAGGGCTCGTTCCGCGCGGGGGTCGAGAAGCTTTTGTTTCTCGGCTCCTCCTGCATCTATCCGAAGTTCGCCGAGCAGCCCATCGTCGAGGAGGCGCTGCTCACCGGACCGCTGGAGCCCACGAACGAGTGGTACGCGATTGCCAAGATCGCCGGCATCAAGCTGGCGCAGGCCTATCGGCGCCAGCACGGCTGCGACTTCATCTCGGCCATGCCCACCAATCTCTACGGCCCGCGCGATAATTTCGATCTCAACTCCAGCCATGTCATGCCGGCTCTGATCCGCAAGGCGCACGAGGCGAAGCTGCGGGGCGACAAGGAAATCGTGATGTGGGGTACGGGCACGCCGCGGCGGGAGTTCCTGCACGTGGCGGACTGCGCCGACGCCTGCGTCCATCTCATGAAGGTCTATTCCGGCGACCTGCATGTGAACGTGGGCTCAGGGGACGACGTGACCATTCTCGAACTCACGCGGCTGGTCTGCGATGTGGTGGGTTTCAAGGGTGAAATCGTCCATGACCTTTCCAAGCCCGACGGCACCCCTCGCAAGCTCATGAGCGCCGACAAGATCCGTGGCCTGGGTTGGGCTCCATCCATTCCCTTGCTGGATGGAGTGACGACCACCTACGACTGGTTCCTCGGCAACGTCGCCGGGCAATCAGTGCGCTGAGCCCGGCAGGGACATGGGCAAGCTCCTCATCATCGCGATGAACGATGCGCGGGAGATCACCGGCTGTGGTCAGTATTCCGGTGATCTCGGTGCAGCCATACGTGAAGCCGCCATGGTTGGGCCACCTGATAACCCAGGTGCGACCGCACCCGGTGTCGCGGCGGCTATGTCCGCCAGGTTCGGAGAGTCGGACCGCGCCTGGGCTGGGGCGTTCGCGCGCCGACTTTCCCTGGCCGCGGCGATGCGCTCGTGACCAGCGGACGATGGAGCGGAGAGGTCGGGGAGATCTTTCGCCGCCAGATGTCGGTCTTGGCAGGATGCGGTGCAGGGCTCGGTTCGTTTGGAGAAGAGTCATGCTGATGAAGCGCCTGAGAATTATCTACGGCGTCGATCCGCGGCACGGCGGCCCGGTCGAAGGGATAAGGCAGCAGGCACCGTTTCACGCGGCTGCGGGGATCGAGGAACATGTGCTCTCCCTCGATCCGCCGGACTCTCCCTGGGTTCGTGATTTCCCACTGAAGGTCTTTGCCTTCGGCGCTCCGATGGAGCCCGGTGCCCCTCGGCGCCACCGCTGGCCGCTCGGATATGAACCAGCCTTCGTCGATTGGCTCAAGGCGCACGCGAAAGACTATGATATCATTATGGTTCATGGGCTATGGAACGCCTCGACCATCGGTGCCCGTCAGGTGCTGGTCGGCGCCGGGACACCCTATGTGGTGTTCACTCATGGGATGCTGGACCCCTGGTTCAACCGCAGGTCGCGGCTGAAAGCTGCGGCGAAGCAGTTTTTCTGGTGGTTCAATGAAGGGCCGCTCGTCAACAATGCCCAATATGTCTTCTTTACGAGCGAAGAAGAAAAAGTGCTCGCACGACACTCCTTTAGACCTTACCGGGCGAAGGAGCGCGTCGTGAAATATGGAACTTCCGATCCGGGAGGAGACGCTGTGGCTCAGGCCGATGCCTTTCGTGCCGCCTTGCCGGGGCTTCACAAGCCGTACTTCCTATTCCTCAGTCGCATTCATCCCAAGAAAGGTTGCGATCTGCTGATCGACGCCTTCGCCGAAGTCTGCGGTCATCGTGACGATTTCGATCTGGTGATGGCGGGACCCTCCTCCGACGGATTTCGCGATGGTCTCATGGCGCAGGCCTCCCGGCTTGGCATCGCCGATCGCATCCATTGGCCGGGCATGCTCGCGGGCGAAGCCAAATGGGGCGCTTTCCGTGAGGCGGCAGCTTTCGTTCTCCCGTCGCACCAGGAGAATTTCGGCATCGCTGTCGCCGAGGCGATGGCATGCGGGCGGCCGGTCCTGATTACGGACAAGGTGAACATCTGGCAGGATATTCTTGCTTGCAATGCCGGCTTGGTGGAGCGGGATGACGGTCCCGGCGTGGCCCGCCTGTTGCAGCGCTTCCTGTCCATGAGCGAGGATGATCGTGCTGAAATGGGGCAGTGCGCGAGGGATGGATTTCTGAGGATGTTCGAAATCCGGGAGGTCGCGGAAAGCGTCAATACGGCCTGCCGGGACGCGCTGCAGCAGGCGAACGGCGTGAACTGATACGAATGCGTCCGGGCGAGTGGAAGCCCGTGCTCACAGGAACTGTGGCGATCGTCAGTCGTTCGCGACCGGGCAGGAGTTGTCCGGCTAAATGCGGACGAGAGGAGCGGAAATGGAACGTCGGGATCCGGGCATTCTGGATGCAGCCAGCCATGACACATGGCGCGGCACCGCCAGTTTTACGCTGTCCAATAGGGTCTACCGCATGTCCTTTGCCCTCACGTGGCTGCTGCTGGCCCGGTGGACGCCGCCGCAGTGGCACGGTTGGAGACGGCGCCTGCTGCAGGTTTTTGGTGCGCAACTCGCGCCGACCGCGCGCGTCTACCCCAGTGTTGCCATCTGGTCGCCGGCGAACCTGGAAATGGGTGAGTATGCCGCGATCGGTCCTCGTGCCGACGTCTATTCCATGGCGCCGGTCATCCTCGAGGCCTATGCGCTCGTCTCCCAGGGGGCGCGTCTTTGCGCGGGCACGCACGACATCGAGAGCCCGAACTTCCAGCTTCGTTCGCTTCCGATCCGGATCGAAGCGAGGGCATGGATCGCGGCGGAAGCGTTCGTGGGACCTGGCGTGACGGTTGGTCGGGGCGCCGTTTTGGGAGCCCGCGGCTGCGCATTTCGCAACTTGGAACCGTGGACGGTCTATGCGGGAAATCCCGCCAAGGCGTTGAAGCCGCGCCATGTTCGCTTTCCCGATTGCCCGCAATAGGCCCCAGCGCCGCATGCGGCGGCCCCTGGGCAAATGAGGCGCCGTCACCGTTTCAAGGACCCCCGAAATTACTCTCCCGTCGGAGATTGGAATGCTTGATCTCGCCGTCGTCATGCTCACACACAATGAAGAGCGGCATATCAGCCGGGCGCTCGCCGCAATCCGAGGCATTGCGCGGGAGGTTTTCATTATCGACAGCTATTCCACCGACCGCACCGTGGAGATTGCCGAGGCGGCCGGGGCGGTGGTATTGCAGCACAAGTTCCTCAATTATGCCAAGCAGTTCGAGTGGGGCTTGGCGAACGCGCCGATTACCTCAGGCTGGATCATGCGTCTGGACGCCGACGAGGTGATCGAGCCCGACCTCGCGGCCGAGATCGAGGCGAAGCTGCCTCAACTCGGAGCTGAGGTGGCCGGCATCAATTTGAAACGCAAGCACATTTTCATGGACCGTTGGATTCAGCACGGCGGGCGCTATCCATTGATCCTGCTGCGCATATGGAGACGCGGCCAGGGGCGGATCGAAAGTCGCTGGATGGACGAGCACATGATCACTTGGGGCGGGCACACCGTCACATTCGATGGCGGCTTTTCCGACCACAACCTGAACGATCTCACATTCTTCACCGACAAGCACAACAAGTACGCTACGCGCGAGGCTATCGATATCCTCAACCAGAAATACGGACTATTTGCGCGCGATGAGGACCTCTCGACCGAATCTTCATCCTTTCAGGCGTCGCTGAAGCGGATGATGAAGGAAAAAGTCTACAACAGACTGCCGTTCTGGGTCGGGCCCATCGGCTACTTCATTTATCGCTTCGTCTTCCAGCTCGGGTTCCTGGATGGCCGACCGGGTCTGATTTACCATTCTCTTCAGGGGGGCTGGTATCGTTTCCTTGTCGGCGCCAAGGTCGTTGAGTATGAACGCGAGCTTGAATCGTGCACGAGCAGCGCTGATCGGCTGGCGAAGCTGGAAACACTCACCGGACATCGTTTGCGGGCGAGCGATTGAAGCCTGTGCATTTTCCACTCGCAGTATCAACCTACCGGCGCGGGTTTCGACGGGTGCTTCACCCCAGACTTGCGCCTGTCGCCGGTGGCGGTTTGGTGTGCATTGCAGCAGGAGGGAGACTGGCTTAGAAAGTAGCCCTGCATCGGGTGACGGCGAGCGTCGACTGTTGGGCCAGATTCTGCCGGTAGTGCGCCCTTTCGAGACGGACGCCCTCACGGGTGTGGCAGGATGTGGGCTTCGATGTGGGCTTCGTCGTCCGGTGCTTCAAACACGGGTCCCGACGACCTGCAACTGGCCGTTTGGCCTCGTCAGATCCAGATCTACACGATGTAGGAGGCGGAATGAGCAAGCCTGACCTTCCCACCGTCGCCGTCCTGCTCACGTGCTTCAACCGCAAGCAGACCACCCTTGCTGCCTTGTCCGCGCTCGACGCGGCGTGCGCGGGTAGTTGCGACTACCAAATCGTCCTTGTGGACGACGGCTCGTCCGATGGAACAGGAGACGCGGTTCGGCAGGCTTTTCCCCAAGCTCATGTCATCAGCAGCTCTGGAAACCTGTTCTGGAACGGAGGTATGCGGCTCGCCTGGCAGTCGGCGCTACCGCTCCAGCCGGATTTTTATTTGTGGCTCAACGACGATACCGCGCTGCGTCCGGGTGCGGTCTCAGACCTGCTGGCATTGTACCGGACGGCACTTTCTCCAAAGACCATCGCGGTCGGATGCACGGTGGATCCGCGGACAGGGGTGGTGACCTATGGAGGCTACAAGCGGGCCGGCGGTCTTTCGCGTCTTCGGTTTCGACGCCTGACCTCAGATGAGACCCACTGCGATTCCATGAACGGAAATTGCGTGTTGTTTCCGGCCAGTGCGGTCAGTGATGTTGGTATCAATTCCGGCCATTACCGCCACGCCTTCGGTGACAACGATTATGGCCTGCGCGCGCGGAACGCCGGCTACGATATCCTGGAGCTCAAGGTGCCCGTGGCGGAGCAGGAGAAGAACGAAAAGTACATCGCGTCGGTCAGTCGATTGACGCTCCGAAACTGGCGTTTCATCCTTACCCACCCCAAGGGTATACCGGTGCGGGAATGGTGCCGTTTTTGCCTCGACCACGGAGGGCCTCTCGGCCTAGTGAATTTCTTTACGCGGTATTTGAAGATGCTGCGCGTTTAGTGCGAACGAGGGAGTACGGATTTGCCGAGATCGTTCCCAATGAGAGGCGCGCACGCGGCGAGGGTGTTCCCCACCGCGCCGGGCGGGATGGCAAGTGGTTCTGTCGCCCGCAGCCGCTTGTCTCCGTCTGTTATATGCGCGCTTTTGATTGCAGCGGCAGCCATGCAATATTTGCCTGCCTCTATGCTGAATCCAGTTTCACAGAATATATACTGGAGGCTTAGCGATTCTGTTGTTGAGGATTCTGGATATTGGCGATATCTGAAAGATTCAGTGCTTTTGGTTTTTTCACTCTATTGGCCAGTTTATGTTTTGATGTCGGGGACGGGTGAGGCATCAAAAATACTTGAAAAATACATCATGATGATGACGATGCTGATCGTCGTCGCTTCCATTCCGTTCCTATTCTTCGAAGGTTTTATGCCATTTTTGCAGGCCGGTATCCGTTGGTTGATCCTTTTGCAGGGAGCTGTCGGTGTTTTTGTATTGACGCGAACCATTCCGGATAGCCGTAAGTCGCAGACGATGGCTTTGCTGATTATTTTTGCTGTCGCGGTGTGTGACGTTTATGTTCTGTTGATGCAGGGCTTTGGCGGCGGCGACTTGTCGGGCCTGCTTGGCGGGCGCTTGCCGGGGGGCTTCGCGACAGCCGGTACGGCCGGGTACTTCGCCCTCGGCGTTGGTCTTCTGGCTGGAGCCCTGCGGCAGGTGTCTCTTCCGCTCCGCCTGGCAACCTTTCTTGCGGCTTTCCTAATCGCGGCAACGTCGGGCACTCGCTATGCGCAGATCGGTCTGGGTCTCATTGCGCTGCGCTGGTTCATGTCCTACCAGCAGGCGGGGCGCAGTCGCGATGAGCGGGTCAATCGGCTCGTTGCCGGCCTCCTCTTTATCGTCCCGGTCCTGATTGTAGCCGTTATCGGCTTCGTTTTTCTGAGCGGCAGAGGAAATCCGTTTGACCAGGGTGAAAGGGGTGGGAGAATATTTAATATGTTTGAAATATTCGATATGATCTCCGATGGAGATCTGTCGGATATATTGTTTGGAAGAGGCCTTGGAACTGGAACGAATACTGCATTTGTTATTTCGAGTAGCATGCTCATATCCCCACTTAGCGTAAAATGGAATGTATTGATCGATAATTCGTTTATAACTGCCATAATTCAGCTGGGTCTAGTAGGTAGTCTGATTCTATTTGTCGGTTGTTTTTTCATTTTTATGTCTGGTGGGGCGCCTTTTATCGTTATTTTGATTATTGGGCTTGGGTTGTTCGTGCAGAATATTTTCGAACAGTTCTTTCTCATGATCCCCTTTGCTTATGTGTTGGCCCTGGATGCGTCGGCGTGGCGCGCCGCGGGCGAAGCCCCGGGATTTGTGCGATGATTTGAAGCTGGGCGGGCTGTGGGGAGGAGCGTGATCGGCATTCCCGTTTCGATCCTCGGGGATGTTTGCCACCTGCCCAGTTGGAGATAGATCGATGGTCAGTCGCCGTTCATTCATTTCAGGCCTTGCCAGTGGTGTTGCGCTGGCGGGCGTGTCCAGTCTGAGCCGCGCCGAAATCCCACGCCACAGCATTCCGGATGAGATCGAGACGATGATCCTTTCTGGATTCGAGGAGCCGGGGGATGCCGGGCGCGGCGCGCTCTATGTGCGCGGTCAGCCGGGGGGGCTTCTTGCGATCCAGGATGGAGATGGAGGGTGGTGGAATCTCAGGCCGGGCGTCGAAGTGTGGGCGGGTTGGTTCGGTGCGATCGGGCGAGGTGACGATACGACGCAATTTCAGGCCGCGATCGATTATGTCTCCTCGCTCCCGCAGGGTGGAGTGGTGAACATCGCCGGCGGCCTCTACAAGCTGAACAAGACGGCGGGCGCCAAGCCCATCGGTGCTCGCGATGACGGGCGGCATCCGGATGCGCGTGTCCCGCCGCTTCCGGAGGAGGCGATTCATGAGCAGGCCTATTGCCTGTCACTGCCCAAAAACGTGACCCTGCAGGGTCATGGGAATGTGGTGTTTCGCGGAGCCTACAAATACGGAGAGGCTTCTTTAGAAGATACTATTTGTATATGTATTTCAGGTTCTAGAACAATATATTATGTCGGAATCTCGAATATAAAATTCGAAAGCTATTTTTTTGCAATAGCCTGCGTCGAACGTAATACAATTGTATTGTCGAAATTCGAAGGATTGACCTTTTCGAGTTGTGCAATAGGCTTTTATGCCTGCACGCTGGAGCGGTGTTTTTTTGATGATATCACCGCTAATGGAACTGGCTGTGTGATTGCCGTCGGAGGGCAATGGAGTTCTCGGGAAAATAGAGTCCTGGAGGGCGGTGGATTTGCTGATAAATGCAATATTGGCGTATTGCATAATATTTATGGGCGAGTGTTTGGAGATGCCGAGCGCGGTATAGATACTTATTTTGACGAATATTTTTTTAAGTCGCAAAATAATTCATCGCGACTCGTTGTCTTGAACGATCTTGGGAGTTCCATTGCTCGGGCTCTGTCGGATAGATCACCGGCGACGCATTTTTCCTACAAAGGAATTTGCGGCCGCTCCGTCTATATTATGGCCCGGCACGGACGTCCCAGCAATGCTAATTATTTTCGTATGATCACGCATGCCTTCGCTCCAAGGGCGGCGGTATGGATTGATCATGCGGTTGCCTGTAGTGGTGAGATTGTTTATCTTGAAGGCTGCGGATATAAAGATAATGTCAAGCGAAAAGGCCCGATAGGTGTTGAGGTTACGGATCCCTATCTTGGAGATGGGGTTCGGGTTCCTGCCTTTGTCCGTGGATATACCTGCATGCTGGATGCCCAGTTCGTGTTTGGGCAGCGGCTCGCCACAAGGAACGAGCTGCCCGATCGCTTCGCGTTCTGGTGCGATCTGATCGATCGGCAGGACGCGCGGGTGTTTCGCGACAAGGTGAATGTCGATGCTCTCACGGTGCGCGGGGAGGCCCGTTCCGGCGCCGCCACAGGCGGCGTCACCGTGATCAGCCGGTCCTTGGATCCGACCTGGCGGAAGGTTCACGTGAAGGTGCCAGGCGGCGACGGGGGGGCGTCCCGGACGGCGCTGGTCATTGTGAATAGCGAATTTTCGCAGGATGATGCGAAATCCACCGTATATATCCTGACGGTACACGGCAAAAATATCAGCTCCGGCAGGCTGTACGGCGAAGATGTCCTCACCTTTTCGCAAGAGTTGGATGATATGGTGTCCATATCATCCTTGCGCCCGGCCAAGCATTCGGTGGCGGTCATCATGACCGGATCGGAAGACCAATGAGCCGAGTTCCGACCGCTGTCGCCATCGCCTCCATTCGGGCCTGCCCGGTGGATGCGCCGCGGAGCGCAGCGGGAGGTGCGACGAGAAGGCTTGGCGGGCCGGGCAAGGGTGTGGTCTGATGAATGTGTATGCGCGGTGCAGCAAGCGCTCGGAGATGGGGGCTCTGGGAGAAATCACGGTCGGGAGAGGTGTCCGTATGCGAGGCTCGTCGGTTGCTTTGTGTTGTTTCCGCATCGTATTCGCTGCTTCCTTGGGTAAGGGGATGGCACCGATCTTACGTGGCTTGCTCCAGCGGGCACATGACGGGCGATGACGGTTCTTGTCACCGGCGGTGCCGGCTATATCGGAAGCCATACGGTGCTCGCCCTCGTCGACGCGGGTGAGAAAGTCTTGGTGCTGGACGACCTGTCGACGGGACACCGCCGGTTGGTACCCGATGGCGTCGGGCTGATCGTGGGCGACGTCGGGGACGGCGCCTTGGTCCGGCGCATCGTCGAGCAGTATGGGGTGTCCGAGATCATCCACTTCGCCGCTCGGATCGTGGTGCCAGAATCGGTCTTGGATCCGCTTGGATATTATCTCGGAAATACGGTGAAGACTCGCGCCGTGTTTGAGGCGGCGGTGAGTTGCGGCGTGCGCCGGGTGATCTTCTCTTCAACTGCCGCGGTTTACGGCGAGCCTCGTGTTGCGATTATCGGGGAGGATGAGCCGAAAGCACCCATCAATCCCTATGGACGCTCGAAACTGATGAGCGAGTGGATGCTGGCGGATGCAGCCTGCGCCCATGGTATGTCCTATACTTCGCTTCGCTATTTCAATGTGGCTGGAGCCGATCCGGCGGGGCGTTCGGGCCAGTCCTCGAAAAATGCCACGCACCTCATCAAGGTGGCGAGTCAGGCTGCGTCGGGTGAGCGTCGCGGCGTCGAGATATTTGGCACTGATTACCCGACACCCGACGGTACGTGCATCCGTGACTACATCCATGTCAGCGACCTTGCTGCGGCGCATGTGGCCGCGCTCGCCCGGTTGCGCGCAGGGGGCCCCAACATGACCCTGAATTGCGGCTATGGCCGGGGCTACTCGGTCAAGGAGGTGGTCGACGTGGTAAAACGGGTGTCCGGCGTGGATTTTCCCGTCACGCTGTCGCCGCGCCGTCCGGGGGATCCGCCCTGCCTTATTGCCAGCGTGGAACGCATTCGCTCCGAACTTGACTGGACACCGAAGCTCGACGACCTCGATGCGATCGTCCGTCACGCGCTCGATTGGGAAAGGCGCCTTGCCCGCAAGGAACTGGCCGGGCATGCATCGGCGAGCTGATCACTCGGCCCTTCCCGCAAAGCTGCCGGACCGGCCGAATTGTGGGATTATGGCTGTGTGTCGCCGGGCACGAGAGGGGATTGGATGTGGCGATGCCGTCGCAGGGCGAGGGCTCCATCGCGGGGTTGGGGGCGATTCACCGGGCAAATGGGTTCAATTTGCTCGGACCGCGCTCTAGTGGATAGGCGGGTATTTGGTTCGGACTGGCATCGTGTCATCCGAGTTGCGTGTGAAATTGTTTCTCAGATATCGGCTTATCGGCGGGCGGAGCAGAGATATGTGGAGTCGAATTGTACGAGGCATCGGAAGTGTCGATCGATTGGGCGAAGTCGCGACCTGCGTAAAGAATGTCAAAGATTCGCCGAACGTAATTTTGTCCTTTGTCGGTCTGAAAAGAAATCGGTACCCGCTGCAGGTCGCTGACAAAGCAGGACGCCTGCTGACCCTGTACGATTTCGCCGACCTCACCACCTTGTGGGCCGTGTGGTGTGCCGGCGAGTACAGCATCCCGCGCGACTCCACCGTGGTGGTGGATCTCGGCGCGAATATCGGCGCCTTCTCGCTTTTCGCACTTGCTTCTGCGCCGAACTGCAGGGTTGTGGCAGTGGAGCCATTTCCCGCCACGTTTGAAAAGCTTTTGAAGACCGTGGAGCTCAACCATCTCGGGGGCCGGGTCGATTGCGAGATGTCGGCGATCTCGGACAAGGCCGATACGCTGTACATGGATGCCGACCAGGCCATTGACAGCCACTCGCGCAGGGTCTCGACGCAACGTGGCGCGGGGGACGAGATCCCGGTGAATTCCCTGGGTATCGCCGACCTTCTCGCGAAATACGGGGTGGATGAAGTCGATTACCTCAAGTCCGACATCGAGGGCGCAGAAGTCCAGCTGTTCAAGGGGACGGATGCCGACGTGCTGAGGCGGGCGAAGAAGATCGGGGTGGAGTGCCACAGTCAGGCCGGGCAGGAGACGGTCTGGGGCAAGCTGGAGAGCTCCGGGTTCCAGCTGGATCGTGTGTCGCGCGGCTCGAGGTACGGCAATGCGAGTACGGCGGAATTTATTCGGATTTGAGTGCCGCCGGAGCATGATGAAGGCAAAGGGAGCTGCCCCTTTCGATCTTCTGAGCGCCGGCTCCTTCGGCGCCCAGGCGACGGCAGGCTTGGCCTGGCCGATTTACCTTTGACGCTTCGTTCCTCTGGACATGGGCCCTCCGCGCCGGGAAGGCTGCCAGCCTTTCTCCGGGATCGGATCATCCGACTGGACCTTTCGGCGGGCGGCAGGGCATGTTCCGTGCGGGCGGGGTTGTCGTAGCATGCGCAAGGAATATGGCACTTGAGTGCGTCTGTGGTTGAAAGTTGGCGGAACCGTCGTGTCTTCGTGCTCGGCGATATCATGCTCGACCGCTTCGTCTACGGTGAAGCCGAGAGGGTGTCGCCGGAGGCTCCGGCGCTCGTTCTGCGTTACCAGAGCGAGGCGACGACCCTGGGCGGGGCGGGCAATGTTGCCCGCAACATCGCGGCGCTCGGAGGCCACGCCATCCTCGCGGGCGTGATTGGGCGGGACGCCGAAGGGGACCTCATCGCCGATAGGCTGGTGGGGGCGGATGGCATCGAGGGGCGATGGGTGCGCCCTGCGGGCGTTCCCACTACGGTCAAGACCCGGTATGTCTCCGCAGGCCAGCAGTTGATGCGCTTCGATCGAGAAGCCGTCCTCGTTCCGGACGAGGAAGTGATTGCCGATCTGGTACGCGCCATCGAGCGGGAGATCGAGACGATCGATGCGATCGTTCTCTCCGACTACGCCAAGGGCGTGCTGGCGCAGCCGGTGATCCGGCGCGTGATCGATCTGGCGAAATCGCGCGACATTCCCGTCGTCGTTGATCCCAAGACCCGCGACGTCCATCGTTACGCCGGTGCCACGGTGCTTACTCCGAATACCCTTGAGGCGTCGGCGCTGTCCGGCACCGACTGCTCGTCCGATGACAGCGCAGCCGCGGCCGCCCGGGCCATCAGCATCAGCGCCGATGTGGCGGCAGTGGTGCTGACGCGTGGCGCCAAGGGCATGATGATCTGGGACACGCGGCATGCGGCGGACGGGGTGATAGCCATTTCCACCGCGGCGCGGGAAGTGTTCGACGTGTCCGGGGCCGGCGACACGGTGGTCTCCGCTCTGGTGTTGGGGCTTGCCGCCGGCGCGACCGTCGCGGCGAGCGCCCGTGTCGCGAATGCCGCCGCCGGTATCGCGGTCGGCAAGCGCGGAACGGCGGTGGTGCACGCCCATGAGCTCGTGCGCGTTCTGGGGCGTGGCGCAGATGGCAACACGAAGATTGTCGCCGGATCCCAGGCCGCGGAGATCGCCGCCAGCTGGAAGGCGGATGGGCTGGTCGTCGGGTTCACCAACGGCTGCTTCGACCTGATCCATCCAGGCCATATCGAACTGCTCAGGAAAGCCCGAGCCACCTGTGATCGCCTGGTGGTGGCCCTCAACACGGACGCGTCGGTGCGGCGCCTGAAGGGCGAGACGCGGCCGATCCAGAACGAGACGGCGCGGGCTATCGTGATGGCCGCCATCGATAGCGTCGACCTTGTCACGCTGTTCGATGAGGATACACCCCTTAGCCTCATCGAGCTGCTGCGGCCGGATCGGCTGATCAAGGGGGGTGACTACTCGGTTGCCACCGTCGTCGGCGCCGACGTGGTGGCCTCATATGGGGGCGAGGTGGTCATCGTGCCCCTGGAGGCGGGACAGAGCACCACGTCCATTGTCGCGCGCAGCCGAGGCGGCGGGCGGGGCTGACCTTCGGCGCCGGCCGGCGCGGCCGGCCGGATGGCATTTCGTACCATCCAGCGTGTCGCGGCGCTGGACGAAGGTCGCTTCAGCCCACCGCGATCTCCTTGCCGCTCGCGCCCCATTCGGTCCACGAGCCGTCATAGAGCGCGAGCGGCTCCTTGCCGATCATCTCCAGCGCCACCCACAGGATGGCAGCCGAGACGCCGGAGCCGCATGAGGTGATCACCGGGCGTGACAGATCGAGGCCCGAGGCCTCCACCGCCTCCAGGATCTCTTCCGGCGGCAGCAGGCGGCCGTCCTTCACCAGCCGCCCGTGGGGCAGGTTGAGGGCGCCGGGCATGTGACCGGAGGGCAGGCCTTCGCGCGGCTCCGGCGCCTCGCCACGAAAGCGGGCGTCCTGGCGGGCGTCGAGCACCTGCGCGCCGCCGGTCTTCAGCGCTCGGTCCACGCGTTCGATATCGGCGACGATGGAATGGTCGAGGCGGGCGGTGAATATGGCGGGCAGGCGCCGGACCGGGCCGTCCTCCACGGGACGCTCCTCGGCGAGCCACTTGGGCAGGCCGCCGTCGAGGATCTTCACGTCCTGCGCGCCGAAGGCCCGGAAGGTCCACCACACGCGCGGCGCCGAGAACAGGCCGAGGGAATCGTACACCACGACCCGCAGCCCGTCGCCGATGCCCAGCGCGCCCATCGCCACCGCGAAGCTGTGCGGGTCTGGCAGCATGTGGGGGAGGGACGTGGAGTGGTCGGCGATGGTGTCGATGTCGAAATGCACCGCGCCGGGAATGTGCCGCTCCAGATACTCCTTGCGGCCGTCGCGCCCGGCATTGGGCATGTGCCACGAGGCATCCACCACCACGAGGTCCGGCGCGCCGAGATTGGCGGCGAGCCATTCGGTGGAGACGAAGGGGCTCGCGGACGTGTCGGCGGTCGCGCTCATGGGGCCTCTCTTGCGGGCTGCTTCTGGGTTGGGGCGGGCGACGTCCTCGGCCGGAAGCGCGCAGGTGTCAAGTTTCACACCAGGACGTTCGGCACCTCGGCCGTGCGCTCCAGCCATTCCGGCACCGGCAGGTGCTTGGAGCGCAGGAATTCCGGGTTGAACAGCTTGGACTGGTAGCGCGTGCCATAGTCACACAGGATGGTCACGATGGTGTGGCCCGGGCCCATCTCCTTCGCCAGCCGCACCGCCCCGGCCACGTTCACGCCCGACGAGCCGCCGAGGCACAGGCCCTCGTGCTGGAGCAGGTCGAACACCACCGGCACCGATTCCTCGTCGGGGATCAGGAAGGCGGTGTCGATGGGGGCGCCTTCCAGGTTCGCGGTGATGCGCCCCTGGCCGATGCCCTCGGTGATGGAGGAGCCCTCGGCCTTCAGCTCGCCGGTGGTGTAATAGGAATAGAGCGCCGCACCGGGTGGATCGGCGAGGCCGATCTGGATCTTCGGGTTGCGCTCCTTCAGCGCGATGGCGATGCCCGCCAGCGTGCCGCCGGTGCCCACGGCGCAGATGAAGCCGTCCAGCTTGCCGCCGGTCTGCTCCCAGATCTCGGGGCCGGTGGTGTCGATGTGCGCCTGCCGGTTGGCCACGTTGTCGAACTGGTTGGCCCAGATGGCGCCGTTCGGCTCGGTTTTCGCAAGCGCTTCCGCAAGGCGCCCGGAGACCTTCACATAGTTGTTGGGGTTGGCATAGCCCACCGCCGGCACCTCCACGAGGGTGGCTCCGGCGAGCTTCAGCATGTCCTTCTTTTCCTGGGATTGGGTGTCGGGAATCACGATCACCGTGCGAAAGCCCAGCGGCGCCGCCACCAGAGCGAGGCCGATGCCGGTATTGCCGGCGGTGCCTTCAACGATCACCCCACCGGGGCGCAGCTCGCCGCGCGCCACCGCGTCCCGGATGATGCCCAGCGCCGCGCGGTCCTTCACCGACTGGCCGGGATTGAGGAACTCGGCCTTGCCGAGGATCTCGCAGCCGGTTTCCTCGGACGCGCGCTTCAGACGGATGAGGGGAGTATTGCCGATGGATTCTACAAGGCCGTTACGGATCATGAGAAGAGCAAGCCTTCAATGAATGTGGAAAGCACGTTACCCAAGCGCGCCGGCCGCATCAACATGACAAATCTCATGATTTTCGCGTGGATTCCAACGCCCGCAGCGCCCGCTCCCGTGCTGCCGCGTGATCCACCAGCGGGCGCGGATAGGTGATGCCGAGCCGCACGCCCGCGGCGGCGAGGGTGTCGGCGTCCGCTGTCCACGGCTTGTGGATGAGGCGGGCGGGGAGCCTGGCCAGTTCCGGCACGAAGGTGCGCACATAGGTGCCGTCGGGATCGAATTTCTCGCCCTGGGTCACCGGATTGAAGATGCGGAAATAGGGGGCGGCGTCGAGGCCGGAGCCAGCCACCCACTGCCAGGAGGCCGGGTTGCTGGCGGCGTCCGCATCCACCAAAGTATCCCAGAACCAGGCCTCGCCCTCCCGCCAGTCGATGAGGAGGTGCTTGGTGAGAAAGGAGGCAACCGCCATGCGCACCCGGTTGTGCATCCACCCGGTCTGCCACAGCTGGCGCAGGCCGGCGTCGATGAGCGGATAGCCGGTGCGCCCCTTCTGCCAGGCCTTCAGCTCGCCGGGGCACTCGCGCCAGGGAAAGGGATCGAAGGCCTCCTGGATGTTGCGCCGGGCGAGGTCGGGCACCTCGGCGAGGAGGTGGTGGGAGAATTCCCGCCAATAGATCTCGGCCTCGAACTTGTCCGCGTCGCTCCCCGGCACCGTGCCTGCGTCCGCCGCGTGGCGGATGGCGAACAGGACCTGGCGGGGCGAAACCTCGCCGAAGCTGAGATGCGGTGACAGGCGGGAGACGTGGTCGGCCGCCGGCAGGTCGCGGCCGCCGGCATAGCCCGCAAGGCCCTCGCGGATGAAGGCCGAAAGCCGCGCCTGGGCCGCCTTCTCCCCCACCGTCCAGGCCGTGCGCAGGCCGCCGGCCCAGTCGGGATGCTCCGGCTCCAGGCCGAAGCTGTCCAGCGCCTCGCCTTCGGGGGGATGCGCCATGCCCTTGAGCCGGTTCGGCGCGCCAAGGGGCGGGGTCAGCCGGCGGTCCTTCATGGCGGCGCGCTGGAAGGCGGAGAAGGTGCGCGGCATGCGGCCCGCGCCGCCGCGGACGCTGCCGGGCGGATGCAGGAGATGCGCGCAGAAGGTGAGCACCTGCCGATCCTCGGCGGCAAGGCGGGCGGCGACCGCGTGGTCGACCTTGGCCGCCTGCGCCCCGGAACGGTCGTTGAAGGCGACGCGCGCCGCGCCGAGTGCGGCCGCAACCTCCGGCACCAGGCGCGTCGCCGGGCCTCGGCACAGGATGAGCGGTATTCCGAATTGCTCGAGTTCGGCCCGCAGCGCCCGCAGCGACTGCGCGAGCCACCATTTCGCGGCCCCGCCGAGGGGGCGCAGGCCGGGGCTGTCCTCATCGAAGACATAAAGCGCGGCGACGGGGGCGCCGGCCTCGGCCAGGGCAGTCAGCGCCGGGTTGTCGGCAAGGCGCAGGTCGTCGCGGAACCACAGGAGGGAAGGGGAGGCGGACATGGCGCTCCTCCTACGCGGACGGGGCGCAAAGGTTCACTCCCTTTCCGGGAATGACGCAAGGGGGCATCGCCCCCCTTCGTCTCAGTGGTGAATGTCGACGTCGCGCGTTTCCTTGCCGAGGATCAGCGCGATCAGCGTCAGGATCGACATGGAGGTGAGGTAGACACCCACCCAGAACGGGCTGCCGCCGCCATAGCTCCACAGGGCCACGGCGATAAAGGGCGCGACTGCCGCGCCGAGGATGGACGAGACGTTGTAGGAGATGCCCGAGCCCGTATAGCGCACATTGGCCGGGAACAGCTCCGGCAGCAGCGCGCCCATGGGCCCGAAGGTGAGGCCCATGAGGGTGAAGCCGATGATGAGCCACGCCATCACCCCCACCGGGCCGGCGGCGAGCATGGGCACCCAGGTGAGGCCGAAGACGGCGATGGCCGTGGTGATGGCGATGAGCGTGCGCCGGCGGCCCCAGCGGTCGGCCCAGGGGCCGGACACCAGGGTGAAGATGCCGAAGAACACCACGCCGACGATCATCATCAGCACGAAGGTGCGGTAGTCGTAGCCGAGGCCCGGCAGCCCGCCCGGCTGCGCCGGGGTGATGGCGGCGCGGCCATAGCTCAGCGAGAAGGTGGTCATCAGGTAGAACAGCACGTAGGTGGCGAGCATGTAGAAGGTGCCGAGGATCAGCTCGCGCCAGTAGGTGATGAAGGCCGAGGCCAGCGGCAGCTTCTGGATGCGGCCGCGCTTGACGGTGTTCTCGAACGCTTGGCTCTCCACCAGGCTGAAGCGCACCCACAGGCCGACGATCACCATCACCGCCGAGAACAGGAACGGAATGCGCCAGCCCCAGGAGAGGAAGGCGTCGGACGGCCGCGAGGGATCGGCCGACGGCATCAGCGCCGCGATGATCAGGAACAGGCCGTTGGCGATGATGAAGCCGATGGGCGCGCCGAGTTGCGGGAAGGTGCCGTAGATGGCGCGCTTGCCGGGCGGGGCGTTCTCGGTCGCCACCAGCGCGGCACCGCTCCATTCGCCGCCGAGGGCGAAGCCCTGGGCGAGGCGCAGCACCACCAGCAGCGTGGGTGCCAGCCAGCCGGCGGTGGCATAGGTGGGCAGCAGGCCGATGAGGAAGGTGGCGACGCCCATGGTGAGCAGGGCGCCCACCAGCGTGATCTTGCGGCCCTTCCTGTCGCCGAGATGGCCGAAGAAGATGGCGCCGAGCGGCCGCGCCACCATGGCGGCGCCGAACACGGCGAAGGAGGCGAGCAGCGCGGTGGTCGGGTCGCTCGCCGGGAAGAAAAGGTGCGGGAACACCAGCACCGCCGCCGTGGCATAGACGTAGAAGTCGTAGAACTCGATCGTCGTGCCCACGAGGCTCGCGAGGATGACGCGGGAGCGCGGGTTGGCGAGTGCGGGCGCGTCGGCGGTGGCGGCGACGGTGGTGGACATCCTGTGCTTTCCAACGTTTTCGCTCGCCCACCGGGCCGGGGCATGACCGCGCGAAGGATGGGCGAGGAGCGGTAATTTTCTGTCGCGACGGATCGGAGGGAGGGCGTCCGGCGCACGGGCGGATTGGGGCGCGTGATAGATTATTGCGGCACCCTTAGCCATAGCACACCGTCCAGAGATCTGCAGGGGCGCCATGTGTTTCGCGCATGGCGCGTGCGTTGCCGGAGCCGGCCCTGGGCCATCGGGCTCCCGCGGTTTGGGGCAGCCGGCGCTGGGCCGTTGGGCGGTGCCCGGGTAAGATTCGCCTCCTTGGCGCAGACCAAAGCCGACCGCGCCGGATGACGGCCCGACGACGAATGCGCAGCCAGTCTGTGGATGACGGTGATGACTATATCTTGTGGCCCGGGCGACACGCGGCTGTTCAACAGGGGCGGGAATCGAGCCGAGACAACGCCCGTTAAGGGTTTGCTAAGGGGCGTTCGCTTACTATATCTAGTAGGAGCAGGGGTGCTGCTACCACAAGCCGTGGCAAAAACGGGTTTGACCCAACGGCCAGACTCGCACTAGCGTTCGGGACCTGAGCGACGGGCTTTCCCACGAGTATGGGTTGGTGAGTGCCTGCCGCGTCCCCGAGATCAGAGCCTGAACGACCGCCACGGCGCGGCGCCCTGCGCCGCGCCTGCCGTACCGTGACGACTGCCACATTCATCTGCTAGACAAATCGGCCCGCATGGGGCCGAGCCAAGGAGCACCGGTCATGCGCGTTGAACGTCGCTACACGCAAGAGGGTCGTTCCCCTTACGCGGACATTCCGTTCCGCGAGACCGTGAGCGAGATCCGCAATCCCGACGGATCGGTGGTCTTCCGCCAGGAGGGCATCGAGGTCCCGGCGCAGTTCTCGCAGGTGGCCAGCGACATCCTCGCCCAGAAATATTTCCGCAAGGCCGGCGTGCCGGCGCGCCTGAAGAAGGTGGAGGAGAATTCCGTTCCCTCCTTCCTCTGGCGCTCGGTTCCCGACGAGGCGGCGCTGGCGGCGCTGCCCGAGAAGGAGCGCGTCGTCGGCGAGATCTCCGCCAAGCAGGTGTTCGACCGGCTCGCCGGGACCTGGACCTACTGGGGCTGGAAGGGCGGCTATTTCGACGGCGAGGCCGACGCCCAGGCCTTCTTTGACGAGCACCGCTACATGCTCGCCATGCAGATGGCGGCGCCCAACTCCCCCCAGTGGTTCAATACCGGCCTGTTCTGGGCCTACGGCATCGACGGCCCGGGGCAGGGCCACTTCTACGTGGACCACGAGACCGGCGCGCTTCAGGCCTCCACCTCGGCCTATGAGCATCCCCAGCCGCATGCCTGCTTCATCCAGTCGGTCAGCGACGACCTGGTGAGCGACGGCGGCATCATGGACCTGTGGGTGCGCGAGGCGCGCCTGTTCAAGTACGGCTCCGGCACCGGCTCCAACTTCTCCGCCTTGCGCGGCGAGGGCGAGCGGCTCTCCGGCGGCGGGCGCTCGTCCGGCCTCATGAGCTTCCTCAAGATCGGCGACCGCGCAGCGGGCGCCATCAAGTCCGGCGGCACCACGCGCCGCGCCGCCAAGATGGTGGTGGTGGATGCCGACCATCCGGACATCGAGGCTTATGTCGACTGGAAGGTGATCGAGGAGCAGAAGGTGGCGGCGCTCGTCACCGGCTCCCGGCTCAACGCCAAGCATCTCAAGGCCGTGCTCAAGGCCTGCGTGAACTGCGAGGGCGAGGGCGACAGCTGCTTCGAGCCGGAGAAGAACCCGGCGCTGAAGCGCGAGATCAAGGCCGCCCGCAAGGCCGGCGTGGCCGACGCCGCCATCCGCCGCGTCATCCAGTATGCCCGCCAGGGCTACAAGGACATCGACGTCGCCATCTACGACACCGACTGGGACGGCGAGGCCTACATCACGGTGGCCGGCCAGAACTCCAACAATTCCGTGCGCGTCACCGACGACTTCCTGCGCGCGGTGGAGGCGGACGAGGACTGGCAGCTCATCCGCCGCACCGACGGCAAGGTGGCAAAGACGGTGAAGGCCCGTGAGCTGTGGGAGAAGATCGGCGCCGCCGCCTGGCACTGCGCCGACCCCGGCATCCAGTTCCACACCACTGTGAACGACTGGCACACCTGCCCGGCCGCCGGCGAGATCCGCGCGTCCAACCCGTGCTCGGAATACATGTTCCTCGACGACACGGCGTGCAACCTCGCCTCGCTGAACCTGCTGCAGTTCCGCGATGCCGAGAAGCGCTTCGACGTGGAGAGCTACGAGCACGCGGTACGGCTGTGGACCGTGGTGCTCGAAATCTCCGTGCTGATGGCGCAGTTCCCCTCGCGCCGCATCGCCGAGCTGTCCTACGAGTACCGCACCCTCGGCCTCGGCTACGCGAACATCGGCGGCCTGCTCATGTCGAGCGGCATCTCCTATGACTCGCCCCAGGGCCGCGCCATCTGCGGCGCGCTCTCGGCCATCATGACCGGCGTATGCTACGCCACCTCCGCCGAGATGGCGGCGGAGCTCGGCCCGTTCCCGGCCTACAGCGCCAACGCCCAGTCCATGCTGCGGGTGGTCCGCAACCACCGCCGCGCCGCCCACGGCCTCGCCGACGGCTATGAGGGCCTTTCCATCGCCCCGGTGCCGCTCGACCACGTCTCCTGCCCGGACATGCGCCTCGTCGCCCATGCCACCGCGGCATGGGACAAGGCCCTGGCCCTGGGCGAGCACCACGGCTACCGCAACGCCCAGGTCTCGGTGATCGCCCCCACCGGCACCATCGGCCTCGTCATGGACTGCGACACCACCGGCATCGAGCCGGACTTCGCCCTGGTGAAGTTCAAGAAGCTCGCCGGCGGCGGCTACTTCAAGATCATCAACCGCGCCGTTCCGGAGGCGCTGCGCGCGCTCGGCTATGGCGAGGCGGACATTGCCGAGATCGAGGCCTATGCGGTGGGCCACGGCTCGCTGGCGCAGGCTCCGGCCATCAACCACTCGACGCTGCGCGCCAAGGGCTTCGACGACGCGGCCATCGCCAAGGCCGAGGCGGCGGTCAAGACCGCCTTCGACATCAAGTTCGCTTTCAACCGCTGGACCTTCGGCGAGGAATTCCTCGCCCAGGCCCTCGGCGTGCCCGCCGCCCAGCTGGCCGATCCGAAGTTCGACCTCCTCGGCTTCCTCGGCTTCTCGAAGGCGGACATCGACGCGGCCAATGTGCACGTCTGCGGGGCGATGACCCTGGAAGGCGCGCCTCTCCTGAAGCCCCAGCACCTGCCGGTGTTCGACTGCGCGTCTCCGTGCGGCCGGATCGGCAAGCGCTACCTCTCGGTGGAGAGCCATATCCGCATGATGGCGGCGGCGCAGCCCTTCATCTCGGGCGCCATCTCCAAGACCATCAACATGCCCAACGACGCGAGCGTGGAGGACTGCAAGGCGGCCTACCTGCTCTCCTGGCGCCTCGCGCTGAAGGCCAACGCGCTCTATCGCGACGGCTCCAAGCTCAGCCAGCCCCTCAACGCCCAGCTGGTGGCGGACGAGGAGGACGAGGACGATGCGGTGGAAGCCCTCGTCGCCCAGCCGAACGCGGCGCGTGCGGCCACCGTCACCGAGAAGATCGTCGAGCGGGTGGTGGAGCGCATCGTCGAGCACCGGGTGCGCGAGCGCGAGAAGATGCCCGATCGCCGCAAGGGCTATACCCAGAAGGCGGTGGTGGGCGGCCACAAGGTGTATCTGCGCACCGGCGAATATGATGACGGCCGCCTCGGCGAGATCTTCATCGACATGCACAAGGAGGGCGCGGCGCTTCGCTCGCTCCTCAACAACTTCGCCATCGCCATCTCGCTCGGCCTGCAGTACGGCGTGCCGCTCGAGGAATATGTGGACGCCTTCACCTTCACCCGCTTCGAGCCTGCGGGCCCGGTGCAGGGCAACGACACCATCAAGTACGCCACCTCCATGCTCGACTACGTGTTCCGCGAGCTGGCGGTGTCCTATCTCGGCCGCAACGATCTCGGCCACGTGGACCCCCACGAGACCGGCTTCGACGCCCTCGGCAAGGGCGTGGACGAGGGCAAGGCGCCGAACCCGGCCAACCGCGTCGTCTCCAAGGGCCTGGTGCGGGGCAAGACGGTGAACCTGCTGGCGGCGCAGCCGGTCTCGACGGAGCCCCGTTCCGGCACCGACAACGTGACGGTGCTGCGTGCCCGCACGGACGGGGCCACGGCCCTGAAGACCGACACGGTCGAGCTGAAGGAGCCGACGCCCGAGGTGGAGGAGCTGGAGGCGGCGGTCGAGAGCCTGATGGAGAAGACGCTGCCGTGGTCCGCCACCGCCCGCAAGGCGGAAGCCCGCGCCGAGGCGCGGGCCAAGGGCTATGAAGGCGAGGCCTGCCCCGAGTGCATGAACTTCACCATGGTGCGCAACGGCACCTGCCTGAAGTGCGACACCTGCGGCGGGACGACCGGCTGCAGCTGAGGGTTTTTCAGGTTGGTTGAAAAATAGCTGGGACGCCAAATGCCCGGGACGGTAGTCCCGGGCATTTCTTTTCAGGCGCATTTTCTTTCTAGGTAGGCCGGCCCGCCAGTTGCCGCCGCGCGCGACGTGGACCGCAGATGAGACGCAGGGCAGATGGAAGCGTGAGGCATGGCGGAGCTACGTGCCTTTCGCGCCGGGGGCTAACAGTCCTGTATCATTCGAAGTCACGCCGCGTTTTTGATCGTCAGTCCATCTTTGAGAAACACGTCCTTGTCGCTGGCGATGGACGGGCTGGGAAACCGATCGCCGCCTTGTCCGGGCCAGGCGGGTGCGCACGAACCGGATCTCGTCCATGCGCAGAAAGGCCGGGACACCGGCGGGCCCGCGAGGTCACAGCCTCAGGTGGCGGGTTGGAGCGCGCTCAGGCGGCGATGTGGACGCGGCTACCAGAAACCCTCGCTCCGGGCGGCGTCAGTCGCCGGTGATCAGCACCTCCGGGACCTCGTTGGGGTCCTCGATGTCGAGCCCGTCTTCCTCGGCCAACTCCACATCCACCAGGCACACGTCGCCGTCATCGATCACCACCTTGATCGACTTGAGAGCCTGACCCTGGCACGGGCCAATGAAGCACTGCCCGGTGTCGAGATCGAACTTGGCGTGATGCCGGGAGCAGGTGAGGAAGTTGCCCTCCTCGTCCATGAACTCCCCGGGAAAGCCGTCCAGGCGGGCACCTTGGTGCGGACAGGCATTCTCGAAGCCGTAGAAGGTATTCGCCTTCCTCGTAATGAGGATGGGCCAGCGCTGCCGGGCTCCGGTCTCGTCGAGCCGCGCAAGCACGAACCCGCGCGCGTCCCCGTCGTCGACTTCGTAGGTGGCGCAGACAGCAAAAAGCTCACTCATGGACCGTGCCTCACCCCGATATGCGCGGCGCTGACCCCGAAAGGGAAGCGGACATGTCGGCTCGGAGCAAGAACCACGCCATCGTCGGGCCCTGAAGGATTTTATAAAGCGGGTCGTCGGCCCGCAGGTCAACTGTCGTATTCCCGTCAAAGTGCCAGCTTGAGAACGAGGATGCGCCAAGCAAGAGCCTCGTCGTGGGGTGAATGTCCGCACCAGTGAATACGATGACGGCCACCGCGGCAAAATCCGTATTGACCTGCGCAAGGCGCTGGCGGCGCAGGCAGAGCCTGTGCCGCGCCATGGTCGCCTCACGACCCCGCGAGGCGTCGGCGCAAGAAGATGCCAGCCGGAATACAGTAACACAGCAAATAGGCAATCACGGTGCCCCACACTGCTCCTGCAACTCCGATTTCCGGGATGAGCACCAGCTTCATCCCGAAAGCGAAGATACCTGTGGTGAGGGTGGTGATGACCAGGAACTTCAGCGCGTTGGCGCCGTAGAAGTACATGGACGCCGCCACCCCGCCGGCTTCGGCGACCTTCCAGAAGCCGAGCCCGAGCAGCAGCAGGAAGGGAGGCGATATGGCGCCGCGCGTCCAAAGTGCTGTGATTTCCTGCCCTCCCAGCACCAGGATCGCCGAAAGTGCGAAGGCGCAGGCGACGGAGATCTTGAGGGAGCGGATGACGATGTTCTTGATCCAGGGCCGGTCGCCGCGGGAGATGGCCTCTCCATAAGCGGGCCACAGCGGTTGGAGCGCCATGGCCAGCAGAGCGCCGACAACCCCGAACAATTGGACGGGCACCGCGTAGGTCGCCACTGCTCCTGCGCCGAGCAACTGGGCAATGATCAGATTATCAGAATGTACGATGAAGGCTGAGATGACCTGCAGGGCGACAAACATAACGCCAACGCGCGCAATGGTCTTCATGCTCCCGCGCGAGGCGAGCAGGAGGCTCGGCCTGAGATCGGGGCGCCAGAAACCGAACAGGACAACGGTATTGGCTAACGAGGCGACCAGCGGCAGGCCTGCGAGGGGGAAGACGAGCCACGGAAGCCCACCTTCGTAGGAGATGACGATAAGGATGCCGATAAGGCCCAGCAGGCTACCAGCGCACTGCCAGATGCCGTTTCCGAACCCCTGCTGAAGGCCGATCTGCACACGCTGCACCACACCGATCGGAATGGCGAGGGCAAGGCAGGTGAGGAAAACCGCGGCTGCTGGACCGGCCTCGGCCTGCGCCTGAGCACTATGGACATTGAAGGCGCTCGCCCACGGAATATAAGGGTATGCGAGCACGAGGGCGATCAACATGGCGGCGGCGATGCTGCCGAGGATGAGGTAGCCGCTGGAAATGATCGCGCGCATCGCCTGCGTGTCATCTTTCCCATTTGCATGAGCGATTGCATTGAGGATGCCGTTTCCCATCCCGAGATCGGCGAAGGACAGCAGCATCGACAGGGATGTGATGAGCATCCAGAGCCCGTACCGCTCAGTGCCGAGATAGTGGATTGTGAGCGGCACGGAGATCAGCCCAGTCGAGACTGATGTGAGCTTCGCCACAGCCCCGGCGAGTGCTGTAAGCGCCGCCCGGCGCATCCGCTCCTTCGAGCGTCCCTCTTCCGTCGATTTGTCAAAGGGTCGAAGCCGGATGACCGACAGCGTGCGACTGATCTTAGCGTAAATCGCCCCGAGCCTGGATGTGCGGTTGGCCATCACTGCCTCGAACATCCGACGCTGTTTCCTGCTGCGCGGCGCGCTGTTTTACCAGCGATCGATCCTGTCGGTACGGCAAACCCGTGGGCGCCGAAACCAGCCCGTTTGGGGGGCGCCAACCCGTCACATGCCATGCAGGGCAATCGTACCTCGCGTCAGGCGCACCCGTTCGAATGGGGTGCGGCCAAGGGGGCTTCCCTCTACTGGCTATTAAAATTCAGCCCGAGCGGCAACCTGTTTTTATGCACCGCACAATCGCCGGGACAGGGGATTAAGCCGTGGACCGCGTAGGTCGCCTGCGCCGACACGAACAGGGGCGCCTACCCTATCGTCAGATAAGGCCACGCTAAATTTCCTTTGAGCTGACACCGGCTTGCGCCATCCTGAACGACCCGAACGGCCTAAGGTCAGCCAATCCTGTCTTTAGGCGAAACGGAGCCGTCGCCCATGACGCTTTCGACGCCGCGTCCGCCCGCGACCCTTGCCAGCCGCATGCTGCGACCGACCTTGGATCTCGTCTTCAGCCTTTCATGGGTGTGTTTCGCCCTGCCCGGCCATACACATGAATGGTATCCGGCCTATTGCTGCTCAGGGCAGGACTGCTACGAGATCATGCAGGACGAGGTGGAGTTCGCCGGTCAGGGTTATTTCATAAAGGCCACCGGCGAATATTTTCCGCGTGATGCGGTGCCCGAAAGCCCCGACGGTAAGTTCCATCGCTGCTCGGTCGGCGGGCAGAAGCAGGGGCGCACACTCTGCCTATTCGCTCCCGCGCCGGCCTTCTGATGGCTGGGACCCAAAAAGGCAGGCCCGCTAACGCCAGCCTCTTCGAGCGAAGTTCGGACGCGGACCATCAGTCCACATCCTCAACCTGATCCGGGCCGCCGCCATAGGCGCGCTGGGCCAGGGCCGCCTGCATGAACGGGTCGAGGTTGCCGTCGAGCACCTCCTGCGGCGTGCCGGAGGTGATGCCGGTCCGCAGGTCCTTCACCAACTGGTAGGGCTGCAGCACGTAGGAGCGGATCTGGTGGCCCCAGCCGATATCGGTTTTGGCCGCCTGTTCCGCCATGGCCTCCGCCTCGCGCTTCTTCAGTTCCAGGTCGTAGAGCTTGGCGCGTAGCATGTTCCAGGCGGTGGCGCGGTTCTTGTGCTGGGAGCGGTCGCCCTCGCTCACCACGGCGATGCCGGTGGGGATGTGGGTGAGGCGCACCGCCGATTCGGTCTTGTTCACGTGCTGGCCGCCGGCGCCGCCGGAGCGCATGGTATCCACCCGGACGTCGGCTTCCTTGATGTCCACCACGATGCGATCGTCCACCACCGGATAGACGTCCACGGAGGCGAACGAGGTCTGGCGGCGGGCGTTGGAATCGAAGGGCGAGATGCGCACGAGGCGGTGCACGCCGGCCTCGGTCTTCAGCCAGCCGTAGGCGTTGTGGCCCTTGACCTGGATGGTGGCGGACTTCAGGCCGGCCTGCTCGCCCTGGCTCTCGTCCATCAGCTCGACCTTGAAGCCGTGGCGCTCGCACCAGCGCCGGTACATGCGCAGCAGCATCTCCGCCCAGTCCTGGCTGTCGGTTCCACCGGCGCCGGCATGGACTTCCAGGTAGCTGTCGTTGGAATCGGCCTCGCCTGAGAGCAGCGCCTCCAGCTCGCGGCGCGCCAGCTCCGCCTTCAGCCCGTCGAGGGCGGAGGCGGCTTCGGTGATGACGCCCTCGTCCCCCTCCGCCTCCCCGAGCTCGATGAGCTCCATATGGTCGGCGAGGTCGCGCTCCACCCGGTCGATGGCGGAGAGGCCATCTTCCAGGTTGGTACGCTCCTGCATCAGCTTCTGCGCTCGTTCCGGATCGTCCCACAGCTTGGGGTCTTCCACGATGGCATTCAGCTCGGCGAGCCGCCGGCGCGAGCGATCCACGTCGAGATGGGACCGCAGGAGGTCCAGGGAAGCTCTGATCTCGTCGACCTTCGCGGCGAGTTCCGCGCGCATGGCTTTTCGTTCTCCGGCTGAGGGCCGCGGAAAATAGCGGCGGCGGGCATGGGTGTAAACGGACGTGCACGGCGAGGCCATTGGCGTCCGGCGACAAGGGCGGGCCGGGGCAGGTGGAGGGAAGCCGGAAGACAGCCCCTCGACCGCGCCCTCACCGTGCGGCTCCGATCAACGCGGGTGTCCCTGCGCATGAGGCGATGGAGCGCCTGGACGCCTTCTGTTTTCAACCCAAGATATGCACATCCTCCTCACACACCCAAAAATCGGACACATGGGGCCTCGAGCCACATCGCTTCGCGCTTCCATGCAATGAGAACATATTGCGAACAGAGAACAAAGCATGTACGAAGGTCGGGCGTGCATTTCCCCTTGCACCGGCACTGGAGCGCGGCGATGACTCAGGCGACACTCCGACTCGTCGAAGGTTCTTCCATGGACAAGACCAAGGCGCTGGATGCCGCGCTCTCTCAGATCGAGCGGCATTTCGGCAAGGGCTCGATCATGCGGCTCGGCAAGGGCGGCAAAGCGCTCGAGATCGAGAGCATTCCGACCGGATCGCTGGGGCTCGACATCGCGCTCGGCATAGGCGGGTTGCCAAAAGGCCGCGTGGTGGAAATCTTCGGCCCGGAATCGTCGGGCAAGACGACGCTCGCGCTTCATGTGATCGCCGAGTCGCAGAAGCGGGGCGGCACCTGCGCCTTCATCGACGCCGAGCACGCGCTCGATCCCATCTATGCCCGCAAGCTCGGGGTCAGCCTCGACGACCTCCTCATCTCCCAGCCGGATGCGGGCGAGCAGGCGCTCGAGATCGCCGATACGCTGGTGCGCTCGGGCGCCGTCGACGTGCTGGTGGTCGATTCGGTGGCGGCGCTGACGCCGCGCGCCGAGCTCGACGGCGAGATGGGGGACAACCAGCCCGGCATGCAGGCTCGCCTCATGAGCCAGGCGTTGCGCAAGCTCACCGCTTCCATCTCCAAGTCCAACACGATGGTGATCTTCATCAACCAGATCCGGATGAAGATCGGCGTCATGTACGGCTCGCCGGAGACCACGACCGGTGGCAATGCGCTTAAATTCTACGCTTCCATTCGTCTCGATATCCGCCGGATCGGCATGATCAAGGAGCGCGACGAGGTTGTGGGCAACCAGACCCGCGTGAAGGTGGTGAAGAACAAGCTCGCCCCGCCCTTCAAGCAGGTGGAGTTCGACATCATGTACGGCGAGGGCGTGTCGAAGACGGGCGAACTGCTCGATCTCGGCGTCAAGGCCGGAGTGGTCGAGAAGTCCGGGGCGTGGTTCTCCTATGACAGCCAGCGCCTCGGTCAGGGGCGGGAGAATGCCAAGACTTTCCTGAAGCAGAACCAGGAGGTGGCCGGGCGCATCGAGGCGGCCATCCGCCAGAATGCCGGCCTCATCGCGGAGAAGATCCTCGCGGGAGATCCGGAGGTGGACGCCGACGGGGATGCTGCGGACGCCTGACGGGCGCATTAGCGCCCTGTCTGCATGTCCTTCTGCGTTCCGGTGCGCAAAGGCGTTTCTGGACAAGCGCCGGGCCCGTCGTTAAACGAACCCGGTTCCGGTGGGCCGTGCGCGGCATGGTGCGGCGCGTGCCGGGACCGCGGGGTGCGCCATCCGGGCGCAGGACGCGGAGCGATCACAGAAGCCGGCTGCCTGTGCGGCCCGGCGCCCAGGGGACAGTGGCCGGCACATGAGCGGCGTCAACGAGATCCGATCGAGCTTCATCGATTTCTTCGTGAAGGAGGGGCATGAGGCGCTGCCTTCCTCCCCGCTTGTGCCGCACAACGATCCCACCCTCATGTTCACCAATGCGGGCATGGTGCAGTTCAAGAACGTCTTCACCGGCGTCGAGAAGCGGCCCTATTCCCGCGCGGTGACATCGCAGAAGTGCGTGCGGGCAGGCGGCAAGCACAACGACCTCGACAATGTGGGCTACACCGCCCGGCACCACACCTTCTTCGAGATGCTGGGGAACTTCTCCTTCGGCGACTATTTCAAGGAGCGGGCCATCGAGCTCGCCTGGAAGCTCATCACCGGAACGTTCGAGCTGCCGCGCGAGCGCCTGCTCGTCACCGTCTACAGTGAGGACGAAGAAGCGTACGGCCTGTGGAAGAAGATCGCCGGCCTGCCCGACGAACGCATCATCCGCATCGCCACCTCTGACAATTTCTGGTCCATGGGCGACACCGGGCCGTGCGGGCCGTGCTCGGAGATCTTCTTCGACCACGGTCCGAACGTGCCCGGCGGCCCTCCCGGCTCGGCGGACGAGGACGGCGACCGCTTCATCGAGATCTGGAATCTCGTCTTCATGCAGTATGAGCAGCTCCCCGGTGGCGAGCGGGTGGGGCTTCCGCGCCCGTCCATCGATACCGGCATGGGGCTCGAGCGGGTCTCCGCGGTGCTCCAGGGCGTGCACGACAATTACGACACCGACCTCATGCGCGCCCTCATCGCCGAGGTGGCGGAGCTTACCTCGGTGGATCCCGACGGACAGCAGAAGGCGAGCCACCGTGTCATCGCGGATCACCTTCGCGCGTCCGTCTTCCTGACCGCCGACGGTGTCCTGCCGTCCAACGAGGGACGTGGCTACGTCCTGCGGCGCATCATGCGCCGGGCCATGCGCCATGCCCAGCTGCTCGGCGCCAAGGATCCGCTGATGCACCGTCTGGTTCCGGTGCTGGTGCGCGAAATGGGGCGCGCCTATCCGGAGATCGTCCGCGCCGAGGCTCTCGCCGAGGAGACCCTGCTGCTCGAGGAGACGCGCTTCCGCCGCACCCTCGATCGCGGCCTGTCCATCCTCGAGGAAGAGAGCGCCGGGCTCACGTCCGGCGCGCGTTTCCCCGGCGAGGTGGCATTCAAGCTTTACGACACCTACGGCTTCCCCCTCGACCTCACGCAGGATGCGCTGCGTGCGCGCGGCATTACGGTGGATACCGATGCCTTCGGCGCGGCCATGGCCCGTCAGAAGGCGGAAGCCCGTGCCAATTGGGCGGGATCGGGCGAGGCTGCCACCGACGCCGTCTGGTTTGCCCTGCGGGATAAGGTTGGGGCGACGGAGTTCCTCGGCTACGAAACCGAGAAGGCGGAGGGGGTCGTCACCGCCCTCGTGCGCGAGGGTGCGGAGGCGCAGAGCCTGTCGGCCGGCGAAACCGGGCTCGTCGTGCTCAACCAGACACCGTTCTATGGGGAATCGGGTGGCCAGGTGGGCGACGCGGGCCGCATGACCGGCGAAGGCGGGGTCGTTGCCGAAGTCCGCGCGACCCAGAAGAAGCTCGGCGACCTCTTCGTCCATGACGTGAAGGTGGAGGCGGGTACGCTCAGGCCGGGCACGGCGTTGGTGCTGGAAGTGGACCATGCGCGCCGCGGCGCCGTGCGCGCCAACCATTCCGCCACCCATCTCCTGCATGAGGCCCTGCGTCGCGTGCTCGGTGACCATGTGGCGCAGAAGGGCTCGCTGGTGGCGCCGGACCGGCTGCGCTTCGACTTCTCCCACCCCAAGCCGCTCTCCGATGCCGAAGTGGCGGAGGTGGAGGACATCGCCAACCGCTTCGTGCTGCGCAATGAACCGGTGGAGACGCGGATCATGGCGGTGGACGACGCCATCACCTCCGGCGCGCGGGCCTTGTTCGGCGAAAAGTATGGCGAGGAGGTGCGCGTCGTTTCCATGGGCACCGACGACGGCAATGGCGCGCCTTATTCGGTGGAGCTTTGCGGCGGCACCCATGTGAGGCGGACCGGCGACATCGGGCTCATTTCCGTGCTGTCGGAAAGCGCGGTCGCGTCCGGCGTGCGTCGCATCGAGGCGCTTACCGCCCGGGCGGCGCGCCGTCACCTCAATGCCGCCGCCGCCTCGCTTGCGGCTTCGGCCGCGACGCTGAAGGCGCCGGTCGCCGAGGTGGAGGCGCGGGTCGCCTCGCTGGTGGAGGAGCGGCGGCGGCTCGAGCGTGATCTGGCCGACGCTCGCAAGAAGCTGGCCATGGGCGGCAGCGGCCAGGGCGGCAGCGATGCGGTGCGGGTCGTGGGCGACGTGAAGCTGATGGCCCGGCAGGTCGAGGGCATCGAGATCAAGGATCTCAAGGGTCTCGTGGACGAGGGCAAGAAGCAGCTCGGCTCCGGCGTGGTGGCCGTCGTCGGGGTGACACCGGATGGCAAGGCTGGGATCGTGGTGGGTGTGACGGCGGACCTCACCGCGCGCTTCGATGCGGTGGCGCTGGTGCGGCGGGGCGCCGAGGCGCTGGGGGGCAAGGGCGGCGGTGGCCGGCCGGACATGGCCCAGGCCGGCGGTCCCGACGGCGAGAAGGCGGAGGCGGCGCTGGCGGCGATTGAGGCCGCGCTCTCTCTCTGAGAGTGAGAGGACGATTCGCCGATACGGATGGTCCCCATCTGTCGCGGTCGACCCGCTGGGGCAGGGTGCTCCGGCACCGGTGGTCCTCCGGGTCGGCGACGGCTTCGGTCCTTTGGACACAGGATGGACGGGCGACATGCCGCGTGTCGGGTATGCGTCGGCGGGTGTCGTACGGAACATGTCGGCGACATGTCGGCTGGCGTGGATGCGTCGGGCCGGCGGCGCGGGCCCTGGGCGCCCCATCCTCCTGCCCCATGGTGCCGTGGCCGGGCGCGGGGGCGAGGCCGGCGGGCTGTGGAGCCCTCGAACGGGGCCGGCGGACCGTCTTCGAGGCGGAGGGGCCGGGCCGGCGCTTCGGATGATCGGCCTCGGCCCGCGGCATCAGCGGCGAGGCGCCGGCGGTGGCCTCGGGCGCGGTTCGTGGTGGCCCGGCGGTGCGGTTCGGGTGGAAGGGCCCACAGAACGCGGTGTCCTTCGTCCCAATGATGTGCGGGCGCGCGTCCTTTCCGGAGGAGCGCCGTCACCGGGCGCGGGCTTCGCCAGGCGCGGGCGATCACCGGGCGTGGGTCATCACCGTTCGCAGCGCGTGGCTCGCGGCGCATGGCTCGCGGATCATGGCTCGCGGATCATGGCTCGGCAGGCGGGCCGGCTGCGTTCGGTGGCATGTGTCTCGTTCGCGGAAGTCCGCCTGCTCGGGCACCTTGCGGCGGGTGCGCAGGTCTCGTTCGCGGCGGCCGGGGCCATCCTCGGCCGCAGCGCCAACGGTGGCGGAATAGCATCCCCGGTTTGGGTCGCAGGGGGCATGGCGAGCGGTCGGGACCTTCGGGGGCATGGGGCGAGGCATGCGCCATGCGGGAGAGGCTCCAGGGGAAGTGGCTTGGTTGGAAGTGCCCCCTTGGGAAGCGCCCCCCGGGGAAGTGTTCCGGGGGGAACTGCCCCGGGAAGGAAGTGCCTCGGGGGGGAATGGGCGCGCGCTGGTTGTTGCAGGAGGCCCGCATCGGTCTGCCCCCACGGCGCCGGCGGCTTTCAGTCGCGATGCAGGGGGCACGATCATCGTGCGGCATCCGGGCATTCGGCCGCGGTGCGTCGCGGTAGCGGCCGGGATCGGGCCGGGCGACACGGGCGTGGCGTGCGGGGTGATTCAGGGGGTATGTGAACAATCCGCCGCCGCGCATGCGCGCATTCCTCTTGCCTCCCGCCGCACGGGCCGGCTGCGATGCTCCGGCAGGGGGCATCGGGCAAGGACCAGGGGGCACCGGGCATGATGCGTGGGATGGATGTCCGGGGACGCAGCTGTCCTGTCCCAGGCGCGGTCGCCCGGCCGGGCGGGTGGGTCGAGAGCTTCGGGAGCGTGGCGTGACGGACGACTGGAGCGGGATGTGAACGACACTCTCCTCAAGGATGCGTTCGTCTATCTGCTCGCGGCCGGGGTGCTGGTGCCGCTGTTCCACCGCGCGCGCATCGGGGCCGTGGTGGGCTTCATCGCCGTGGGCGCGATCCTCGGCCCGCACGGGCTCGGTCGCCTCGCCGAGAGCCTGCCGGCGATCCGCTTCGTCACCATCTCCAGTCCTGAGCGGGTGGCGCCCTTCGGCGAGCTGGGCGTGGTCTTCCTCCTCTTCCTGCTCGGCCTCGAATTTTCGGCGCCGCGTCTGTGGGCGCTGCGGCGGGAGGTGTTCGGCGTGGGGTGCCTTCAGGTGCTCTTCTGCGGCGCCGCCCTCGCCACCGGCGCGGCGCTGGGGGCCGATCACGATGCCGGAGTGGCCCTGGTGGTGGGCTTCGCGCTGGCGCTGTCGTCCACCGCGGTGGTCGGACAGCTGCTGCGCGACCAGCACCGCTCCCTCGCCCCCCTCGGGCAGCTGGTCATCGCGGTGCTGCTGTTCCAGGACCTGATGGTGGCGCCGATCTTGCTCTCGGCGGAACTGCTGGGGAAGGAGGGCGGCAGCGTCTTCGCGCTCGCCGTCGCCGCGCTGGCAAAGGCCGCCGGCGCCGTGGCGCTGATCCTGGTGGCCGGCCGCTTCGTGCTGGCGCCGCTGGTGGCGGCCGCCGCCTCCACCCGCTCGCGCGAGCTGATCATGGCGATCACCCTGGTGGTGGTGGTGGGCTCGTCCGCGCTCACCCATGCCGCCGGCCTTTCCGCCGCGCTGGGGGCGTTCCTGTCGGGCATGATGCTGTCGGAAACCGCCTATCGCCACCAGATCGAGGTGGACCTGGAGCCGTTCAAGGGCCTGCTGGTCGGCGTGTTCTTCGTCACCGTGGGCATGAGCGTGGATTTCGCCGCCGTGCTGCCGCGCCTGCCGGCGGTGCTGGGGGCGACCCTCGCCTTGCTCGTGGTCAAGAGTGCCTTCTCCTATCTCGCCGCGCGCATCATGCGCGTGGGCCAGCCCATCGCCGCGGAATCGGCCATCCTCCTTGCCCAGACCGGGGAGTTCGCCTTCGTTGTGCTCGGCCTTTTGTCGGCGCGGGGCACGCTCGCGGCGGGCGATGCCGGCGTGCTGGTGGCGGTGGTGGGGCTGAGCCTTGCCACCACCCCCCTCCTGGCGCGGCTCGGCGTGCTGGTGGGCCGCCGGCTGGATGAAAAGGCGCACGGCGATCTGGCGGCCGGCGAGGCACCGGTCGCCAGCGCGCTGGTGGTGGTCGGCGGCTTCGGGCGGGTGGGGCGGCTGGTGGCGCAGGTGCTGGAAGAGGAGGGCGTGCCGTTCGTGGCGGTCGACAACGATCCGCGCCGGGTGGCGCAGGAGCGGGCGGCGGGCCGGCCCGTCTATTTCGGCGATGCCGGCCGCGCGGAGATCCTTGAGCGGCTGGGCGCGGAAGGGGCGCAGGCGTTCGTCGTGACGCTCGACGCCCCGAGCGCGGCCGAGCGCATGGTGGCCGCGGTGCGGCGGCACTGGGGGTCTGCCGTGGTGATCGCCCGCGCCAAGGACGCCGAGCATGCCCGCCGGCTCTCCGCCCTCGGGGTGGCCGATGTGACCCCGGAAGCGACCGAGGCGAGCCTCCAGCTGGCGGCGCGGCTGCTCGCGGCGCTCGGCCTGCCGGAGGATGTGGTCGTCGCGCGCATCGAGCGGACACGCGACGCGGTGCGCCGCGACATCGAGCGCGGCACAACCAACGATGGGGCCTGAGGGATGAACCGCGACACGGCGCGACGGCGCGCCTTCGATATCCTCGAGCGCGACCTGCCGGGCGACCGGGTGGCGGACGTGGTGCACTATTTCCTGATCGCCACCATCCTGCTCTCGGTATCGGGGGCGGTGCTGGCCACGGTGCCCTCACTGGAGATGCGCGACACCTGGTGGTTCGCCGCCGGGGAGCATGTGGCGCTCGCCGTCTTCAGCGTGGAGTATCTCGTCCGGCTGTGGGTGGCGCCGGAACATCCCCTGCGGCGCGGGATGTCGCCGCAGCGGGCACGGCTCGCTTATGTGGTGACGGCGCCGGCGATCATCGATCTGCTCGCCATCGCGCCGCTCTTCTTCGCCCTGGTGCACGAGCACGATTTCCACGCGGTGATGGTGCTGCGCCTGCTGCGTTTCCTGAAGCTCGCGCGCTATTCCTCCGGCTTCAACGCGCTCTATCTCTCGGTCAAGCGCGAGCGCTACGCGCTGTTGTCCTGCTTCCTCATCCTGTGCTCGGGCGTGCTCATCGCGGCCACCGCCATGTATCTGGCCGAGCGCACCATCCAGCCCCAGCAGTTCGGCTCCATCCCGGCCGCCATGTGGTGGGCCATCACCACCCTCACCACCGTCGGCTATGGCGACGTGGTGCCGGTGACCACCGTCGGCCGCATCATCGGCGGCATCACCATGGTCTCCGGGCTGGTGATGCTGGCCCTGCCCATCGCCATTATCGCCAGCTCCTTCTCGGAGGTGATCTCCAAGCACCACTTCGTGGTCACATTCTCCATGATCTCGCGCCTGCCGCCGTTCTCGGAGCTGGAGGCGCCGGTGCTGGGCGACCTGCTGCCGCTGCTCAACTCGCGCAATTTCGACCGCGGCCACCAGGTGGTCCGGCGCGGCGAGGCGGCGGAGCACCTGTTCGTGGTGCTGGAGGGCCGCCTGGAGCGGGAAGCATCGACCGGGGGCGGCGTCGAGATGCTGGGGCCGGGCGCCGTGTTCGGCCTCCTGCCCGGGGCCAGCGGCGCCCAGGCGGTGGCGGTGCGGGCGGTGGCCAAGTCGAAGATCCTCGCCATCGAGGAGAACGAGCTGCACGTGCTCGCCCTGCGCCACCCGGTGGTGGTCGGCCGGCTGATGGCGGCGGCGACGCGGAACGCCGGCGCCTGAGTGCCGGTCAGGAGGCGCAGGTCCGGGGAGGAAGTCAGGTCCGGGGCGGAAACAGGATGTCCTCGACAAGGTCCATGGCGCTGCTTTCCGACAGGGTGGCGGCGAGGGCGGCGCAGCGGGCCCGCGTGTCGGCCACCGCGCCGGCGGCGTGCCGCTCGATCGCCTGCGCCATCAGCTCGGCGTCGCCGGGCAGGATGATCGTGGCGGCGTCCTCCAGAAAGTCCGCGAGCTCCGTGCCCGGCTCGGCGGTGACGAGGATGGGGCGGCCGCTCGCCAGCATGCCGCCGAGCTTGGACGGCAGGACCAGATCCGCCGTGCTCGCCTGCTGCGGCAGCAGGTGCAGGTCGCAGGTGCTCAGGAACTCGGGCAGGCGCTGGTAGGGCTGGAACGGCAGGAAACAGACATTCGCCAGCCCTTCCGCCCGGCTCTGCAGCTCCTTCCGCGAGGGCCCTTCGCCGGCAATGGCGAACACGATGTCGGCGCGGTGCGACAGGCGCCGGGCAGCCTCCACCACCACGTCGAGGCCCTGCTTGGGGCCGATATTGCCCGAATAGAGGGCGACGAAGGCGTCCCGGGGCAATCCGAGCTCGTCACGGTAGGCGAACGCCGTCTCCATGGGCTGGATGTGACCGAGGTCCACCCAGTTCCGCACCAGGGCGATGCGCTCCGGCGCCACGGACTTCTCGGAGATGCGCTCCGCCATGCGCTGGGAGATGGTGATGATGGTGTCAAACCGCCTGAGGCAGAAGCGCTCGAACGCCCCGGCGAGCTTCTTCAGCCCTCCCGCCCCGCCGAGATGGCCCACGGCGAAGGCGGCATCCACCTCCAGGTCCTGCACATGCAGCACGGTGCGCGCTCCCGCCAGCTTCGCCGCGAGCAGCACGAACGGCGCGGCGAACAGGGTCGGCTCGATGGAGAGCACCGTGTCGGGCCGCAAGCGCAGCGCGCGCCACACGGTCACCGGGGCGGAGGTGGCGGCGAACGACAGGGGGGCGATGAGGCGCCAGACGCCGCCCATGGCCTCGCGCACGAGAACCGGGCAGCGGAACAGGCGGGCGCCATCGCGGGCCTCCCGGGAATAGCGGTTGCGGTAGGGGGGCTTCACCGTCCAGCCGGGATAATGGGGTGGCGCGGTCACCACCTCCACCTGGTGCCCGCGGCGCGCCATGGCTGCCACCAGCTCCCCGGTATATTTGCCGCAGCCGGTGAGCTCCGGCGCATGGTTCATGGCGGAGACGAGGAGCTTGCCCATGAAATTGCCGTCCGTGAGGTCGCCGGGATGGCGCGCGCCGCTGTCCCAAACTAGAGATAGTATTCTTAGGGTTCAAGCTGCGCCAGTGACCCGGATTTTCAGATCTTCCCGCATGCGCGTTGCAGCTCAGGTTCTGTAACGCAAACGGCCGGCGGGGGTGTCCCGCCGGCCGTTGCAGTGCAGGCTGCTGTCTTTACGCGGCCATGGCCTTGGTGAGGTTCTCGGAGACCTTGTCGAGGAAGCCGGTGGTGGAGAGCCACTTCTGGTCGGCGCCCACCAGGAGGGCGAGGTCCTTGGTCATGTAGCCTTCTTCCACGGTGTCCACGCACACCTTCTCCAGGGTGGCGGAGAACTTGGCCAGTTCCTCGTTGCCGTCGAGCTTGGCGCGGTGGGTGAGGCCCCGCGTCCAGGCGAAGATGGAGGCGATGGAGTTGGTGGAGGTCTCCTTGCCCTTCTGGTGCTCGCGATAATGGCGGGTCACGGTGCCGTGGGCGGCCTCGGCCTCCACGGTCTTGCCGTCGGGCGTCATCAGCACGGAGGTCATCAGGCCGAGCGAGCCGAAGCCCTGGGCCACGATGTCGGACTGCACGTCGCCGTCGTAGTTCTTGCACGCCCACACATAGCCGCCGGACCACTTGAGGGCCGAGGCCACCATGTCGTCGATCAGGCGGTGCTCGTAGGTAAGGCCGCGCTTGTCGAACTCGGCCTTGAACTCGGCGACGTACACTTCCTCGAAGATGTCCTTGAAGCGCCCGTCATAGGCCTTGAGGATGGTGTTCTTGGTGGAGAGGTAGACCGGATAGTTGCGGATCAGGCCGTAGTTCAGCGAGGCGCGGGCGAACTCGCGGATCGAGTCGTCCAGGTTGTACATGGCCATGGCCACGCCGGCGCCGGGGAACTTGTAGACTTCCTTCTCGATCTTGGTGCCGTCCTCGCCGACGAAGGTGATGGTCATGGTGCCCTTGCCGGGCACCTTGAAGTCGGTGGCGCGGTACTGGTCGCCGAAGGCGTGGCGGCCGACCACGATGGGCTGGGTCCAGCCCGGCACGAGGCGCGGCACGTTCTTGCAGATGATGGGCTCGCGGAAGATCACGCCGCCAAGGATGTTGCGGATGGTGCCGTTGGGCGACTTCCACATTTCCTTCAGGTTGAACTCCTTCACGCGGGCCTCGTCCGGCGTGATGGTGGCGCACTTGACGCCCACGCCGTGCTTCTTGATGGCTTCCGCGGCGGCGATGGTCACCTGATCGTTGGTGGCATCCCGATTCTCGACGGACAGGTCGTAATATTCGAGGTCCAGGTCGAGATAAGGGTGGATCAGCTTGTCCTTGATATATTGCCAGATGATCCGGGTCATCTCGTCGCCGTCGAGTTCGACGACCGGATTTGCCACCTTGATCTTCGCCATGGGACGGCCTTTCGCGAGCGCTCTGAGAGCCTTGAGGAAAACGAGGGAAGGACGGGCGGCGCCAGGGGCGACGGCAATCCTTCGGCGTCGCCGCTATAGCACTGGCATGGCGCGGTGCAAAAGGCGCTACCTTCGTCGGTGACATGAGATGATTTCTCACCGCGCCCGGCTCGGTGCCGCCTCTCGACTTGCCGGCGCCACTCGTGCGAGGAAGCGCCGAAACGGGAGACGAGATGCCAGGTTCCGGTACCGACAGCACGAAGCCCTGGGCGGCCGGCGGCCCGCTGGTGATCCTGGTGGAGCCCCAGCTCGGCGAGAATATCGGCTCTGCGGCGCGCGCCATGGGCAATTTCGGCCTGTCGCGCCTGCGCATCGTCAACCCGCGCGAGGGCTGGCCCAACGAGAAGGCGCGCGTGTTCTCCGCCGGCGCCGACCGCATCCTGGCCGAGGCGACGCTTCATCCGGACCTGCGCTCGGCCCTGTCGGGGGTCAACTACGCCTTCGCCGCGACGGCGCGCGAGCGCGGCATGGCCAAGCCCGTGCTGGGCGCCGATGCGGTGGCGCAGGAGACCCGCGGGCGCCTCGCCAGCGGCGAGGAAGTGGCGCTGGTGTTCGGTCGGGAGCGCACCGGCCTTTACACCGAGGAGGTATCCTTGTGCGATGCCATCCTCACCTTGCCGGTCAATCCCGCCTTCGCCTCGCTGAACCTCGCCATGTGCGTGGCGGTGGCGGGCTATGAGTGGTTCAAGGCCGAGAGCGCCGGGGCGCTGCCCTTCGCCCCGCCGGACCGCTCGCCTCTGGCCGACAAGGGCGACCTGTTCGCCTTCTTCGATCATCTGGAGGGGGCGCTTCAGACCTCCGGCTTCTTCCGCTCGCCGGAAAAGGCGCCGTCCACCATCCGCAACCTGCGCAACATCTTCCACCGCCTCGGCCTGACGCGGCAGGACCTCGCCACGCTCCACGGCGCGGTCACGGCGCTGGAGGAGGGGCGGGAAGGGCGCGAGGCGCGCAAGCAGCAGAACAATGCCGAGGCCGCCGCCCGGCGCGCCGGCCGGAAAGCGTCCGAGGCGGCGGCGCGCGACGCGGCGCAGAACACCGCGATACAGGACAACGAAGCGACGGACGACGCGGTACAGGACAACGCGCCTCCGGACAACGCACCACCGAACAAGGGCTGAGCGCGGGCGCCCGCGCGCTCCGGCCCGCGGCCGCTGCCGCGTCAACCGTCGATCCACCGGCGCATGAAGGCGCCGGCCTCGGCGAGCGCCCTGCGTCCCTCGGCGAGGCGGTGGTGCCAGATGGGCCAGGCGTGGATCATGTGGGGATAGACGGACAGGCGCACGGCCCCGTCGAAGGCGGCGAGCCGCCCGGCGATGCGCACCGCGTCGTCGAGCAGGGTTTCCGCCGATCCCACCTGCACCAGCATCGGCGGCAGGCCGGACAGGTCGGCGTGGAGCGGCGAGACCAGCGGGTTGCGCGGCGCCGTGGCGCTGCCGAGATAGGCCTGCGCCAGCATGTCGAGATAGGCCCGGTGGATCAGCGGATCGACCGCGTCCTTTTGCGCGATGCTCGCCCCGGTCATCTCCAGGTCGACCCAGGGAGAGACCAGCCATCCGCAGGCGGGCAGGGGCAGGCCCTTGGCCCGCAGGGTCTGGAACAGGGCGAGCGTGAGCCCGCCGCCGGCGCTGTCGCCCCCGACCACGATCTGCCGCGCCGCATGGCCCTGCTCCAGGAGGAAGCGATAGGCCGCCTCGGCATCCTCCAGCGCCGCGGGAAAGGGATGTTCCGGCGCCAGACGGTAGGCAATGGCGAGGGTGCGGATGCCGGCGGCGCGTCCGGCGCCGGTGACCATGGTGCGGTGGCTGCGCAGGGAGCCCGAGGAATAGCCGCCGCCGTGCAGGAACAGCAGCACCCGCGCCGCGTCGGCACCCGGGGCCAGCGACCATTCGCCGGGCACGCCGCCGGCGCTGACCGGGACAAGGCGGATATCCTCGTCGACGGGGTCGATGGCGGTGACGGCTTCCATCCGCTCCCGCCGCTCGGCCAGGGTCTGCGGCCGGGGACTGGCGGCGATCAGGGCTCTCAAGGCGTCGATCTCGGATGTTTCCATGGGCCTTCCCCCGGGCGCATCGGGCCCTGGATCTTGGCTGCTTTTCCAGGGAGGGCAAGGGTTTCCGGACTTCCGGCGCGGCCGGGCGGCAGGCCGTCGTCCACAGGGCGCGCGGCGGCGGGGCATTTTTTCCCGGCCAGCCCTTTCAATCCCGGGCAGGGGTTGCTACATACGCCTCGCCGTCGGCCGCTTCGCCGGCTCATCGATCGGCAGTGACGCGGGGTGGAGCAGCCCGGTAGCTCGTCAGGCTCATAACCTGAAGGTCGTAGGTTCAAATCCTACCCCCGCAACCATCTCAAATTGCGATACCAAATCGCGCAAATCAGCCGCCCCCACCGGGCGGCTTTTTTGCGTTCGCAAGTTCTGATCAGAGCAGGTCCCCGCAACCATCTCGACTTGCGATCGGCCCGCCCCTCTGGCGGGCCGTTTGCTTTTGAGCGAAATCGCAAGAATTCCAGCCAGATCACCTCGCACGTCGACCCGAAGCTCGCCTTCTGCCGGCGTCAGGATGATCTCCTTCACCAGCGAGCGAATCAGGTCGGCCGCCGTCATCCGCTTTTCCTCCGAATCCTCCTGAAGCGCCGCATACAGCTCATCCACCTGGGCGTGGTAGTGATGCGCCATGTTTGGATGCAGGAGGGGCGGCGGCTCCTGGGCGTCCTGCAGGAACGCTTTTAGCTCCTTCTGGCGAGCCTCCAGCTCCTTCATCTGCTTCATCATCCGGGTGGGGGCGTCGTCGCTGTCGGACGCGAGGATGAGCTTCATCAACTTGTCGAGTTCCCGGTCGATTCGCTTGATCTCGGCCTCGGCCGCATCGATCGACGCTCGGCCTTCCATGCGCAGCCGATTCATCTCGCGGGTGAATTCCTCGCAGAATTCTTTGAACAGCGCTGGGTCCATCAGGTGATGGCGCAGCGCGTTCAGGACGCGCGCCTCGAACTGATCGCGCCGGATGTTCCTGCGATTGTCGCAAGTGCCCTTATTCCGGGCTGTCGAGCAGCCAACCAGGTCAGCCGAGATCATCGAATAGCCACCGCCACAGCAGGCGCACTTGGTCAGGCCCGAGAAAAGGTATTTGGGGCGCCGACGTTCCCGGAAGTGGTTCTCGGTCTCGCCGTTGTCGCTACGGTTCAGTTTGACCGCTTTCTGGCGATCCTTGACCGCCCGCCACAGCTCGTCGTCAAGGATGCGCAACTCGGGCACATCCTGGGTGATCCAGTCCTCCTCCGGGTTTATGCGCGCCTGGCGCTTGCCAGTGTCCGGGTCTTTGATGAAGCGCTGACGGTTCCAGACCAGCTTGCCAACGTACATCTCGTTGTTGAGGATTCCGTTGCCGCGCTTCGGATTGCCGTTAATCGTGCTGAAGCCCCATTCTCCACCGCCCGGCGCGGAGATGCCCTCCTTGTTCAGCTCGAAGGCAATTCGCTTCGCCGACTTTCCGGCCGAATAGTCACGAAAGATGCGGCGGATGACCCCCGCCTGAAACTCGTTGATGGTCCGGTCGCCGCGTATGGGCTCGCCGCCGGCGTCGAACTTCTTCACCACATCATAGCCATAGGCGTTGCCGCCGCCGGACTTGCCCATCTCGACGCGCCCGCGCTGGCCTCGGCGCGTCTTGTCGGCGAGATCCTTGAGGAACAGGGCGTTCATCGTGCCCTTCAGGCCGACATGCAGATGCGTGACTTCGCCCTCGGAGAGCGTGACGATCTTCACGTCCGCATAGGCCATGCGCTTGTAGAGGCCGGCTATGTCCTCCTGATCGCGCGAAAGACGATCCATCGCCTCGGCCAGCACGTACTGGAAACGGCCGCGCGCTGCGTCCGAGATCAGGGCTTGGATACCGGGACGAAGAAGGGAGGCGCCGGAAATGGCGTGGTCGGTATATTCCTCGACCACCTGCCAACCCTGCTTCTCGGCATGGAGGCGGCAGATGCGGAGCTGGTCGGCGATGGAGGCGTCGCGCTGATTGTCGGACGAATAGCGGGCGTAGATCGCGACTTTCAAAGCGCACTCTCCTGAGGTGTCAGGAGCGCGTCGTGCTGCGTTCCTTCATCTGCTCTTCGAACACCTCCCGCGCAGCACGACGGGCGAGCAGGCGAGCCAACTCGCTCAGGCGCGGGTCGGGACCGTCGCCGCGGCGCACGAGCGACAGTTCCGGCTCGACGAGCCGAAGCGCGCTCCTTTGCTGCTGGCGTTTGTCCTGGTCCATCGTTGCGCCGTTCGATAGCGATTGCAAGTTGATCGGCTTCACGATTGTTGTGAATCGAAGTATAAGCAACGCAAATCAACGGAGAGTATTCGACGGCATTCGGCATATTGTTGCTGGTGCTGGCGCCATCCGGCGTAGAAAAGCGCATCACAGCAGACGGAAAATACCGGCATCGGATGGCGCGGCGATCCGCTCTCTGGCCAAGCCTGCCTGAAACGCGTTTCGCCATCGCGTCCTCACTTGTCTGCACAACAAATCTGGGCTATATATCCAGATATAGCATGGAGGGTGGCCATGGGCAATGCTGCACAGAAGAGAGCGATCCAGAATTACCGCGCCCGTCTGACGCACCGCGGGTTCACGCGCTTCGAGATCATGGCGCTCGAATCCGATCGCGAGCTGATACGCGCTCTTGCCCGTCGTCTGGCTGAGGAAGGGCCGGAAGCGGAGCAGGTTCGCGCGGCCGTGAAGACAGTCGTCGCTGGCGAACCACCCAAGCCCGGCGGCATCCTCACCGCTTTACGCCGCTCGCCGCTGGTGGGCGCGGAGCTTGATCTTTCCCGCCCGCGTGAAGAGGGGCGTAAGGTCGATCTGTGACGCGCTATCTCCTCGATACCAACATCATCAGCAATATCGTCAAGCCGCAGCCGTCGGCGTCGTTGCTGGCTTGGATGGCAGCACAGCGCGACGAGGACCTGTTTATTGCGTCATTGACCGTCGCTGAAATTCGACGTGGCATTCTGGAAAAGCCCCGCGGCAAGAAACGCGATGCGCTCGACGCCTGGTTTGTCGGGCCGGAGGGGCCGCAGGCCCTGTTCACGGGCCGCATTTTATCCTTCGACGCCAAGGCCGGCCTGATCTGGGCGCGGCTGATGGCGGAGGGCAAGGTGGCGGGTCGTCCCCGTAGCGGACTCGACATGATCATCGCCGCCATCGCCGGTGCGAATGAATGCGTCGTGGTGACTGACAACGAGAAGGACTTCGCCGGGCTCCAGATCATCAATCCGTTGCGTGGCGGCCTGGAGGGGGGAAAATGAAGATGGCGCCGCCGCCTGTACCCATCGAGTACCAGCTCATCGGTCTGACCGAAGACGGCAATGCTGGAGATCTCCTGCTTGGGCTTGACCAGAAACAGGGGCGAGTTCGCCTCCAAGCTCTGATCTCCGAATGGCTACGCATGGAAAACCTCGTGGTTTTGACGGGTTCCGGTACGTCGGTTTCAGCCGGCGGGAAGACCATGGCGAATCTTGAAACCGCTGTCTTCGAAACGATCGAGGCCCTCCCGGATGTGCCTGCCTCAATCGGCCCCATCATCAAGGCGCGGAGGGACGCCGTCTGGCTGGCTAATTTTATCGATGAACCGACGCTAGGTTTCGAAGCTTGGCTCTCCTTCGTCGCCAACGCCTTGGTCATTGGCCAGTCGAAAGACGCACCATTCTCCGGTGTCACCTGGCCGAGCACACCCGCACCAAGCTTTGACGATCTCCAGTGGTTCGTAAACCATCTGCGCATGTCGATTTTCGCAGAATGCGCGCTGTCCTTGCCCGATAAGGCCATGGCGAAGTCGACAAGAGAGACCCCGCCGCAGCTCGCATTTCTCTCCAAGCTCGTCGCCCGAGATAGCAATCTCGGGCGAACTCATCTTTTCACGTTGAACTACGACACCCTGTTCGAGCAGGCGCTGGAGTTGCTCGGCATCCAGTATTTCGATGGGTTCACCGGCCGCGCCGCAGCGCGGTTCGATCCCTCCGTCTACGGCCTTGACGTCTATTATCCGGGGGAAGTCGCCGAAGGCCGAGTCCGGCGCTTCGACAAGTTCCTGCATTTTTACAAGCTGCATGGGTCAATTCACTGGTTCGAGCAAGATGGCGAGATGCGGGCGCGGCACCCCGACCTCGCGCCGTTCCGAGCCTATGTGGACTTGAAGCCGGAGGAGAAGGCAGCCGCACTCGTTGATCTTGCCGAGGGAACCGCATCGATCGGTATTCTGCCGACCGCGAATAAGTTCACGCAGACGCTGACGATGCCGTATGCGCATCTCTTCCGATCATTCCAAGTGCGCCTCGGCATCCCTCAGACGTTCCTGCTCGTCCTCGGCTACGGCTTCGGCGACGATCATGTCAGCCGAATCATCGAGAGTGCCTTGATGAACCCGTCGCTGGTTATGCTGGTGGTGGAGCCCAATCCGGAGAGCCCGGTCGTCGAGCGCATCCGGCGGTACAAGGATCTTGGCAAGCGCGCTTTCGTGTTGTGCCCGACCGACGCAGCCTTTGCGGTTGCCACGTTCAAGCACGCGACCTTTGATGATTTTGCGCGGTCAGCGATGCCCGACGTCCAATGGCTCGACGATTTCTTGCGTCTGCGTCGTTTTGAAAAGCAGATCGCCTCGTCTGCAATGCCCGCCGAACCCGATACGGGGGCTTGACCATGGATAATCCTCGACTTGTCGGCCACATCGTCGCTGTTCAGGGGTTTCGGGTGAAAGTCGAGCTTTTGCCCGAAACCCGCTCAGCGCTTCGCGCGACCCTTGACGGCGTCCAGGTCGCGATCGCCATCAACGCCTACCTGACATTTTCATTGGGGGCGGGCGAAACCGTCATCGGCATCATTACCGACCTCGAGGCGCGCGAGAGCTTCGACCCTGCAAGTGGCGACGACCTCAGCCTTGAGTTGATGAAGCCTCGCCGGATCGCCAGCGTGCAGTTGCTGGGCACGATCGAGAACATTGATGACGACGCCTCCTTCAGCCCGGGCATATCCGTTCTGCCAACCCTCGATACCCCTGCTGAGATCGGATCGCCGGCCGTGCTGCGCGCTGTGTTCGAGCTTCCGCCGCGGCGCAATAGGCCAGAAGGCTATGATGACAAGGACTTCGACTACGACCTGAAAATCGGGTTTCCAACGGGCCAGACGCGCAATGTCGTGCGCGCCTCCTACAACGATCTGTTTTCGCGCCCTCTGGCGATCGTCGGCAACACCGGCTCGGGCAAGTCCTTTTCCGTTTCCAGCCTGATCCAGAAGGCGATGAAGGCGCTCGATGGTGCCGCCGAGGAGCCGCATGTCTTTATCCTCGACATTAATGGCGAGTATGAAAAGGCATTCCCAACAGGCAAGACCGTCACACGATTGCCCGATCGCATCTACCTCAACGGTGAAGAATTCGGCCTTCCACTCTGGTTTCTCAATGCTGAAGAGATCTGCGCTTGGTTGAGCGCTGCCGAACAAACGCAGGAGCCGGTCCTGAAGGACTGGTGGGCGATCGCGAAGGGCGGGAATGCTGATGAGGTTTCGAATCTTAATACATTCCAGAGTGCTTTAAGCTCGATCGAAAAGCTGCTTTCCGATCTCCAAAAGATACAACGGAAGTCGGCTGGTTCATATTGCGATCTGATTGTAGGCTATCTGGCGAATTCCGACATCGATACAGCCTCATTTGAGACTCTGTTCGCATCGCACAAAGCGATCACCGGTTTCAATCAAGAGGTCCTCGCGAATGCTGCTCAGATCGAAGCCGAGGCTCGAAAGCTCCAGGATGAAATCCGCGCAAAGATCATCGGCGGCAGCCATGTCGCCGAGACTGCCGTTCGGACAGCCGATTCACCGTTGCGCATCTCCCGTTCGACGTTGACAGATCCATCCCTGATCAATCGAGCGGTGTCCAAGGAAGATACCATAAGGGTCGATGCACACCTCACGACGTTGAAACTGAGGTTGAAGACGCGCCTCGACGATAAACGCTGGCATTCGTTTCTCAATTATGAGGACGCCGAAACCAGCATCCCAGATCTGGCATCGTGGTTTTCCCGTTTTGGTCTCGGAAATGCGGGCGGGCCTAAGGTGTCGGTGCTCGACTTATCCATGTTGGGAAACGAGATTCTCCCTTATGCTTGCGCCGTCATCGGGCGCGTACTCCTCGAGGCAAGGGAGCGATTGCCGGCGGCATCACGCTATAAGCATCCTTGGGTGCTCGTCCTGGAGGAGGCGCACAACTACGCGCGGCCGGCGCGATCGGACGAAGACCGCGGCCATCGCCTCGCACGTCTCGCCTATGAGCGTATCGCCAAGGAGGGACGGAAGTTTGGCCTCTCACTGATCATCGCCAGCCAGCGACCGAGCGAGATCAGCCAGACAATTATCAGCCAGTGTGCCAACTTCATCAGCCATCGTCTGCAGAACCCGGACGACATCGACCATTTCCGACGCATCATCCCGATGCAGGCGCGGCGTTTGCTCGATCAGGTGACGATTTTGTCGTCGGGCGAGGCGATCGTTTTCGGAAGCGCGTTCCATATCCCGGCGCGGGTTCAGTTCGATCGACCGGAGCCTGGCCCCTATAGCCAGACGGCAGCGCCGTACCACGAATGGTCGAAGGAAAGAGCTCCGTTTCCTCTGCGCCAAATCATTGACGCTTGGGGCGCATAGCTCAGAGGAGCCATCTGCCCCATGTCTCTCAAGCCATTCGACTCCCTTCTCGAGCCCGATCCCCGGTTCGCTGACCTCTATGTTATTGAGCAAGATGTCGCGCGTCGAATGACGCTTCGAGACCATCATGCCGGAATAGTTGATGTCGGCTTGAAGGGTGCGGCACCCTTAGAGGTTCAAAAGGCCTTCGACAGAGCGCGTAGCGTCATGCTTTACGCCTTTTTTGACTACGATCTCTTCGTGGTGGGAGAAATCCAAGCATTCGGAGCTTTCGAGCTAGCGCTCAAATTTCGTTTGAATGGGCATGGTGGAGACGCACGCGGCACGCTGCGCAATCTGGTCGATCGAGCACGCAAAACGGGCGCGTTGCCGCCAATGGTCGAGGGCAGCATGCTGATGGCCGATCCTGTCGAGGCGCTTATCGCATTACGTAATGGTCTGTCCCACGGCAGCGCTGAAATTCATTCCCCCGGCATGGCGCTGAAGATCCTGGCGGCTTGCGCCGACTGGATCTATCTCCTGTTCCCGAGCCTGCCTGAATGAATCCGGCTCTTCTGATGTGACGCTGCTAGGGGAAAGCCTTCCCCTGCGGCCGAGCCAGGTCTCGGCCGACCCCATCGAGCGGGGAGCCCCCGCAACGCCCCTCAAGAGTCAGAGGGTGGACCGGTTTTCCGTGACGGGTTGACTGCCGGGAGAGAGGCTGCCGGCGCCCGTCATGGAGAACGATCCCATGAACGAACAGGTTCTGGACGCCCGCGGTGATCCGAGCGGCGGGTATAAGGTGGATGTCAATCGCGGCGAGCGCGTCGGCCGCGTGTCGTCGGAGTGGTTCTCCCGGCCGGCGGACGAACGCTATCTGTCCCTGTCGGAGCTGTATGGCGCGGTGCGCGGCCGGTCCGACCGGAGCCGGACCCGGACGGTGGAGAGCGCGGCTATCCGCGTCAAAGCGAGCCGAGAGGCGCCGGACCGGCTGACGCTCGCGCTGCCGGGGGCGGAGGCTCCTGTTGCGCCGACCCACTGGAGCTTCGGCCAGCTTGCAAGCCTCATCGGCGCGCCGGCGGCCTACCTGCGGCAACTCCCGGCTCCGCTCGCCGGCATCAATCTGCAGCACGGCCTGCTGACGCACCGCGCTGAGCAGGTGAAGACGCTGGAGGTGGAGGACGGCCGCGTCGAGCTACGGGCCGTGACCGGTCCCGACTACGGCCGCATCTACGACCACGAGCTGGTGGATGCCGTGCGCCGCATCGCCGGCAATGGCACCGGCGACACCCGCTGGAAGGTGCCGGGTGTGCTCGACTGGTCGACAGGCATCTACAATCCCCGCGTCGACATCACCAAGGACACCACCACGCTCTACGCCTCGGATCGGGACGTCTTCCTGTTCCTGGTGGATGATCTCAATCCCATCGAGGCTGGCCGGCTGCCGGACGGCTCTCCGGACCTGTTCTTTCGGGGCTTCTATTGCTGGAACTCGGAGGTCGGCGCCAAGACGCTGGGCATCGCCAGCTTCTACCTCAGGGCGGTCTGCCAAAATCGCAATCTGTGGGGTGTCGAGGATTTCGAGGAGATCACCATCCGCCACTCGAAGTATGCCGCCTCCCGCTTCGCCCATCAGGCGGCGCCGGCCCTGGAGCGCTTTGCCAACTCCTCCCCCATGCCCTTCGTCAACGGCATCAAGGCGGCACGCGAGCGCATCGTGGCGCGCACCGACGAGGACCGCACCGAGTTCCTGCGCCGCAAGGGCTTCTCCAAGGCGGAGACGCAGAAAGTGATCGAGACCGTGCTCGCCGAGGAGGGTCGGAAGCCCGAGAGCATCTTCGACTTCGTGCAGGGCATCACGGCCGTGGCCCGGGACAAGCCCCACCAGGATGCTCGTCTCGATCTGGAGGCCCGGGCGAAGAAGCTCCTCGATCGGGCCGCCTGAGATCCGCAAAGCCGGAGATGCGGATTGCCGTGTCTCCGGCTTCGTGTTGTCCCGGATTTCCGGATCATCGGTTCTGCGGCGCGGCCCTTCGAGGAAGAGGGCGGCGCCGTGCTTCGTGACGGGTTGGAGGCCAGAGAGAGGTTCTCCGGCCGCCCGTCGCGGAGAAATATCCCATGGCCACGGCTGTTCGGAAGATCACCCTGTCGTCGTCCCGCGACATCCCTTTCAACAAGCTGGTGCTGAGTCAGGCCAACGTTCGCCGGGTGAAGGCCGGCGTGTCCATCGAGGAGCTTGCCGAGGACATCGCCCGGCGCGGGCTGCTCCAGGGCCTCAACGTCCGGGCCGTTGTCGATGCCGATGGCGTCGAGACCGGCATGTATGAGATCCCGGCCGGCGGACGCCGCTATCGGGCGCTGGAGCTGCTGGTGAAGCGCAAGCGTCTTGCCCGGACCGCGCCCGTGCCCTGCATCGTGCGCGAAGGCGGCATCGCAGAGGAGGATTCGCTGGCTGAGAATATCCAGCGTGCGCCGCTCCACCCCCTCGACCAGTTCCGTGCCTTCCTCGCCTTGCGCGAGAGGGGCCAGTCCGAGGAGGAGATTGCAGCGGCCTTCTTCGTCTCAGTCGCGGTGGTGAAGCAGCGGCTGAAGCTGGCCTCCCTCTCCCCGAAGCTGCTCGACACCTACGCCGAGGACGGCCTGACCCTCGACCAGCTCATGGCCTTCACCGTGTCCGGCGACCATGAGCGGCAGGAGCAGGTACTGGAGCGTCTCGCCCAGACCTATGACAAGCAGCCCTATGCCATCCGGCGCATGCTGACCGAAGGCGCGGTCCGCGCCAGCGACAAGCGGGCCCGATTCATCGGCATCGAGGCCTACGAGACGGCCGGCGGCACCGTGCTGCGCGACCTGTTCCAGGGCGATGACGGTGGCTGGCTGCAGGATGTGCCCCTCGTCGACCGGATGGTGGCCGAGAAGCTCGTCGCCGAGGCCGACGTGATCCGGAGCGAGGGTTGGAAGTGGATCGAGGTCGCGCCGGACTTCGCCTATGGCCACACCTATGGCCTACGCCAATTGCGGGGCGAGCCCATGCCTTTGACCGAAGCGGAGGAGGCTGCGCGGGAGGCAGCCCAGGGGGAATACGATCGTCTGTCCGAAGAACATGCCGATGTCGACGAGCTTCCCGAAGAGGTCGACGCGCGGCTCGGGGCACTCGAGGCGATGCTGGAGGCCTTCGAAGCGCGTCCTCTCGCGTTCGATCCGGCGGAGGTCGCCCGGGCCGGCGCCTTCGTCAGCATCGCACAGGATGGAAAGCTCCGGGTGGAACGGGGTTTCGTCCGCCCGGAGGACGAGGTGCCGGTCGAGGAGGACCATGACCCTTCCATCGAGACCGACGGTGCCAACCTCGTGGCCTCATCCCCTCGGCAGGAGGCGGCAGCAGGCGATGCTCCTGGCGAGCCCGAGGAGGAGGACGGCCTCACCCCCATCTCCGACCGGCTGCTCACGGAGCTGACCACCCATCGGACTCTCGGCCTGCGCCACGCGCTCGGCGATCAGCCTGATGTCGCCTTCCTCGTAGCGGTCCACGCCCTCACGCTGAAGGCTTTCTACGCCTATGGCTCGGACAGCTGCCTTGAGCTCGATCTCAAGAGCGTCTCGTTCAATGCCCAGGCGCCGGGCCTCAACGACAGCGTCCCGGCCGAGGCCATTCGTGTCCGGCATGAGAGCTGGGCGAAGGTGCTGCCGAAGGAGCCCGGTGCCCTCTGGGACACCCTGAGTGGCTGGGATCACGACAGCCGGACCGCCCTGTTCGCCCATGTGGTGAGCCTCTCGGTCAATGCCGTGCATGAGGCCTGGAACCGCCGTCCCCGCGCCTTCGCCCATGCCGATAGGCTGGCGCAGGCGGTAGGGCTCGACATGGCAGCGGCCGGATGGAGGCCCACTGTCGACACCTTCCTCGGCAGGGTCACCAAGGCTCGCATCCTGCAGGCGGTGACCGAGGCGAAGGGGGAACGTGCAGCCGAGCGGATCGCCCACCTCAAGAAGGGTGACATGGCGCGGGAGGCAGAAGCCCTCCTTGCCGACAGCGGCTGGCTCCCGGAGGCGCTGCGGACCCAACCCTCCGACACCGCCGGCGAAGAGACGGCGGAGAAGGACGGCGAAACGGCCATGGCCGACAGCGAGGACCTCGCCGACACTGAGGAGCCCGAAGCGATCTCCTCCTCGATCGCTGCCGAATAATCCTCCTCCGGGCAACCTGGCCCGCCGCCTGTGGCTCCGCGATCCCCCCTATCGCGTGGCTCGGACGGCGGGCCTTTCTGTTGGAGCGTCCCCATGACGGATGCTGCGCACGATCTCGCCCGGCGGCTGGGGCGGCAGGCGGAGGCAGTTTGCCGCCATTATCTCTCCGCGGGTCGGCGGCAGGGGCACTATTGGCAGGTGGGCGATGTTCGCAACTCGCCCGGCCGCTCCATGTTCGTGCGGCTGACGGACAGCACCAAAGGCCCTGCTGGAAAATGGACCGATGCGGCAACGGGGGAGCACGGCGACCTCCTCGACGTGATCCGGGAGAGCCGAGGTCTGCCCCACTTCAGCGACGTGGTGGCCGAGGCTGAAGCCTTTCTGCGCCTGCCCCGATCCTGGCAGGTCGCGGAAGCTCCCGTGTTCAGGACGAACGGCCCTTCACGTGACCCTGTCACCTCGGCATGTCGTCTCTTTGCTGCCGCACAGCCGATTACGGGCACAATCGTGGAGACGTATCTGCGGAAGCGCGGCATCACGGCTTTGCACGAAACCGGAAGCCTTCGCTTTCACCCGCTCTGCTATTACCGCCTGGATCCACGCGAGCCCATTCAACCCCTGCCGGCCATGATCGCTGCCGTCACCGACCTCAGGGGACGGATCATGGGCATCCACCGGACATGGCTCGCTCCGGACGGATCGGACAAGGCGGCAATCGCCACGCCCCGGCGGGCCATGGGCCACCTGCTGGAGCATGCCGTTCGCTTCGGCCGAGTTGATGACGTGATGGCTGCCGGAGAGGGCATCGAGACCATCCTTTCCCTCCGCGGCGTTTTGCCGAGCCTCCCGACGGCAGCGGCGCTCTCGGCCGCCCACCTTTCCGCCATCGCCTTTCCACCCGGGCTACGGCGGCTCTACATCGTCCGCGACACCGATCCGGCCGGCAACAGGGCACGGGACAGCCTCATTGCACGAGCGAACTCCACTGGGATCGAGGCCATCGTGCTCTCGCCGACGCTTGGCGACTTCAACGAAGATCTGCGCGCCTTTGGCGTTGACGCCTTGCGGGCGCGACTCCGATGTCAGCTTGCTCCCGAGGACGTCGTCCGCTTCTCCGTGACGAGCCCATGATCTGGAGTGGCTGCGAGCGGGAATGCTCTTCCGCCACGCTCTGATACCCACCGTCGGCAAAGGGTCCGCAGCCAGGCCTTCCAGAGGGCGATCGGCCAGCAGTCGTCCCGGACCGGCAATGGCTCCGGCCGGTGATTTTCCGGCGGCGGTTTTTCCCCACGACGCAAGCGTCGCGGGGCCCTGACACGCGCCTTTCCATCGCGAAACAAAATCGCCGGCCTCCGCCATCCTCCGCGCGCGCTCCGGCCCCGCGCTGCCCGCGGGGTGCAGGTCCGTCCCGCCCGCCGGCTTCGTCGCCATGAAGGCCGCAAGGCTGCGGTCCAACCGACGGAGCCTCCCATGAGCACGGAGCACGACGAACCCCGCCACGCCTCTTCCCCTACGGATCACCTGCTGCAGGAACTCCAGCTCTACGGCTACCGCCCGCTCAATGACGAGCCCGATCCCCGGCCGCTTCCGGATGCCAATCGCATCACCGGCACCATCGCAGACATCTTCGATGCGCTGATCGCGACGCTGCAGGACACCCGCCTGGAGCCCGACCTTCCCGATCTCCTGTGGTCGACCGTCCATCTCTTCCACCGGGCCGCCGGCCGTATCTCGGGCACCCTTGACGACAACGAGCAAGGCCAGCGCCGCAGCCAGCAGGAACAGGACGGCAGCGAGGTGCGCTCGGTGGAGCTGGAGCGCCTCATCGCCGAGGGCCAGAGCCTCATGGAACGCCGCAACACCTTCGAGCTGATGCGCGACGAGGCTGCCGATGCCTTCGAACGCCACACCGGCTCAGCCTGGCGCCCCCGCACCGGATCCCTGGTGAACCATCGGCACCTCACCGCCGCCCTCATTGACAGCCGCGATTTTCTTGCCGCCCGCAGACGAGCGGAGACCCAGGTGCTGGTGCCCGCAGGTCCCAAAATCGCCTTCTCCGGCGGCGACACGGCCGATCACAAGCTCATCTGGGCGAAGCTCGATCAGGTCCACGCCAAGCACCCCGATATGGTGCTGCTGCACGGCGGCTCGCCCAAGGGTGCCGAGAGGATCGCAGCGTGCTGGGCCGATGCGCGGAAAGTGCCACAGGTCGCGTTCAAGCCGGACTGGACGCGGCACGCCAAGGCCGCTCCCTTCAAGCGCAACGACCAGATGCTCTCCGTCATGCCCATCGGGGTCATCATCTTCCCCGGCACGGGCATCCAGGACAATCTCGCCGACAAGGCCCGCAAGCTCGGCATCCCGGTCTATCGGTTCGGGTCGGGCGGCGCATGAGCGCTGCCGTTCCCCATCTCCGGAATCTGATTTCACGGGGCCTTATCGCTTTTCGCGGGAATGAGGTTCTCGGCATCGATTTTCAGCGGACTGGCGAGCTGGACCAGCACTCATCAGGCGTCGAGCTGAACGAAATCTCCTGAGCCAGCGCATACGGGGAGACCGCCATACCTGCCGATCTTCAAGCAACGGTCCACCCCCGCTTTCCTGCGCTGATCCTTAGGTGCCGGCCGAGGGCCTGACGCCATCAACCCGCAAGGGGTCGGCTACGCACAGCGTGCCGCCGCTTCGCTTCGCCTGCGCGGTGATTGCGGCCCTCGGCCGGACCCATCGGGCGCCTGTCAGCGGGGGATGGTCCTCCGCTTCGAGCAGGAGCCGGACCCCATGTCCTCCACCGATGCGCAAGCCTTCGCCCTCAGCCTTGCCAAGACCCTGATGGTCGTCATCGTGATCTTCCGCGCCGGAGACGGCAGCCTGTCGGTCGTGCCAGCCGACGAGTTCGACGGTGACGCCTCGCAGATCGTCCGTGAGATCGATCCCTTCGCCAGATAGCCGGAGGTGTACGCATGAAGTGCCGGGTATCTCCCTTACTGGGATTCCGGCATGCATCTTCTCTTGCTATGCTGGTGATCGCGCCGTGGTGGTGGCGGAAGGCGCGACCGTCAGAGCTGTCCTCACGGAGACACCACCATGATTTTCCTCGGCATCCTGCTTGGCCTCGCCGCCATCGTCTTATTCTGCTGGCTGCTGTTTACGCTCGCCGTCTTCGCGCTGCCGTTCTTCGCCGCCGTCAGCGCCGGCACTTGGGCATACCAAACCGGCGCGGGCTGGCTCGGTGCGATCGTCGTTGGCCTGATCGCCGGGTGCGTCACGCTCGGCATCGGCCAGGTTCTGTTCGCGATCATTCGACCGATGTGGGCGCGGCTCCTTATTGCACTCGCCTTCGTCGTCCCGGCCGTCATCGCCGGCTATCACGTCACGTATGGGATCGTGAAGCTCGCCATGCTGTCCGAGACGTGGCAGATCGTCTTCTCGATCATCGGTGCTATTGCCATCGGCATCACGACACTGTTGCGGGTCGCTGGCGTGGCGGCCGCCGGCCCGTCCAGCCGAGACCTTGCGCAGGTCTGAGCACGCTCCATGTCATTCGGCAGGGCCGGATCCGAAAGAGCTTTTCCGCTCGCGCTGTCCGAGGATGGAGATCGGTGGCGCCGGCCCGCTTGCGGCAGAGGCCCAAGCGGCGGTCGATCGCGATTTCTTGAGACGAGACGACGCCTCGCGGTCAATCGCGGACCAGCGCATGGTGGGAGCGATCTTGGCCGGTTGTAACCTTGGCTGCGGAAGCACACGGAGCCGGCCCGGAACAGGGGACGTGAAGCCGAAGAGGATCGGGCCGGTCTTCCGTGAGGTTGCGGCTGCTCGCCATCATCCCCGTTCGGTATCCGTCGGTCGACCGCTCCAAACGGCCTCTCCAATGGGCGGATCTGGCCGAAGGACGGCTACGCCTCGACCGCCTCTGCCGCAACGGCGCATCATGACTTTCTTCCCCTGCCGGACCTCACCCCACGCGACAGGTCGCGTGGGGACCCCGAGGAGCCGTCATTCCTCGCGCGTCAAGAAAGTCCCTCTCGCGCCATCCTCCGCTTCGCTCCGGTCGCAATCCTCACCCCATCGCGCCAGCGCGATGGGGCCCCGAGGCGATGCGGCGTCGGTCGCCTCCGGCCTTCCGATCGCCATCGAGGCCGCAATGGTGCGGGCTCGGAAACGGAAGACGGGAGATTTACCATGGCCACCATCGGCACCTTCAAGAAGACCGGCGCGAACGAGTTAGGTTGCGTGCACGGAAGTGTCCTTTAGCGGGGCGCTTGTGATTTTGGCACGCAGACGTCCGGGTCAAGTGTTCCCGCAGCGTAGCGAG
>Ga0255338_1001104_pt1 | contig 58060 bp, 53 predicted proteins | sample MeOH1_35cm_T4_19_FD_203715 | JGI IMG/M metagenome (GOLD analysis project Ga0255338, IMG submission 203715) | Sandy soil microbial communities from University of British Columbia, Vancouver, Canada - MeOH1_35cm_T4_195 | ecosystem: Engineered > Artificial ecosystem > Sand microcosm > Unclassified ... | reverse complement strand
CTCCGGCCGGTATTCGGAACGCTGCACGAACCATGGCAGCGTGAGGGTGGCGGTATTGGTCCTGGACAGCGCGATGGGGGTGGTGATGACGACCGGCTTCATTGTTCGTCCCTTGTGGCTGGGAGATCGAGCAAGTCGCTGTACCGCTGGCGATGTCCTGCCCGGTCCTCGGTCTCACCCCTGGCGTCGGGCGCCTGTTCGTGGAATGGTAGGCCGTGATTGGCCAGGGCCCCGTTGGCCGGGGCGCGGTAATCGTCAGGCACCGGTATCGCGTAGGTGACGCCGTTGGTCACCGCGCCTGCCGTGCCGGGGACTTTCAGGAAGTACGGCTGCTGCGCCATGGTCCTCGCTCCGTTGCCCGCGCAGCCGGGAATAGCTGCGCACTGGGCATACTAGAAGCGTCGTACCAGGCACTACAATCGTACTTATTCGAAATATTCCATCCCCCTTCGCTTGTCGCGGAAACGATAGGTCACAGGCAGACAGGCGCCCTGTAGGATATTTCCGACTGAAATTGCAAGGGGGCATTTTCTACAATGTAGACAGTTCTGCATCGCACAGGAGCATCACATGAACCAACCCGGCCCGCGGCATTTCGCGCCACCACACTCCTCCGGCGGCGGTGACCGGGAGCCGCCACCGAGGCACCACAAGGTCATGCACCTGTTCGATCGCTTTGCCGGCGGTGTCACGCGCCAGGTGGGATCGCCGGCGGCATTCGTCCTGGCGGTGGCCGTGGTGGTGGTCTGGGCCCTGACCGGCCCAATCTTCGGTTACTCGGAAACGTGGCAACTGGTGATCAACACGGGTACCACGATCGTCACATTCCTGATCGTGTTCCTGATCCAGCAGAGTCAGAACAAGGACTCCGTAGCGGTCCACCTGAAGCTCAACGAACTGCTGGCATCGCATAAGCCGGCCAGCAACCATCTGATTTCGATCGAGGACCTCGACGAGGATGAACTGCACCAGCTGGTCATCTTCTACCGCCATCTGGCCGATCTGGCCGACAAGGAGGGCGGCGTGAAGCGCAGCCATTCCATCGACGAAGCCAACGAGAACCATGCCGCCAAGGCGCGCGCGCGCCGCGAACGCAGGCAGCAGCAGCGCGAAGCCGGTACCGCCATGTGACGCGCACGTCGCTGGCATGGATCTGGCCTGTGCATACGCGGCCAGGCTGCAACTGGACAGGAGCCCAATTTGGCCAACCCTGCAACGCCGAATGCGGCAGCGACAGCAACCACGGAACCGACACCGGCGCCGCGGGCGCGCGACGTGCGCGTGGTGGTGTATGGGCGCGCGGACTGCGATGACCCCGCGAGCCATCAGGGCAGCACGCTCAAGGGCATCGCCCGGCGCGTGGCGGCGCTGGCGGGATTCCGCTACGCGGGCTGCTACGACGCCGTGGCGCACGATACGGCGTCGGGGCGGCTCTACTTCGTGCCGGCCGACACGCTGACAGGCCTCGACAGCGCCCGGCAGCTTGGCATCGGAAGCCTGGACGACCTGCTTGGCGGCGTGGTGCCCTACGATTTCGTGGGCACGAAGGCCATCTCGCACGAACTGGTCTCGCCCGACGCATCGGCGCCCGAAGGCTGGAGCCATGCCTTTGGCGCGCGCGTCAGGCCGCACGTGCTGCCGGGCTACACGGCGTTCTCGGTGGCGGACGCGCGGCGCGCGGGGCAGGGCATGCTGTGCGCGGGCAAGGTTCGCGTGAAACACCCCTCCGGCGCTGGCGGCCTGGGCCAGACGGTGGTGGCTGACGCAGCCGGGCTGAACGCCGCGCTCGATGCGCTGGACCCGGGGCAGATTGCGAAGGAGGGCCTGGTGCTCGAGCGCAATCTCGAGGACGTGACCACCTTCAGCGTGGGGCAGGTGGAGGTGGGCGGCATGCGCGCGAGCTACTGCGGCACCCAGGGCCTGACGCGCAACCACGCCGGCGAGCTGGTCTATGGCGGCTCCACGCTGCGCGTGGTGCGCGGCCCGCTGGAAGCGCTGCGGGCGCATCCGATCGAGGCGCACCTGCGCGAAGCGGTGGAGGCCGCCATTGCCTATCACGCCGCCGCCGTGGACTGCTTTGCGGGCACCATGGTGTCCCGATGCAACTACGACGTGGCGATGGGCACCGACAACGGCCAGCGCCGCCTTGGCGTGCTGGAGCAGTCGTGGCGTGTGGGTGGCGCCACCGGCGCCGAGCTGGCCGCGCTGGCGGCGTTCCAGGCCGATCCGCAATGCGTGCGTGCGACCGCGAGCACGCGCGAGATCTATGGCACCGACGTGCCCGTGCCGCCAGGCGCGGACGTCTACTTCCAGGGAGAAGACCGCAACGTCGGACCGTTGACGAAGTATGCAATTCTGGAGTCTAGGTCAGATGGCAACTCATGAGGAATCCCTACAGATCCATACCGATGGCGGCACCATCGCCGGCACGCTGATCATGCCGGCCACCAAGCTGCCGGGCGTGCTGTTCGTGCACGGCTGGGGCGGCAGCCAGCAGCAGTACCAGGCGCGCGCGCGCGAGGTGGCCGGGCTGGGCTGCGTCTGCATGACGTTCGACCTGACCGGCCATGTCGGCACCGCCGCCCAGTACGAGACCGTCAGCCGCATGCGCAACCTGGCCGATGTGCTGGCCGCTTACGACGTGCTGGTGCGGCACCCCGAGGTGGACCGCAACGCCATTGCCGTGGTCGGCAGCAGCTACGGCGGCTACCTGGCGGCGGTCCTGTCCGAACTGCGGCCCGTGCGCTGGCTGGCGTTTCGCGCGCCCGCGCTCTACATGGACAGCGGCTGGGAGTCGCCCAAGCGCCAGCTTCATCTGGATCAGGATCTGGTGACGTACCGGCGCAAGGTGGTCCAGGCCGATACCAACCGCGCGCTGCGCGCGTGCACCACCTTCAAGGGTGACGTGCTGGTGGTGGAATCGCAATACGACAGCATTGTCCCGCACACCGCCGTGCTCAGTTATGTGGATGCGTGTTGCCAGGCGTCGTCGATCACGTATCGCGTGCTCAAGGGCGTGGATCACGGCCTGTCCAGCGAGGACGGCCAGCGTGCCTACGGCAAGCTGCTGGTGGGATGGCTGCACGAGATGGTGACCGAAGCGCGGACCGGCCCCGCCGTTGCCGCGCCGCGGCCGTCGGTGCCGTCAACCGCGCCGAAGAGCCCGCCGGCGCCCGACGCGGGGCTTGCGCCCCACGACGAGGACCAGGCCGAGGCCGCCGTGGCCGCGGGCGATGTCGACGACGAGAACGATCCGCAGGTCATCGCGGCATCGGCGCCAGCCCGGAAGTAGCGATCACCGGTGATCGGCAGGAAGTACTTCGGAGGGCGCATGGCTGCACGTTGTACCGATTGCAGCCATTGTCGATTCTGCGCGGCGGGGCGGTAACAACTGCAATCCGGGCATGCCCGGAAGGCCGTTTGCGCCGGGATCGCCATCCGGCACGGCGATTGCATCGACATGTGTAAGAACAAGGAGAACAAAAACACACGCAGCTAGAACAGCAAGAGGCCAAGGTGGAAAACGTAGTATTCAGTTGCCTGCAACGCGGCAGCGGCGAACAGGCGACGGTGTCTCCGGAAGACCCGCATGGCGCATCCCCCGCTGCAACCCCCTCAAACCAGGTGCCGGCGTCCGTCGGCGTCGCTCACGCCCAGCGCGGACACGATCTGCGGCAGACGCAGGTCCTGCTGAAGGCGCTGTGCGAGATGCGCGTGGAATTGTGCGATGGCGCCCCGCGCATGCCGGCTTCCGCGCTGGCCAGCCGGCATCTGGCGACCATGGCGCTGTGGCGCAATCGTGCGCGCGATCTCTTTACGGAGTCGGCGGTGGAGCAGGGCATCGAGGAACGGCTTGATGCGGGCTTTCGTCACGCCCACAATGGGCGCGTGCGCGAGGCGGCGGGCGAGTTCAAGCGCGCCTACCTGCTGTTGTGCTGCGTGCTCTCGGATGCGCGCGACACGGCCCGTCACGGACCTCGGCCGTACACCGTGCAGACAGGGAGAACATGATGTCATCGATCGTAGCCGGACGCTTCGCGTCCATCCCCGAAGCCGAGGAGGTTGCGGGGAAGCTCTACGCGCGCGGATTCTCGGTATGGGATGTCTCCATCATGTCCGTGAATCCGGGTGGCGCGCGCCCGCCCGGCGTATTGCTGGCGGCCCGCGCCAAGGGCGATCGCGGCGAGGAAGTGGCCGACGTGCTGCACGAGGGCGGGGCCCGCGACCTGGAGCGCGCCAGCGGCAAATGGGAGGGCGGGCAGTGGACCGACTTCGATCCGCAGCGCCCGCCCATGCCGCTTGACGTGCCCGAGGGCGAGTGCTGGCCCGCCCCGCGCGCCGCGCAGCGGCGCGATGGCGACGCCCTCCCGCCCCATGCAACGCCGGTGGCCGAGGAAGCCGTGGCCGAGGACAGCACCGGCAATGAAGACCCGGGCAGCGAGCTCGAACATTACGTGGACCGGCAGACCTCGGGTGGCCGCTGAGGCAGGGCGGGCAGGGCGCTTCAACGGCCGGACTTGTGTACCGGCTTGCCCTTCTGGCTGGTGCTGGCCATGTCTTGCAGTTCCTTCTCGCTCATGGACTCATACATCGACCTGGACGCGCCCTTGAGCGCGCCGGCCTTCCTGTCTCCACGCTTGGCGGAGAGGGCCGCTCCCGCGGCCATTTGCTGTGCTTTCGATTTTGCTGGCATGGCATCACTCCTTTATATCCTGCCCAGTACCACCAACAGGACCACAATCAGAACGATGAGACCTACCCCGCCGCTGGGCCGGTAGCCCCAGCCCGCGCTGTATGGCCACGTCGGCAGCGCGCCGATGAGCAGCAGTATGAGAATGATGAGGAGAATGGTGCCGATACTCATGGCGTGCTCCTTCCACGGTGTCCGGGGGCGCGGCGCAGCCTGTCTCAGCGTTGCCCTATGCTTTCAGGTTAGAACAGGGTGTGGCGCAGCTGAGGTAGGCCGGGGCTGATATCGGTGTAGGAATCGGACGACGCCTGGTCATCCATGCTCGCGCCATCCTTCATGGGGATGGTGGGGGATTGGCGGGACGGATGGAAGCGTCACAGGTGAAACGCTCCTGGCCGGAGGGGGAGCGGAGGCCAGTCAGGTATGTTGGCTTGCTTGATGCAGCGAAACTGTCGCCTCGCACACCGGGCGGGTAGGGGCGCTTCAGATCAATGCCGGGGATGAGCGGAAACTCCCGAACGTAAGCATCATTTTGTATTCGTTCTGCCACGTAGAGCTGGTTTTTGGTTACTGCGACGGTATAGTTCGCCGATGCCTTGAACGGCTCGGAGCTGTTCATATACGCCCAGCCGTGAAAGGTCCGCCCGCCGTCTGTCGAATAGAGCAACGAGATGGTGCAGCCTCGGTCACTGCAAGATCGTTCTGGAGGTTGGGATGACGGAATGACGATGTTCTGGCCGGTCGGGTCGGCGTTGATCAGACGACCCTGGAAGTTCTCGATCCCGTTACGCCCCAGCCGCTGGCGAATGCCCTGCTTCGTGTCGTTGTAGTACGTGACGCCATGGTGGCAATCGGAGTAGTTCTCGAGCGTCAGGAAGCGATGATCGTCAATACGGTAGATGACCTGCGGCGGCACGTCATAGTCGATCACCGGCGGTCCACCGTTTCTGTATGGGTACGGATCGTAGGCACAACCGAGAAGCAAGCTCGATACAGCGATTGAGAGCAAAAGATGGCGCATCAGAATTCCCTCCGTTTGATTCGTTCCGCCTGAGCCCGTGTGATTTCATCGGCCACGGTTTCCTTGTCGATGAGTGACGGCATGGCCGGCTTCATCAGGTCGCCGGTAATGAAGTACGCATCCCGCAAGGAGGTCCAGTCGGCCTCCTGTATCAACTGCGTCCAGAAGCCGGGATCCTTGTGGGCATCGCAAAAGCCAATTGGCAGGTCATAGGCGACCACCCGCTTCATGAATTCGGCATGGTCGGGCAGGGTGCTGTGATCCGTGGGTTCAGGCTGGTGTTGCTCGATCCGATCGCGCATTTCCTCCACGGTTTCGATCCGGCGATTCCGCCGACCGTCGTGGTAGATGTCCGGTTCGTCCTTGTATTCCTCCGGCTGATAGATCGATGCCAGGTAATCAAACGTCTTATCAAGACGTCCACCGGTTTCGGGGTCCACCTCGCTCCACTTCGCGGCGGTATGTTTGGGCCGATCGAAGGCCTTCATCTCCTCGGCCATCAACGGATTTGGCACGGCCTCGGCATTGATCGTCACCGTCTGGTTCCTGTTGGGCACGGCCCATAGCGTCATCATCCCGCCGAGGATTCCACGATTGCCGTCCCAGAACGCATCCGGCTTGACGCCCGGCGGTGGATCGGGGATGGGCGGCAGGGATCCGAATTTCTTCACGCCAGGCGCGTCTCCGCATGCCGTGCCTCGGGCCAGCATGCGTTGCTTCACCGTATCGCCCAACTCCGCCAGCAGCTTGTCGTCCACGCCTTGCCAGCCAATGCTCTGCAAGGCGGTGCAGCCCATTACCCGGTCATGCGGGCTGAAGTACACGTACAGGCGTCCATGGTTGTCGCGCTCGGGCATGCCGAAGTGATCCTCCAGGTCCGGACGCCAGAAGTTCATGTCCTCGGTCGCGCCGACCTGCAGCCGCCTGATCTGCGCCGCCGTGAGGGACCGCTTGTCTTCCTTGATCCGGTTGGCGATATTGCGAAGGGTATTGATGCGCGCCTGCTCGGTCGGGCGCGCATTGCCGCACGTGAGGGAGTCGGTGATCTTGTCGTCGAGCGCGAACGGCGAATTCATGACCATCAACGCGTCCGGTGCGCGTGTCTCGCACAAGGCCGTGGCGGCCATGGCAATCATCGTTCCCTGGCTGTGCGAGCAAACCGTGATCGTGTCGTCGGGCGAGTGCTGGCGAATCTTGTCGATCAGCTTCGCCAGTCGCTGCGCGGCGTGGGCGTAGTAGGTGCGTGGCGGAGCATCCTGCAATTGCCGCTCCGTCTCGGTATTGAGCGCCTGCATATCCACGCCAAGCACATGCCTGCGGAATCCTGCCTCGCTCCAGAGCTGTTGCAGGTTGTTGGTGCCGTTCTGGAATGGGCCGCCGCCCCAGTACCACGGGCCACCCTGACTCGTGCATTGCGGGGCGCTGTAGTCAGTGCCGCTGATGTTCTGAAGCGGGATCCTGAACATCCCCTCCTGCTCATCGGGGGCGCGGTATCCCCAGTAGAAGCGAATCACCGGCGAATGACTTTTCCATTTCGGATCGATGTGGCGGGCAACGCCTTTTCCGGTGGCAGAGTCAGCCGCGATGTAGCGATTCGGAATCAGCTCAGTTACTTCGGATCTGTTCAGCCGCCTATTGAGCCCCTCGCACAGCGCCCCTTCTGCCGCGTCGTACCACTCCCCTTCCGAATTGACCCCGTGCACAAAGATGATCACCCCTGGCAAGTGCGGAGGGATCTGCGCTTCAGCGCGGACCTCGAAGCTTGTCGGCGTCAGGTACGACTCCCAATAGGGGCGTCCATGCGCGTCAAGCTGCATCGGGACGATGCGCGTCGCCACGTCGTGTTGATAGCGCTTGGATTTCGTGCCTGGCAGTGCGCCGGGCGTATCGAGTCCCTCAGACTGATCTGCCATGTGTTCTCGCTCCGTTGCCCGCGCAGCGTGGATACGCTGCGCACGGGTCATACTAGAAGCGACGAACAGGCCACTACAATCGTATTTCTCCGAAATACGCTGGCGAATGTTCTCAAATCAGTGGCCGCTGACCCCTCAGTACGCCGCCCCATAGATCGCGAACGCATCCGCCTCGGTCACCTCGCGCGGATTGTTCACCAGCAGGCGCGTCTGGAGCATGGCGTCGCTGGCCAGCCGGCTCAGGTCGCCCTCCTTCACGCCGACCTCGCGCAGCGTGCGCGGAATGCCCGTGGCCAGCACCAGCCCTTCGATATGGGCGACCAGCGCGGCGGCCTTGGTCTCGCAACTGCCGGTCGTGCCAGGCACCATCACGTCGGCCAGTTCCGCATACCGCTTGCTCGCGGCCGGGGCGTTGAACTTCATCACATGGGGCAGCACAAGCGCGTTCGACAGCCCGTGCGGCACATGGAAGATGCCGCCGATCGGATACGCGAGCGCGTGTACGGCGGCCACCGGCGCGTTGGCGAAGGCCTGCCCCGCAAACATCGCACCCAGCAACATGGCCTCGCGCGCGTTGCGGTCGTTGCCGTTGTCGCAGGCGAGCATCAGGTTGCGCGAGAGCAGTTCCAGCGCGCGCACGGCCAGCATGTCAGAGACCGGATTCTTCAGGTGGGCGCTCGTGTAGGCCTCGATGGCATGCACCATGGCGTCGATGCCGGTTGCCGCCGTGGCCGCGCGGGGCAGGCCCAGCGTCAGTTCGGCATCGAGGATGGCCATGTCGGCAAGCAGCTGCGGCGCCACCACGCCCATCTTGGTCGTCTCGCCGGTCGTGACGATCGATACCGCCGTCACCTCGGAGCCCGTGCCGGCCGTGGTGGGCATCTGCACCAGCGGCAGGCGCGCGCCGGTGACCTTCTTCACGCCGTACATCTCCTTGAGCGGCTGCGTGGCGGGCAGCAGCACGGCGATCAGCTTGGCCACATCCATCGACGACCCGCCGCCGAGGCCCAGCACCACCTCGGCATTGGCCTGGCGCGCGCGCGCGGTGGCTTCCAGCACGACATGCTCGGGCGGATCGGCAATCACGTCGTCGATGACGGTCACCTGCCAGCCATGCTTGCCAAGGTCGTCCAGCGCCGGGGCCAGCAGGCCGCTCCTCGCCAGGAAGCCGTCGGTCACCACGCAGAGCCGCCGCGCCTGCGGGAACGACTCGCGCAGCAGCGCGCCCAGGCGGCGCGCGGCGCCAAATTCGACGATGACCGTCGGCACGGTCTGAAAACGGAACGGGTTCATGCTGTCTCCGGGAGTCTGATGGCCTGGCGATCGCCGTCGCCTTGTCTTACATCTGCAGGCAGAGATACTTGATCTCGAGGTATTCGTCGATGCCGTGGCGCGAACCCTCGCGGCCCACGCCCGACTGCTTGATGCCGCCGAACGGCGCCACCTCGTTCGAGATCAGGCCGGTGTTCAGGCCGACCATGCCGTACTCCAGCGCCTCGGCCGTGCGCCACGCGCGCGAGATGTCGCGCGTGTAGAGATAGGCGGCCAGGCCGTATTCGGTGGCGTTGGCGGCGGCCACGGCTTCGTCGCCGGTCTTGAAGCGGAACAGCGGGGCCACGGGGCCGAAGATTTCCTCGCGCGCCATGCGCATGTCGGCGGTGGCGTCGGCGATCACGGTAGGCGTGTAGAACGTGCCGCCCAGCGCGTGCGCGGCCCCGCCGGTCAGCACGCGGCCGCCCTTGGCCCTGGCGTCCTCGACCAGCGATGCCACCTTGTCCAGCGCGGCGTCCTCGATCAGCGGGCCGATCACCACGCCATCTTCGAGCCCATTGCCCACGCGCAGCCTGGCCGTCCGTTCGGCCAGTTTGGCGGCAAACGCGTCGTAGATGCCATCCTGCACATAGAAGCGGTTGGCGCAGACGCAGGTCTGCCCGCCATTGCGGTACTTGGCGATGAGTGCGCCTTCCACGGCGGCGTTCACGTCGGCATCGTCGAACACGATGAACGGCGCATTGCCGCCCAGTTCCAGCGACAGGCGCTTGATGGTCGGCGCGGATTGCGCCATCAGGATGCGGCCCACCTCGGTCGATCCCGTGAACGACAGCTTGCGCACGATCGGGCTGCCGGTCAGCACGGCGCCGATGGTCCTGGCATCGCCGGTCACCACCTGGATCACGCCGGCGGGGATGCCCGCACGGTGCGCCAGCTCGGCCAGCGCGAACGCCGACAGCGGCGTCAGTTCGGCGGGTTTGATGACGATGGCGCAGCCGGCCGCCAGCGCGGGGGCCGCCTTGCGGGTGATCATCGCGGCCGGGAAGTTCCAGGGCGTGATGGCGGCGCACACGCCCACGGGCTGGCGCAGCGTAACCAGGCGCTTGTCGGCGGCCGGCGTGGCCAGGACCTCGCCATCCACGCGCTTGGCTTCCTCGGCAAACCATTCGATGAAGCTGGCCGCGTAGGCAATCTCGCCGCGCGCCTCGGCCAGCGGCTTGCCTTGCTCGCGCGTCATCAGGTACGCCAGGTCGTCGGTGTTGGCGATCATCAGGTCGAACCAGCGGCGCAGCAGGTTGGCGCGCTCCTTGCCGGTCCTGGCCGCCCAGGCCCGCTGGGCCGCCTCGGCGGCCACGATGGCGCGCCCGGTCTCGGCGGCGCCCAGGTCCGCCACCTTCGCGATCACCTCCCCCGTGGCCGGGTCCGTGACATCGAACGTGGCGCCGGAGTCGGCGCCGATCCACTGGCCATCCACATAGGCCAGCTGTTTCAGAAGCGAGGGATCCTTGAGTTGCATGGTGGCTTTCCTGTGCAAGAGCGGTTTGTATCGTTCAATAGATTGAACGATATTCGGCATACGGAACGACGAGGTATCATACCCCCATGCTCGGCAGACTGCCAGCGGACCGGAAGCGTTCCGCGCAGCCGGTACAATCGCGCCCAATCCGACCCGTTTCTCCCATGCCCAAGTCAGCCTATACCGCGCCGGCCACACCCGCCAACGACACCGCGCCGCCGCTGAAGTCCACGTCGCCGGCCGTGGTGCGGGCGGTACATGTCATGGATGCCGTTGCCGCGGCCATCGAGCCGCTGACCCTGGCCGACCTGACGCGGCTGACCGGCGCGCCCAAGAGTTCGCTGCACGGGATGTGCGACACCCTGGTGCAACTGCAACTGCTCAAGCGCCTGCCCAACGGATCGATGGCGCTCGGACCGCACGTGATGGCGTGGGCCAATGCGTTCCTCTCGCAAACGCAGATGACGGGCGAGTTCCGCGCGCTCTGGGACCAGACCGATGCGTTCCAGGATGCCACGGTCACGCTGTCGATGCTCGACGGCACCGAGGTGGTGTACCTGGCGTGCCAGAACGGCGACCAGCCGCTGGGCGTGACATTCCGCATCGGCATGCGGCTGCCCGCGCCCTATACGGCCACGGGCAAGGCCATGCTGAGCACGCTGCCGCCGGCCGAGGTGCGCGCGCTGTTCGCGCAGCGCATGCCGCCATCGCTCACGCGCGCCAGCGTGGCCGATGTGGAGGCGTTGGCCGCCGAACTGGAGCAGGTGAGGGCGGTCGGCTTTTCGACCGACCACGGCCAGATGCGCGACGGCATGACGTGCTTCGGCGCACCGGTGTTCGATGCCGCCGGGCCGCGCGCGGCCGGCGCCATCGCCGTCAGCTACCTGACCAACGAGATCGATGCGCCCACCGGCGAACGCATCGGGCGACAGGTGCGGGCGCTGGCGGACCAGCTTTCCGCGAAGCTCGGGGCCCGGCTGGGCGCCCCGCGCTGACGCGGCCATTCAGATCGCCAGGCCGTGCTCCACCGCGAACACGGCCACCTGCACGCGGCTGGCCAGGTTGAGCTTCTTGAGGATGTTCTGCACGTGGATCTTGACGGTGCTCTCGGCCACGCCGAGCGCGCGTGCGATCTGCTTGTTGCTCTCGCCGCGGGTCAGGCCGCGCACGATCTCGCGTTCACGCACGGTCAGCCGCGCGCCATCGTCGGAGGACGGTTGCGATGGCTGTGACGGCGCGGGCGCCGGTGCGCGGAATTGCGCCACGAGCTTGGCCGTCATGCCGTCGGAGATGACCGGCTCGCCCGCCACAGTCCGCCGGATGGCCGACGCCAGGAAATCCGCCTCGATGTTCTTCAGCAGATAGCCACGCGCGCCGCCGCGCAACGCGGCGGCCAGTTCCTCGGCCTCTTCCGAGACGGTAAGGATCAGTACCGCGGTGTCCGGCAGGTCTTGCGCCAGCAGCGCCAGGGTCTCCAGCCCCGAGAGGCCGGGCATGTTCAGGTCCAGCAGGATCACGTCGGGCCGGTGCTGCTTGGCGCGCTTGATCCCCTCCACGCCGTCCGCGGCTTCGTCCACCACGGCAAAATCGGGCTGGCGCTGCAGCAGCGCGCGAATGCCGGAACGGAACAGCGTGTGATCGTCAATCAGCAGGATTCGGATGGTCATGATGCAATGCTCTCCGGTGAAGCCGGCGCGGTTGACTCGGTTGGCACGGTCGGTGCGGACGGGGTCGGGCTGGCGCCGGCCAGCCGCAGCGCCACGCGCGTGCCCCGGCCCGGTTCGGACTCGATCGACAGTTGGGCGTTCAGCCGCGCCGCGCGCTCGCGCATGATGTGCAGGCCCACCTGCATCTCGCTGCGCGTGGACAGCCCGGCGGCGTCGAACCCCTTGCCGTCGTCCTGCACCACGAGCTCGAAGTCGCGCCCGCCCTGCAACTGCACGGTGACGTGGGCCGCCTGTGCATGTTTGCGCACATTCGATAACGCCTCCTGCAGCACGAACAGCACCTGCAACTGGGCATCGGGCGGCAACGGCCGGCCGTTGTCGTAGCCGCTCATATCCAGCACGGCCTGCGTGGCGCACTGGCGGCGGAATCGCGCGACGGTGTCCTCCACGGCGTGCCGCATATCGCCCTGCGTGAGCCGGGTACGGAAATTCAGCAGCAACTCGCGCACGTCCTGATAGCTCTCGTCAACGCCACAGCGCAGCAGCGGCACGATCGACGCCACCTCGGGCATCGTGCCGCGCTCGACCGCGTCTTCAAGCAGCTGCGCCTGCAGGTTCAGGTAGTTCAGGCCCTGGGCGATGCTGTCGTGCAGGCCCTGTGCCACGAGGTTGCGCTCTTCCACCACGGCCAGCTGGCGCGCCGTGGCGGACAGCCGCAGGTGTTCGAGCGCCACGCCCAGGTGCTGGGCCAGCGTTTCCAGCAGTTGCCGGTCGGACGCATTGAGCACATGCGGCACCTGGAAATGCAGCGAGAACATGCCCAGCACGCCACGCGGGGTGTCGATACGGAAGGCCGCGAGCCCCTTGAATCCACAAGCCAGCGGGGCCGACGCCCGGCATTCGGCCTTGGCTGGCCAGCTCACGGCGCGGTGCCGCGTGGCCTTGCCGCAGTGGCAGGCATCGGCGGCCATGCGGTGCTCCTGTTCGACCAGCATCTCCGGCAGTCCCTCAGAGACGAGCATATGCAGGTTGTCCGGCACGGCATCCACCACGCGCACGCTGCCGCCGTCGGCATCAAAGCGGCGCATGATGCGCGTGAGAAAGCCGCGACACAGCGCCTCCGCCTCGTTGGGCTCGCTCAGGAAGGCGGCAATGTCATAGAGCGTCTCGAGGTCGCGGTTGCGCCGCGCCAGCTCGGCGGTCTTCTGCGCCACGCGGGCTTCGAGCCCGCGATACAGTTCCTGCAGCTCGGCCGCCATGCGGTTGAAGCCGGTGCTGAGTGTGCCGAATTCGTCACGGCTGGTCACCGGCAGGCGTACCGAGAACTCGCGTGCCGCCATGCGGCGCAGGCCGTCCTGCAGCGTGAGCACCGGCAGGATGATCCAGAGGTAGAGCAGATAGATGACCGCGATGGTGCCCATGCAGGCGATGGCGGCCAGTGCACCCTGCGACATGCGCAGCAGGTCGGTCTTGCGGGCATTGTCCGCCTCGATCATCCGGACCAGTTGGTCAGCCTGTGCCACAAAGCCGGTCAGGGCGGCGACGTAACCCAGCGGTGCGCCGTCCGGGGCGGCAAGATCCTGCTCGGAAAGCGGTTTCATCTGCACTTCCCATGCCTGCGCCACGTGTTGGAGCTGGGCGTGGATGGCAGGCACGTCGGGCAGGAACAGCGGGCGCTTCGGGTCGCCACGGCGCAGTTGGGCCAGCGTATCGTCCATGTGGGCGATCTGGTCGGCCAGGGCGTGGGGTTGATGGGCGCGGGCGCGCGTGAGCTCGATCGCCACGGCGTTGGCGCGCATGCGCAGGCTGCCGGCGTCGTTGATTGCCGCGCCCGCGCCCTCGAGGTTCCATGAGAGCCATAGCGTTCCACCGATCATCGTCAACACGACCAGCAGCGCGATGAAAGACAGCGAGATGATGCGGGTGGAGAGCCGGTGGCGCATGCCGGGGAGTCCGACGGCCAGGGAGGCGTGGGGGTCCGCGTGGGAATCAAACGTGGCGTCTGGCGGGGCGGGGGCGGGCATGTCGGGGGCGTATGGCGGTGTATCGAGGCTTCGGTCATTCTGACCGTCGATGGCGCACCGTTTCCTGTGCTGGATCAAGCTGCGTGCGGATGCGGCAGGGCAGGCTGCGAGGATTTGCGATATGGCAACACCGAGGCCGGACCATCGATGAAACCTGCATTCCTGGACTACGCCCGCGCGCCCCGTGCCGCGGTGGTGTTTGGCTGCCTGCTGCCGGCACCCTGGATGGGCGTGGCCACGGGCCTGCTGCTGGCGGTGGGGCCGTCATCGGGCCTGCCCGACCGCTTCGCGCCGCTGACGCTGGCCCTGGTGCACGCCCTGGCGCTCGGCATGCTGCTGCCGGTCATGCTTGGCGCGCTGTTCCAGATGATGCCGGTGGTCGCGCATGTTGACGTGCGTGGCATGAAGCGGGTGGCTTCCTGGGTGGCGGCCGTGGCGGCTGGCACCGCGCTGGCGCTGGGCGTCGGGTTTGTCGATGGCTCCCGTGCCGGCTTTCGCGCCGCCACGCTGGGCGGCGCCCCGTTCCTGCTGGCGGTGGGCGGACTCTTATGGATGTCGGGCAGGCGTGTCAGGCGGCAGGATGCCACCACGCGCACCCTGGCCGGCGTGGGCGGTGCGCTGTGCGTGGCCGTGGCCTGTGGCGGCATGCTGGCCGGCTTGCTGGGCGGGCTGTGGCCGGCGCCAATGCCGCTGTGGCTGGCCCTGCATGTGTCGTGGGGGCTGGGTGGCTGGTTGGGCACACTGGTGATGGGGGTTTCCATGACGGTGTTGCCGATGTTCTGGCAGGCCCCCCGGCCGCCGCGCTGGGCCGAACGCGCGGTGCCCGCCGTGCCATGGGCGTTACTGGTGCTGGATGGCGCGGTGCGCGTGGCATGGCCGGCACTGGCGCCGTACGCGGCGTTGCCCTGGCTGGCGGCCATGTTCGTGCTGGCGGTCACCGCGCTGGCCGGCATGCTGCGCGCGCGGCGCCGGCACGATCCCGCCTGGGTGCTCTGGGTGGTGGCCTGGGCCAGCGGCGCGATGGCGGCACTGCTGGCGGCGCTGGCACCCGCGCAAGGGGGCACATGGCCGCTGGCATGGTGGATCGGCACGCTTGCGCTGGTCGGGGGCGGGGTGCTGCCCGTGACGGCGATGCTCGGCAAGATCGTGCCATTCCTGGTCTGGCTGCAACTGCGCCGGTTGCTGCCGCCGCGCACGCGCGTGCCGACGATGCAGGAGGTCATCGCGCCCCGGCGCCAGCGGGCGCAGGCGCTGCTCCTGCTGGCTGCCTACGCGCAGTGCCTGGCGCTGCCGCTGGCGCCCACGTGGCTGGCAGCCACGGCGGGCCTGACCTTTGCGGCTGCCAATGCCTGGCTGGGTTGGCAATTGCTTTCCGCATTGCGCTGCCTGCGGCGCGTTGTCAGGCAAGGCGGCCTGCCGCCGCGCGCCGGGTGGATCGGCGAGGACAGCGGGCCATGAGGCCCGGGGATGCCTACGCGGCGCTGGCGACGCCGGCCGGTTTCTCGCCGGACATCAGGTAGTGGATCAGGTCGGCAACGGGCCGGATCGCCTCGCCGAACGGCAGCGCGCCCTTGCCGCGGAAGAACAGGCCGCGCTCCACGTCCCCCTTCAGGGCCTGGGAGAGTTTGAGGTCAATGCAGAACTGGCCGATGCGGTCCACGCCGTCACGCAGTCCACACGATTGCAGGCAGTCGAAGCCCTCCAGGCAGGCGCGGACCTTGGCACGTGCCTGGAGCGCGGTCTCGCGCGAGAGATAACGCTTGAGCCACGGTGTCAGCACGGCCCGGGCCGGCAGCCCCGCCACGCTCGTGAATTCGCCGAGCTGCTCGGGGGGCGCACTGGCCAGCACCTGCTTGAACGCCGGATGCGCGTCGCATTCCTCGGTCACGGCGAAGGCCGTGCCGACCTGCACGGCGGCGGCGCCCTGCGCCAGCCAGTGATGCACCTTGCGGTGATCGGCCAGCCCGCCGGCCAGGATCAGCGGCACGGTCTCCCATGCCAGCCCCAGGCCGGCGAACAGTGTGCGGCATTCGTCCAGCACGCGCGCGAACGAGAACCGCGCGTCGCCGATGTCCTCCATGCGCGACGCGCCCAGATGGCCGCCCGCGTGGGCCGGGTTCTCGATCACGATGGCATCGGGCAGCCGTCCCTTCTTCATCCACTTGCGCAACACCAGCCCCACGCCACGGGAATCGGAGAGAATCGGGATCAGGGACACCTTGGGGTGGTTCGCGGTCAGGTCCGGCAGGTCCAGCGGCAGGCCCGCTCCCATCACGATGGCGTCGGCCCCGCTGTCGCATGCCTGGCGCACCAGCGCCGCGTGGGCGCCCACGGCCTTCATCACGTTGACGGCGATCATTCCGCGCCCGCCCGCCAGTTCGCGCGCGGCGCGTACCTCGCGATCCAGCGCGACAAGATTGGCGTTCTCGAGCGCGGCCTTGTCGCGCTTGCCCGCCGTGGCGGCCATCAGGTCGGGATGATGATGGCGCAGGTCGATGCTGGCAATGGTGCCCACGGCATTGTGGCTGGCCACGGTGCCGGCCAGTCGGTGCGCGGAAATGCCCACGCCCATGCCGCCTTGCACGATTGGCAGCAGCTTGCGGCCGGCCAGGTTGAGCCATCGATGTGTCATGAAGAAAATCCGGGAGTCAGGGTGATCGGGACGGCAGGCAGGGGCCGGACGTGCGAGCGATGCGCATAAGGCAGCCAGCGTCTCACGCGTTCCGGCGCGGCGACTTGCGCGAGGTCAATTTCGTGGCGTGGCTGTCCGGAAGGACTAGTCCGGCGGAACGATCATTGATCGATACGCGCGCGGCGCGCGAATGCCCGGCTGCCCAACCGACCCCGATTTGCGCGAGGTCAAAGGCACATCGATTGCGCATGACTAGCATCCGTGGTCGATCCATCCCAATGCCCTTGCCATGCCATCCACGCCGCCCGACTCGCCCGAATCCGCCACACGTCCGCGCCGTCCGCCGCAGCTCGTGGCGCCCGCCGGGTCGCTCGCGGCCTTGCGCATGGCCCTGCAGCACGGCGCGGACGCGGTCTACCTGGGGCTGCGCGATGCCACCAATGCCCGCAATTTCGGTGGCCTGAATTTTTCCGAGGACGATATCCGCACGGGCGTGGCCGAGGCCCATGCCCGTGGTGCCGAGGTGTTGTTCGCCATCAACACGTTTGCCCAGATGGGGCAGGTGGAGCGCTGGCATCGCGCCGTGGACGCCGCCGCCGCGCTGGGCGCCGATGCCGTGATCATGGCCGATCCCGGGCTCATGGCCTATGCGGCCGACAAGCATCCTGGCCTGCGGCTGCACCTGTCGGTGCAGGGATCGGCCACCCATGCCGATGCCATTGCGCTGATGCGCGAGCGCTTCGGCATCCGGCGCGTGGTGCTGCCGCGCGTGCTGACGCTGGCGCAGATCGCCAAGCTGGCCAACCAGACCGACGTGGAGCTGGAGGTTTTCGGCTTCGGCAGCCTGTGCGTGATGGCCGAGGGCCGCTGCCTGCTGTCGTCGTATGCCACCGGCGATTCGCCGAACAATCGCGGCGTGTGCTCTCCCGCGCACGCCGTGCGTTGGGACGAGGTCGATGGCACGATGCATGCGCGGCTTTCCGGCATCCTGATCGACAGCTACGCGCCGGGCGAGCCCGCCGGCTATCCCACGCTGTGCAAGGGACGATTCACCGTGGAGGGCGAGCACGGCTACGTCCTGGAGGAACCTACCAGCCTCAATGCGGTGTCGTTGCTGCCCGCGCTGATGGACATGGGCATTTCCGCCATCAAGATCGAAGGCCGCCAGCGCAGCCCGCGCTACGTGGCCGATGTGGTCGGCGTGCTGCGTGCCGCCATCGACGACGCCTGGCGCGACCCCCGGCGCTTTGTGCCCCGCCAGGAATGGCAGGCCGCGCTGGGCCGCCATGCCGAGGGCGACCAGGTGACCCAGGGCGCCTATGACCGCCCCTGGCGCTGAGCGCAAATCCCCCCTGCCGGAACCCCGTATGCCCGAGCTGACCCCCGATATGCCCGATACATCATCCTCCCTTTCCTTCGCCATCACACTTGGCCCGCTGCTTTACTACTGGCCGCGCGCGGACGTGCTGCGGTTCTATGCCGAGGTGGCAGACGCGCCCGTGGAGCGCGTGTACCTGGGCGAGACCGTCTGCACGCGCCGGCACGAACTACGCCATGCCGACTGGCTCGACGTGGCGCGGATGCTGCGCGACGCCGGCAAGGAGGTCGTGCTGTCCACGCCCGTACTGGTGGAATCGGACAGCGACATCGCGGTCATGCGGCGGGTTTGCGAGCAGGACGAATTCCTGGTGGAGGCCAATGATCTTGGCGCGGTGCGCGCGATGCGCGGGCGGCCATTCCTGGGCGGGCCGCATCTGAACGTGTACCACGCCGACACACTGGCGTGGCTCGGCGCGCTGGGCGGGCGCGGGGCCGTGGTCCCCGTGGAGATGGACCACGTGACGTTGGCCGCGCTGGCCGCCGCCCGTCCCGCGGGGATGAGCCTCGAGGCGATGGTGTGGGGCCGGATGCCGTTGGCGTTCTCCGCGCGCTGCTTCACCGCGCGCCATCACCGCCTGCGCAAAGATGCCTGCGAATTCCGCTGCCTCGACTATCCGGACGGCCTTGTGGCCGAGACGGGCGAGGGCCAGCCGTTCTTCGCGCTGAATGGTATCCAGACACAATCCGCGAGCTGCCTGGACCTGTGCGCGCAGGTGCCGGAACTGGACGCCATGGGGGTGGACGCGGTGCGCGTCAGCCCGCACGCCAGCGGCACGCTGGCCGTGGTGGCGCTGCTCGACGCGCTGCGCGATGGCGCCGAGGCGAAGCCGAGCGGCATTACCCCGGCTGGCGCGTTGGCGAGCAACGGCTACTGGACGGGCCAGCCGGGTATCCGCTGGATGCCGGATGCAAGCGGCGTACAGGGCGTACAGGGAGGGGCATGATGGCAACGAACCCCCCGATCCCCACCACCACGCTGCTGTCGTGGATGGCGCGCCTGCATCGCCACATGCCCGCGCGGGTGCAGGCCATGCCTTTCGTGATGGCGCTGGAGTCAGCACGGCGCGCCGGCTGGCTGCAGCCGCCGGCCGCGCTGAACGGCCATGCGTTTCAGATGGTGGTGGAAGATCTCGGCCTGGACCTGCGCTTCCGCTGCGCGGATGGCGCGTTCCGGCCGGGCCCGTTCGCGTCGTCGCGCGCGGCCGATGCCGCCAGCGCCCCCGCATTGATCCTGCGGGCGCGTGCCGCGGACTATCTCCGCCTGCTCGCCGGGCATGCCGATACCGACACGCTGTTCTTCCAGCGCCGGCTCTCCATTAGCGGCGACACCGCGCTGGGGCTCGAAGTCAAGTACTGGCTCGATGCCACGCCGCGCCCGGCCTGGGTGGAACCATTCGTGGCACGTCTGGCTGTCCTGCTTCCCGAGGTGCGCGCGGCCTGAGACGGCCGGGTGTCTGCGGCGTCACTGCCCGTCCGGGGCACCGCCGTAGCGGATGCCGCGTTGCTTGAAGCATCGGTTGGTCCGGAGCACCGCGCCGGGCGCCCTGGCCAGGCCGGCCTCCACCTTGAAGTGCTCGAGCCTGGCCTGCAGTTCGGCCGGGCTGCGGGCACGCACCATCGCAAACAGATTGAACGGCCATTCCTGGCCGTGGCGCGGGCGTCGAGCGCATTGCGAGACCGCGGGCAGGTGAGCGAGTCGCGTGCCAATCGCGTCCACCCGCGCGTCTGGCACATTCCATACGCACATGGCGCTGTACAGGTAGCCGAGATGCCGATGCCGCAGGATCGCGCCAAAACGCCGGATGACGCCGCAACTGCGCCAGTGCGCCAGCCGCCGCCAGATGTCGTGCAGCGGCATGCCGCAACGGCGCGCCAGCGCATGGTAGGGCTCCGGCGTCAGCGGCAGCCCCGCTTCCAGCGCCATCACGAGCCGCCAGTCCGCATCGGTCATCAACGGGCGCAGCGGTATTGGCGGTTGCGTCCGCGCGGGCGCAGGCGGGCGCAGATCGGGCGGCAGGTCGAGGTCGTTGTAGTACTCGCGCTCCAGCGGCAGGTCGAGCGGCGCCTGGTCGATGTCGTAGGCGATCCTCGCCAGCACCGCCTCCAGGGTGGTGCGGTCACGTGCGCCGACCGCGAACCAGAGGTTGTAGCGGTGCCCGGTCCGCCCGTAGTGGTGGCTCACGGCCGGATCGGCATTGAGCCGCCGCGCCACGCGCTCGAGCCGGGCAGGGGGAACCGATAGCGCCGCCAGCGTGCCGGCCCCGATGGCGTTCGGGGCGAATACGGCGCCGATCCGGCTGACGCGGCCGCTGCCAAGGTCACGCGCGAGGATGCTCAGCACCGTATGTTCGGACAGGCCCAGCGCTTCCGCCGCGCGCCGGTACGGGCGTGGCTCCAGCGGAAAATCGTGCTGGATGCGGTGATAGAGAGCGGTCTCGTCGATCATGGCTGCCATGATGGGCCGATTGCGCGCGCGCATCGTTGACGCCCATCAATCGCGTCGGCCGTGCTCCCGCCCCCTGCGTCTGGCGCGCCGCGCGGGTCAGCGGCCCCGCACGAGCTGCCACGCGCGGCCCAGATACGTGACGGAGCCAAAGCCGCTCCAGACATGCACGAGCCGCGTGAACGGGAAGATCGCGAACAGCGAGATGCCCAGGAACAGATGCACACGGAACAGCAGCGGGGCGTCCGCCACATAGCTGGCCGCGTCGGCGCGCAGCGTGACGATATGCTGGGCCCAGGTCATCAGCTGGACCATCATATGGCCATCCATGTGCCCGGCGGATACGGCAATCGTCGACAAGCCCGCCAGCAGCGTGGCCAGCAGCCAGAGCAGCAGGATCTTGTCGCCCAGGCTTGTGACGGCTGCCACCCGCGCATTCGTCAGGCGGCGATGCAGCAGGATCAGCAGGCCCAGCAGGCAGATCGTGCCCATGACGCCGCCGGCCCCCATCGCCACGGCCTGCTTGAGGCTGTGCGAGACGCCAAACGCGTCCCACACGGCCACGGGCGTGAGCAGGCCGGCCAGATGGCCGAAGAACAGGCCGAGGACGCCGACGTGGAACAGGATGCTGCCCAGGCGCAGGTTGCCGCGATGCAGCAGTTGCGAGCTGTCGGCCTTCCAGCTGTATTGCTCGCGCTCGAAGCGCGCCAGGCTGCCGAACAGGAACAGCGCGGCGGCTATGTACGGATAGATGCCGAAGAGGAACTGGTGGACAAGTGACATGGTGCGGACGTAACGGTCATTGAGGGGATCGGGCGCGGCGGTCGTGGAAGCGCATCACCTGTTCGGTCGCGGGCGCGGCGGCCAGCAGCGGCTCCACGCCGTCGGCGCCGGGGCCGAACATTTCCATGGCTTCATCCATGTCGCGCACGGGCGGATCTGCCTGCGCTTCGGGCTGCACGTCGGTGAGCGTGCGCAGCACCTGGAACACGCTGGCATACGGGCTGTCGTGGCGTGCCAGCCGGTCGCCGATGGCGGCCAGCACGTGGATGGCCTCGCCCAGCAGTTGTTCGGCGCGCGCCGCCTTGCCGTCGGCGGCCAGCGCGCCCAGGAATTCCAGGAACAGCGGCACGTAGTCGGGCAGCTCATTGGGCACCGGCGCAAAGCCCTCGCGCCGGTATTCGTCGATCAGGTCGACCATGGCCTGGCCGCGGTCGCGGGACTCGCCGTGCACGTGCTCGAACAGGTGCAGCGAATGAGACGGATTGCGGTCGAACGTGGCCACGTACCGCTCTTGCAGCGCGATCAGCGGGGTGTCGGCCAGCAGCGTCACCAGCGGCGCGAGCGTATCGCGCGCGTACGGCCAGGGCCGCAGGGCCTGCCCGATCTCGGGCATGGCGGCCAGCAGCGGCGGTTCGGGGTAGCCCAGCAACGCACTGAGCACGGGGTATAGCGTCATGATGGCTCCGGTTGGGGATGCGCGGGATCGCGTCAGGTGGTTTCGGTCGGCTTCTTCTTGCGGGACTTCGGCATGTCGGCGAACACCATGCTGCCTTGCGGCTTCTTGCCGAACAGCGAGCCGTCGGACGTGCCGCCCGAGCAACCGTTGCCGAAGGTGAAGCCGCAGCTGCCCTTCTCGTTGAAGCTGTCTTCCACCATCTCCTTGTGCGAGGAGGGGATCACGAAGCGGTCTTCGTAGTTGGCAATGGCCAGCAGCCGATACATGTCCTCCACCTGCGCCGGCGTCAGGCCGACCTGCTCCAGCACGGCCAGGTCTTCGACGCCGTCCACGACCTCGGAACGCTTGAAGGCGCGCATCGCCAGCATCCGCTGCAACGCGGTCAGCACCGGCGCGACCTCGCCGGCCGTCAGCAGGTTGGCGAGGTACTTCAGCGGGATGCGCAGGCTCTGCACGTCGGGGATCATGCCGTTCATGCCCATGTGGCCGGCCTCGGCGGCCGACTGGATCGGCGAGAGCGGCGGCACGTACCAGACCATCGGCAGCGTCCGGTACTCGGGATGCAGCGGAAACGCGATCTTCCATTCGCAGGCCATGCGGTAGACCGGCGACTTGCGCGCGGCATCGAGCCAGCTTTGCGGAATGCCCTGGCGCAACGCCTCGGCCTGCACGGCCGGGTCGTTCGGGTCGAGGAACACATCGAGCTGCGACTGGTACAGGTCGCGCTCGTCCTCCACGCCGGCGGCGTCCGCGATGCGGTCCGCGTCGTACAGCATCACGCCCAGGTAGCGGATGCGGCCCACGCAGGTCTCGGAGCACACCGTGGGCTGGCCGCTCTCGATGCGCGGAAAGCAGAACGTGCACTTCTCGGCCTTGCCGCTTTGCCAGTTGAAGTAGATCTTCTTGTACGGGCAGCCGGAGATGCACATGCGCCAGCCGCGGCACTTGTCCTGGTCCACGAGCACGATGCCATCGTCCTCGCGCTTGTAGACGGAGCCGCTCGGGCACGACGCCACGCAGGTCGGGTTCAGGCAATGCTCGCAAAGCCGGGGCAGGTACATCATGAACGTGTTCTCGAACGTGGAGTACATCTCCTTCTGCACGTCTTCGAACAGCTTGTCGCGGCTGCGCGAGGCGAACTCGCCGCCGAGGTCATCCTCCCAGTTCGGCCCCCATTCGATCTTCTCCATCTTCTTGCCGGTCAGCACCGATACTGGCCGGGCCGTGGGTGGCGTCTGCATCAGCGGCGCGTTCTGCAGGTGCTCGTAGTCGAACGTGAACGGTTCGTAGTAGTCGTCGATCTGCGGCAGGTTCGGGTTGGCGAACAGGTTCGACAGGATGCGCGCGCGGCCGCCCTGGCGCGGCGTGAGCGAACCGTCGGCATGGCGCTCCCAGCCGCCTTGCCATTTCTCCTGGTTCTCCCATTCCTTGGGATAACCGATGCCGGGCTTGGTCTCGACATTGTTGAACCACGCGTACTCCACGCCGTCGCGGCTGGTCCACACGTTCTTGCAGGTCACTGAGCAGGTATGGCAGCCGATGCACTTGTCGAGGTTCAGCACCATGGCCACCTGGGCGCGGATCTTCATCGCGTGGCTCCTTGTTGTTCGGCACCTTGGGGGGTATCCATCCAGTCCACCTTGTTCATCTTGCGAAGAATCACGAACTCGTCGCGGTTGCTGCCGACGGTGCCGTAGTAGTTGAAGCCGTAGGCCAGTTGCGCGTAGCCGCCGATCATGTGCGTGGGCTTGGTCACGGCGCGCGTGACCGAGTTGTGGATGCCGCCGCGCATGCCGCTCATCTCGGCGCCCGGCACGTTGATGATCTTTTCCTGGGCGTGGTACATCAGGCACATGCCCTGCGGCACGCGCTGCGACACCACCACGCGCGCGGTCAGCGTGCCGTTCACGTTGAAGACTTCCACCCAGTCGTTGTCGCGGATGCCGTTGGCCTTGGCCTCGGCTTCGGAGATCCATACGTGCGGGCCGCCGCGCGACAGCGTGAGCATGCGCAGGTTGTCCGAATAGGTGGAGTGGATGCCCCACTTCTGGTGCGGCGTGATCCAGTTGAGCACCAGCTCCGGGTTGCCGTTGGGCTTGCGGCCCAGCATCGGCGCCACGGTGCGGGTGTCGATGGCCGGCTTGTACACGCACGCGCCTTCGCCAAAATCGAGCATCCAGCGGTGATCCTGGTAGAACTGCTGGCGCCCGGTCAGCGTGCGCCATGGAATCAGCTCGTGCACGTTGGTATAGCCGGCGTTGTAGCTGACTTCCTCGGATTCCAGCCCGGACCACGTGGGCGCGGAGATGATCTTGCGCGGCTGCGCCTGCACGTCGCGGAAGCGGATCTTGTCGTGCTCGCGGCCCACGGCCAGGTGCGCGTGCTCGCGGCCGGTGATCTTCGACAGCGCCTCCCATGCCTTCACGGCCACGTGGCCATTGGTCTCCGGCGCGAAGGTCAGGATCATCTCGGCGGCGTCGATGGCGGACTCCAGCCGCGGCCGGCCCCGGCTCACGCCCGGCTCGCTGACGGTCTGCGTCAGGTGGCCCATTTCCGCCACTTCGTGCTTCGTGTCCCAGCCAATACCCTTGCCGCCGTTGCCCAGCTTGTCCAGCAGCGGGCCCACCGACGTGAACTTCTTGTAAATGTCAGCGTAGTTGCGTTCCACCACGGTCATCGACGGCGCGGTCTTGCCCGGGATCAGGTCGCACTCGCCGTGCTTCCAGTCGCGCGGCTCGAATGGCTGGCCCAGTTCGCCCGGGGTGTCGTGCAGCAGCGGGGTACAGACCAGGTCTTTGCGCGTGCCCAGGTACGGGCCGGCGATCTCGCTGAATTTTTCCGCGATGGCCTTGTAGATTTCCCAGTCGGTCTTGGACTCCCACAGCGGCTGCACGGCCTCGGACAGCGGGTGGATGAACGGGTGCATGTCCGACGTGTTGAGGTCGTCCTTCTCGTACCACGTGGCGGTCGGCAGCACGATGTCGCCGTAGAGGCAGGTCGTGCTCATGCGGAAGTCGAGCACCGTCAGCAGGTCGAGCTTGCCCTCGGCGGCGGGGCGCACATTGACTTCGCTTGGGCGGATGGCGTCCGACTCGTCGCTGAACACGGCGTTCTGCGTGCCCAGCAGGTACTTCAGGAAGTACTCGTGGCCCTTGCCGGAACTGCCCAGGATGTTGGAGCGCCACACGAACATGTTGCGCGGGAAGTTGGCGGGGTTGTCGGGGTCGTCGCAGGCGAACTCCAGCGCGCCGGACTTCAACCGCTCCACGGTGTAGGCCACCGGGTCCTGCCCGGCACGCTCGGCGGCGTCGACCACATCGAGCGGATTGGCGCCGAGCTGCGGCGCCGACGGCAGCCAGCCCATGCGCTCGGACTTCGCGTTCAGGTCCAGCAGCGAGAGATTGGCGTAACGCGCCTTGTCGGCCGTCGGGGCCAGGATCTCGTCGACGCCGAGCTTTTCGTGGCGCCATTGGCTGGTGTGGTTGTAGAAGAACGAGGTGCCGTTCATCTGGCGCGGCGGCCGCGACCAGTCCAGCCCGAACGCCAGCGGCGCCCAGCCGAACTGCGGGCGCAGCTTTTCCTGCCCCACGTAGTGCGCCCAGCCGCCGCCGCTCTTGCCGATGCAGCCGCACATCATCAACAGGTTGATGATGCCGCGGTAGATCATGTCGTTGTGGTACCAGTGGTTCAGCGCGGCGCCCACGATGACCATGCTCTTGCCCTGCGTGCGGTCGGCGTTGTCGGCAAATTCGCGCGCCACCTGGATCACCAGCCTGGCCGGCACGGTGGTGTGCTTCTCCTGCCAGGCCGGGGTGTAGGGCACATCGTCGTCGAACGATGTGGCCACGTTCGGGCCGCCCAGGCCCTGGTCCACGCCGTAGTTGGCCAGTTGCAGGTCGTACACGGTGGCCACCAGCGCGGTGCTGCCATCGGCCAGCGTAAGGCGGCGCACCGGCACGCGGCGGCGCAGCAGCGCGTCATGCTCGCCGCCGAAGTACGGGAAGCCGACTTCCGCCACGGTGTCTTCGCTGCCCAGCAGGGACAGGCGAGGATCGATCGTGTTGCCGTCCTGGCTGTCGCGCAGCTCCAGGTTCCAGCGGCCGGCCACGGCATCGCCCTGCGTCCAGCGGAAGCCGATCGACCCGTTGGGCACAGTCAGCTCCCCGCTGGCATGGTCGATCACCAGTGTCTTCCAGTCAGGGTGATGGCTCTGGCCGAGATTGCCGGCCAGGTGCGACGCGCGCAGGAAATGGTCGGGCACGAGCGTGCCGTCCTGCTCGCGCAGCAGCACGAGCATCGGCATGTCGGTGTATTGCTTCAGGTAGTCGCGGAAGTACGCGGACTTGCCGCCGACGTGGAATTCCTTGAGTACGACGTGGCCCATGGCCATGGCCAGTGCCGCGTCGGTGCCCTGTTTCGGCGCCAGCCAGATGTCGCCGAACTTGACCATCTCGCCGTAGTCCGACGAGACCGCCACGGTCTTGGTGCCCTTGTAGCGCACTTCGGTGTAGAAGTGCGCGTCGGGGGTGCGCGTCTGCGGCACGTTGGAGCCCCAGACCATCAGGTAGGTGGAGTTGTACCAGTCGGCCGACTCGGGCACATCGGTCTGCTCGCCCCAGGTCTGCGGGCTGGCCGGCGGCAGGTCGCAGTACCAGTCGTAGAACGACAGGCAGGCGCCGCCGATCAGGCTCAGGTAGCGCGCGCCGGCGGCGTACGACACCATCGACATGGCCGGGATGGGCGAGAAGCCGATCACGCGGTCGGGGCCGTACTGCTTGATCGTGAACGCGTTGGCCGCCGCGATGATCTCCGTGGCGGTGTTCCAGTCGGCGCGCACGAAGCCGCCCAGGCCTCGCACGCTCTTGTAGCGGGCGGCGCGCTCGGGGTCCTGGCTGATCCATGCCCACGCGGCAATCGGGTCCATGGTCTGGCGCGCCTCGCGCCACATCTCCATGAGCCTGCCGCGGATCATCGGGTACTTCACGCGCTGGGCGGAATAGACATACCAGCTGTACGACGCACCGCGCGGGCAGCCGCGCGGCTCATGGTTGGGCAGGTCCGGGCGCGTGCGCGGGTAGTCGGTCTGCTGGGTTTCCCAGGTGATCAGGCCGTTCTTGACATAGACCTTCCACGAGCATGAGCCCGTGCAGTTGACGCCATGGGTGGAACGCACGATCTTGTCGTGCTGCCAGCGGTTGCGGTAGCCGTTCTCCCACTTGCGGTCTTCATTGACCACGGCGCCGTGGCCGTTGGCGTAGGTGGACGTGACGCGCGACAGGAACTTCAGTCGATCGAGGAAATGACTCATTGTTATGCTCCAGCAGGGACACTTGCAGCTTACGGAGCGCGCGTTGCGTCAGCCATTCGCTGGTGGAAGGGGCCCGGGCATGCGATCGGGCTAGGCGGGCCCCGCCGGCATCGTCCGAAAGAACTATGCCGACGGGCAGGCTTGACAGGGGCGGTCAGCAGGGCATGGCCGCGTTGCGGCGCGCGTAGCACCACCAGGTAATCACGGCGCAGCTGATATAGAACAAGATGAATGCGTAGAGCGCGGCGTCCGGCGTGCCGGTCATTTCCAGCGACGTGCCGAAGCTCTTGGGGATGAAGAAGCCGCCGTAGGCGCCGATCGCGCCGGAAAAGCCCAGCACGGCGGCCGATTCCTTGGCGGCGTCCTGCAGCGCCTGCCGCTGTGCGGCGGCGTCGCGCCCCTTGGCGGCACGCTGGCGCTCGGTCAGGAAGATGACCGGGATCATGCGGAACGTGGAGCCGTTGCCGATGCCGGTCAGCGCGAACAGCGCGATGAACGCGGCCAGGAATCCCACGAAGCTGCCGCCCGTGCCCGGGTGGGGCAGGGCCGAGAGCACCGCCACCACGCCGCCGATCATGCCGAGGAAGCTCCACAGCGTGACGCGCGCGCCGCCGAGCTTGTCCGACAGCCACCCGCCCACGGGCCGCGTCAGCGCGCCGACGAGGGGGCCGAGGAACGCATACGCGGTGGGGTTCACGTCCGGGAACTGCGACTTGGTCAGCAGCGCCAGCCCGGCCGAGAAGCCGATGAACGAGCCGAAGGTGCCCACGTAGAGCCAGCACATCAGCCAGTTGTGCGGGCGCTTGAAGATCACGGCCTGCTCGGCGAACGACGCGCGCGCATCGGCAATGTCATGCATGCCGAACCACGCCGCCAGCGCGGACACCGCGATGAACGGCACCCAGATGAAGCCGGCGTTCTGCAGCCAGAGGTCACGGGTCACGCCGTTGGCCTGGTACTGCTGCCCATCGCCGCCCAGCGCGCCGAACACGGCCACCGAGATCACCACCGGCGTGAGGAACTGCACCACGGAGACGCCGAGGTTGCCGATGCCGGCGTTCAGTCCCGTGGCCAGCCCCTTGCGCGCCTTGGGAAAGAAGAAGCTGATGTTGGCCATCGACGAACTGAAGTTGGCGCCGCCCAGCCCGCACAGCAGTGCCAGCATCAGCAGCGTGGGATAGCCCGTGGTCGGGTCGCGCAGCGCGAAGCCCATGCCGAGCGCCGGGATCATCAGCAGCGCGGTGGAGATGGCCGTGAAGCGCCGCCCGCCGAAGATCGGCACCAGGAACGAGTAGAAGATGCGCAGCGTGGCGCCGGACAGCGCCGGCAGCGCGGTCAGCCAGAACAGCTGGTTGCCGGTGAAGTGGAAGCCGGCGCGGTCGAGGTTCACGGCAACCACGCTCCAGAGCATCCAGACCACGAACGCCAGCATCAGCGCGGGAATGGAGATGCAGAGGTTGCGATAGGCGATGCGGGCGCCCTTGGTTTGCCAGAATGCCTGGTCTTCAGGCTCCCAGCGGGTCAGTACGGTTGTGCTCATGGCAATGCCTTTCGGGAGGTGCTGAGGTTCTGGAAAAGTGGAGGATCAGGCGGCTTGCGGTGCGGTGCGCGGGGCCTGCGGCGCCGTGCGCTGGCTGTAGTGCATCCAGACCAGGCTCACGCACACGGTGCCGTACATCAGCATGAAGCAGCTGCTGCGCACGCCGGTCAGGTCGGCCAGCGCGCCGAACAGGATGGGCAGGATGAAGCCGCCGAGCCCGCCGGCCAGCCCCACCACGCCCGAGACGGCGCCGATGTTGTGCGGGAAATCGTTGGCGATGAACTTGAACACCGACGCCTTGCCGATGGCGAACGCAATGCCCACCGTGAACAGCAGCACCGTGAACAGCGTGGGCGACAGGCCGATGTGCAGCGACAGCGGGCCGCGGGCGGTCTGGATCACGAGGGCGGTCTGCGGATAGCTGAGCAGGAAGAAGCCGACCCAGCTCACCCACATCACCCACCACGTGGTGCGATGCGCGCCGTAGCGGTCAGAGATCCAGCCGCCAACGGCGCGCAGCACGCCGCCGGGCAGTGAGAAGCATGCGGCCAGGAGCGCGGCGATGCGGATGTCGAAGCCGTATTCGCCGATGTAGTAGCGCGTCATCCACAGCGCCAGGCCCACGTAGCCGCCGAACACCACCGAGTAGTACTGCGAGTACCGCCAGACGCGCGGGTCGCGCAGCATGGCCAGCTGCGCGCGCCAGCCGGCGTTGGCCGACGCCACGCGGTGCGCGGGATTGGTGGCCGAGAACAGCCAGAACAGCACGGCGGTGGCCAGCATGGCAACCGAGTACACCTTCGGCACGATGGTCCAGGTGCCGGCCGCGGCAATCAGCGCCGGCGCCACGAACTTGGTCAGCGCGGCGCCCGAGTTGCCGGCCCCGAAGATGCCCATCGCCAGGCCCTGGCGGTGGCGCGGGAACCAGCGCGCCACGTAGGGCGTGCCCACCGAGAACGATCCGCCGGCCAGCCCGAGCAGAAGGCCCAGCGCCAGCAGTTGCCAGAACTGCGTGGCGTAGGCGATCAGCCAGATGGGAATCACCGTGGCCAGCATCAGCAGGAAGAAGACAATGCGGCCGCCGTAGCGGTCGGTCCAGATGCCCAGCGGCACGCGGATCAGCGACCCGCTCAGCACGGGCATGGCGGCCAGCAGGCCGAATTCGGTATCGTTCAGGCCCAGTTGCTGCTTGAGCGGAATGCCGAGCACGGCGAACACCATCCACACGGCAAAGCAGATGGTGAACGCGAACGTGCTAGAGGCCAGTACGCCGTTGGCGCCGCGCGGCAGCGCCTGCGCGGGGACGTCGAGCAAGGAGGAAGGGGGTTGCGTGGAGGGGGAGGCCATTGTCGGTCCAGGTGGACAAGGAGACAGGAATTGCCCCCAGCGTAGGCACGCGCGCCTGCCGTGCCTATTCGCCGACTGAACAGCAGGGCCCACGTGGCCCCTGTCGATGGAACTAGTCCGGTTGCCGCCGATGCCGGGAACGAATCGGCACATGAGTGCATAAGGCGGCACATGGCGCCGAGGTCGATCCGGCGGACAGGATGGAGGTGCCGCGAGGGGCGGGCACGCGTCCGCGACCTACCCCGATGCGAGCTTGGGAGGGCCGGCATCCTGAACTACAGTGGCTGAGGCCCGGACGAGTGGCGTGCGCAGTGCAAACTGCCTAATTCTTGAGCAGGCCGGTGCGATAACGTACAGACGCGGCCCCGGCGGCCGGGGCCGGCCAGGATATCCACAGATCCTGTGGATATCCTCGGTGTGGTGCAGAGCACACCCGCCGAAGCCCGTGGCAGCTATGCTGTGGCATCAACCTCGGTCAACTGTCTGCTTCATGCTTCCTATGCACAAGATCCGGCTTGTGGGGACAACGTTTCTCCCGCTGATGCTCGTGGCAATGTCCGCCGGCCTGGCCGGTTGCGTGGCCCAGTACCGCGTGCCGCCTGATGCGCCGTATGCCAGTGTGCGGCTGCTGACCAGCACCGACGACAACACGACCTTCAACGTGGTCGATCCCGCTCGGTGTCCCTCGCCGGCACGGCCGCTGGTGCTGGCGGGCATGGGCAAGCAACTCGCGGCGATGGGCCGGGACCGTGGACTGGACATGGCGGGGCGGCCGCCCGAGCCGCCGTCGCGGACGCGCGAGCGCAAGGTGGCGGTCGGCAAACGGGTGTTTGTCGCGGTGACCTCGACGGCGGCGGCGCCGCCCGAGGATGTGCGTTGTGCGGCCGGGGTGTCGTTCATCCCGCAGGCGGGTGCGCAGTATGAGATCCGCTATACGCGCGACGACACGGCGAGCCAGTGCTCGGCACGCGTGCTGCGGCTGCAGCCGCTGGCCGACGGTGGGGCCAACCTGGCGCAGGAACCCAGCCAGCAGGGGTTCCGGGCGTTGCGCAGGGAGTATGTTTGCGACGCGCCGGGCATCAGGCCGGCGCGTGAGAACCAGTAGGCGGCGGGCGCCTGCCGGGCCGGGTCGGGCCCGCGCCCGACGGGCCAATCAGGCCTGTTCGATGAGGAAGCGCTCGGGGCGCTTGCCGAGCCAGGCCGGAGCGCGGCCACGGCCCGACCACGTCTTGCCGGTCTTCGGGTCCATATACTTCGGCGGCAGCGACGGCGTCTTGCGTGCCGCGCCGGCCCCGCTGCCGGCCGGGCGTCCACGGCCGCGCTTGGGCGTAATATCTTCGACGGTGAGGTCGTAATCGGCCATCAATTGGCGGATTTGTGCAATCACGCCAGAAACTTCATTGGCGCGAACTTCGGTCAGTTTGGCTTCCAGTGCTTCTTTTTCGGCCAGCAGTTGCTTGTAGGTCGGCATTTGTATCCCCGGTTCAGATTGATTGCGGCATGTTACAGGACATCGCAACGCATTGTCGTAAGAAAAATATTACAAAGTTTGAGCGGATTTTCCTAATGAAAAACGCTTTCTGGATCGGCAGCGCGGCTTGTTTCATGTAAATAGCGGCCTCGCCTTGTCTCCCGGTGGCTGGCGCAAGGCGGGGCGGACCGGTAAATCAGGCATTGATCGGGCATTGCCGGAACCGTGTGGCCACCCGTTTTATCTGAATCGGACCGGGCAAGATCGGATAAGCGATTGGTCCGGCATTGCCGAAGATTCCGGAGTCAGACTTGTTATTTTTGGCAAGTTGCAGGCAAAAAAAGACCCCGGAGGGAAAGAGACTCCGGGGTGCGGTAATTCCACCGATATCGCAGGTGGAGGGGATATTTCTGTCAGATGGCCCAGCCTCCGGCATAGAACGCGGCCAGGGCCACGGCGATGGCAACCGTGCCGATATTGAGCTTGCGCCATTCGCCCGAGACAATGCGGCCGATAACCAGCGTGCAAAAGCCGAGCATGATGCCGGTGACGATATTGCAGGTCAGCACGATGAACACGGCGCACACCAGGCCGGCCATGGCATCGACGAGGTCGTCCATGTGCAGGCGGCTCACGCTGGACAGCATCAGCAGGCCCACGTACATCAGCGCGGGCGCGGTGGCGTACGACGGCACCAGGCCCGCCAGCGGCGAGAAGAACATCACGGCCAGGAACAGCACGCCCACCGTCACCGCGGCCAGGCCCGTGCGCGCACCGGCGGCCACGCCCACCGTGGATTCGATGTAGGCCGCGGCCGGCGCGCCGCCGAATATCGCCGAGAAGATGGAGCTGACCGAGTCGGCCGTCAGCGCGCGCCCGCCGTTGTGGATGCGGCCGCTGGCATCGAGCTGGTTGGCCTGGCCGGCCACGGCGCGAATCGTGCCGGTGGCGTCGAACACGGCCGTCATCACGAGCGCCAGCACGCTGGGCAGCACGGCGGCGGAGAGGGCGCCGCGGATGTCCATCGCGCCGATCAGCGAGGCGTGGCCCGGTGCCGACAGGCTTGGCAGCGCGAACACGCCGGTGAACCTGACGGCCGGGTCGAAGGCGAGGCCCAGCGCCGAGATGGCGATGATCACGAGCAGGATGCCGCCCGGCACGCGGCGGCGCTCCAGGCCGAAAATGGCGGCCAGCCCGAGTACCGACATCAGCACCGGAAACGCGGTGATGTGGCCCAGCGCCACGGGCAGGCCCGCGCCGGGGTTCCTGACCACGAGGCCGACTTCATTGGATGCGATCAGCAGCAGGAACAGCCCGATGCCGATGCCGGCGCCATGCGCCACGCCCGCGGGCAGGTTGCGCAGAATCCAGGCGCGCACGCCGGTGACCGAGATCGCGGTGAAGACCACGCCCATCAGGAACACGGCGCCGAGCGCCACCTCCGGAGACAGCCGCTGGCCCAGCACGAGGCCGAACGCCATGAACGCGGTCAGCGAGATGGCGCAGCCGATGGCGATTGGCAATTTCGCCCAGAGACCCATCAGCAGCGAACCGAAGGCCGTGGTCAGGCACACGGCCACGAACACGGCGCTGGTGTCGAAGCCGGCCTTGCCGAGCATGCCGGGCACCACGAACACGGCGTACACCATGGCCATGAATGTGGTGGTGCCGGCCATGACTTCGCGGCGCCGCGTGCTGCCGCGCGCGCTGATCTGGAAGTAATTGTCGATGCCTCCCCCGGTGGCGGGGCGCGCGTGCGCTGCGTCTTCCACGTCCGCGACGGACGGAAACGGTTGTTCGATCATGATGGTCTGCCTCCTTCTGGGGCGCCGCGCCAGGCCGCGTACGGCGCGGGCGTCGGCTTGTCTCTCGTGGTTCTGGGGGCGGGGGCGGAGGTCCCGGCGGCATCGGGCTTGGGGTGCGGGCGTCTCGTTCCTCGGTGTCCGGCGCGTCGGCCGGTTGCCGGTCGGCGCCTCTGGCGGGCGGGATCCGGCGAGGCTCAACGGTAGGCGAGCCGTGCGCGCGCTTCATCATCGGGCCGGCATGCGGGATATGCCCGGTCTCGAATAATTACGAGCCTCCGGTGCATCCGAAGGCTCAGGGATTTCCCTCGATGGGGCCGGCACGGCGGGCGCAGGTTACATGCGGGTCACATGGCGCGCGGCAGCGCTAAAGGTCGCTAAAGGTCCGGGCGGCGGCGCCGATAGACCCTTGGCAACACCTGCATTTATCCACCACAAGCCAGCAGCGGAGCCACAGCAATGACCAGCGCGATGAGAGACATTGACGAGCGCACGAACCTGACCAACAACAACCAGTTCGAATTGCTGTTGTTCCGGCTTGGCGACACGGCGAATAGCGGGCAATCCGAACTGTTCGGCATCAACGTGTTCAAGGTCAGGGAAATCCTGGTCATGCCGCCGGTGACCACGGTGGTGGGCGCCGAGCCGTCCATCCTCGGCATGGCCGACATCCGGGGCCAGGTCATTCCGGTGATCGACCTGCCGCGCCTGCTGGAATGCCACCCCAGGTCCGGCCTGAACATCATGCTGGTGACCGAGTACGCGCGCTCCACGCAGGGCTTTGCCGTCGAGGCCGTGGAAGAGATCGTGCGCCTGGACTGGAGCCAGGTGATCTCGGCCGAGACCAGCGTCAAGGGCGGGCTGGTGACCAGTATCGCCAAGCTCGATGCCGGCGGCGAGAATCCGCGCCTGGTGCAGGTGCTGGATGTCGAGCAGATCCTGCGCGACGTGCTGCCGACGCGCCAGCCCGAGGTGGACCCGGCCACCGTGGGCCCGGCGCTGAACCTGCGCCCCGGCACCAAGGTGCTGGCGGCCGATGACTCGGCGCTGGCGCGCGGCCTGATCGAGAATGGCCTGAAGGCGATGGGCGTGCAGGTGGTGATGACCAAGACCGGGCAGGAGGCATGGGAGCTGCTGGGCAGTATCGCCGATGCGGCGGCGAGCCAGGGCAAGACCGTGCGCGACGAGATCGCGCTGGTGCTGACCGACCTGGAGATGCCCGAGATGGACGGCTTCACGCTCACGCGCAAGATCAAGGCCGACGCACGGCTCAAGTCGCTGCCCGTGGTCATTCACTCCTCGCTCTCGGGCGAGGCCAGCGAGGAACACGTGCGCAAGGTCGGCGCCGATGCCTATGTGTCGAAGTTCCTGGCCAAGGACCTCGCGGATACCATCCGCGGCGTGTTGGCCCGGCATCCGTAAGGCGGGTGTTTTCTCCCCTCTCCCGCAAGCGGGAGAGGGGAGCACACCGTTGGTCTTCGCATAGCTGCCCAAAAATCAGGCAGCCCAGCTCGTCCCAATGCCGGCGCGGCTTGGCGGGTTGTCAAGAGGGCGATTATCCACTGCAACTGTGGATAGCTCTCGTTCTCATCCGGTGCGCGCCTATTTGGGCTGCGCCACCGTGCGCAGGTACGGCTTCAGCGTCTTGAATCCCTGTGGATACTTCTTCTTCGCATCGTCGTCGGAGACCGATGTCGGGATGATCACGTCGTCGCCCGGCTTCCAGTTGACCGGCGTGGCCACCGTGTGCTTGGCATTGAGCTGCAGCGAATCAAGCAGCCGTAGCACTTCATCGAAATTGCGCCCCGCGCTCATCGGATAGACGAGCATGGCCTTGACCTTCTTGTCGGGGCCGATCAGGAATACCGAGCGGACCGTGGCGTTGTCCACGGCCGTGCGGCTGCCGCCGCTGGCCTCGGGATGGATCATGTCGTACAGCTTGGCCACATGCAGGTCGGCATCGCCGATCATCGGATAGTTGACCGCGCTGCCCTGTGTTTCCTCGATGTCCTTGACCCAGCGCCGATGGTCCTCCACCGGATCGACGGAGAGGCCGATGATCTTGGTATTGCGCTTGTCGAATTCGGGCTTGAGCTTGGCCATATAGCCAAGTTCGGTCGTGCAGACCGGGGTGAAATCCTTCGGGTGCGAGAACAGGATCGCCCAACTGTCGCCAATCCATTCGTGAAAGCGGATCTTGCCTTCGGTGGTGTCGGCGGTGAAGTCCGGGGCTTCCTCACCTAGTCGAATCGCCATAATCGTTGCTCCTTTTGTCCACGTGTGCGGAGGTGGGCCAGGGGATGGGTCAGGCCGCAGGTCGGGCCGGGCAATCCAGTATAGGAACTGCTCGCCAAAAAAACCGCCCCCTGTGCGGGTATTGTCCGCGTCACATCGGCTGGTCCCCCGGCTTACGCCTGCCGTTCCAGGTCGGCGATCACCGCGCGCAGGAAGCGCGCCGCCTCGCCGCCCGTGACCACGCGATGGTCGAACGTCAGCGACAGCGGCATCACGCGATGCACGGCCGGCACGCCGCCGGCGGCCACCACTTCGTCGCGGATACGGCCCGCGCCGAGGATCGCCACGGTGGGGGGCACCACGATCGGCGCCGCATAGCGGCCCGCGATCATGCCGAAGTTGGACAGCGTGATGGTATTGCCGCGCATTTCCTCCGGGGCGATGGTGCGCGCGACGATGTCGGCGCGCATGCGGTCGAGCCCCGCGCGCAGGTCGGCGGCATCGCGCTTGCCGACGTTGCGCAGCACCGGCACGAACAGCCCCTCGGGCAGGTCGGCCGCGATGCCCACGTCGATCCTCTCGAGCACATGGCGCCGCCCGGTCTGGCCCTCGTACCAGGCATTCAGGCCCGGCTCGGCGTGCACGCCGGCCACCAGCGCGCGCACCAGCCGGATGGTGATGTCGTTGCCGATGTTGCGGCCGATGTTGTCGCCGGCGGGTTCGCCAGGCTGCCATGCATGCAGGTCGGCATCGTCCATGACGGTGGCCGCGGCGACCTCGCTCTGCGCGCGCGCCATGTTCTGCGCCATGGCCCGCCGCACGCCGCGCACCACCTCGGCCGGGCCGATCTCGGCCAGCGTGGTGGCCACGCGCTGCACGTCGGTGGCGGTGATCACCCCATCGTGGCCCGACGGCGTGACCATGGCCAGGTCCACCGACAGCTTGCGCGCCAGCGCGCGCACCGCCGGCGTGGCCTTGATGCCATGCGCGCCGCCCGCCCCGCCGGCCCCCACCGGGACCGCCGCCTCGGCCATGACCTGCGTGCCCACCTTGACCGCGCCCACCACGGTGCCGGCATCGTCGGCGGCGCTGCCGCTGCCTTCGAAGCCAATTAGCGGCGCGCCCAGGTGGACGATATCGCCGGGCTGCGCGAACAGCTTGGCGACCTGCCCGCTGAACGGCGACGGAATCTCGACGATGGCCTTGGCGGTCTCCACCGACAGCAGTGCCTGGTCGGCGGCCACGGCCTCGCCCGGCTTGACGTGCCACGCCACGATCTCGGCTTCCTGCAGGCCCTCGCCCAGATCGGGCAGCTTGAAGATCCTCATGGTCGTCTCCTAGGCCGCCAGCGCGCGCCGCGCCGCATCGACGATGCGCGCCACCGAGGGCAGGTAGCTGTGCTCGAGCCGCGCGAGCGGCACCACGGTGTCGTAGCCGGTCACGCGCTGCACCGGCGCGCTGAGCGAATAGAGGCCGGCATCGGCCAGGTTGGCCGCGATCTCCGCGCCGAGTCCGGCCGTGCGGGGCGCCTCGTGCACGATCACGCAGCGGCCGCTTTGCGCCACCGATTCGAGGATCGTCTCCATGTCCAGCGGCTTGAGCGTGGCCACGTCGATCACGGCGGCGGCCACGCCTTCCTCGGCCAGCTGGTCCGCGGCAGCCAGTGTCTCCTGCAGCATCGCGCCCCAGCTCACCAGCGTGATGTCGCCGCCGTCGCGCAGCGTGAAGCAGGCATCGAGCGGCAGGGCTTCGCCGTCGTCGGGCACTTCCTGCCGGAACAGCCGGTACAGCCGCGTCGGCTCCAGGAAGATCACCGGGTCGGGATCGCGGATGGCAGCCAGCAGCAGGCCATAGGCGCGCGCGGGGGAGGACGGCATGACGACGCGAATGCCGGGGATGTGGGCAAACAGCGCCTCGGGGCTTTCGGAATGGTGCTCGGGGGCGTGGATGCCGGCGCCGCTGGGCGCGCGCACCACCATCGGACAGCTCAGCCGGCCGCGCGTGCGATGGCGCATATGGCCGGCATGGTTGAGGATGTTGTCGATCGCGGGGTAGATGAAGCCGGCAAACTGGATCTCGGCCACGGGCTTCAGGCCCATCGCCGCCATGCCGATGGCCGCGCCGGCGATGCCGCCCTCGGCCAGCGGCGTGTCGATCACGCGCGCCTCGCCAAAGCGGGCCTGCAACCCCACCGTGGCGCGGAACACGCCGCCGTTGACGCCGATGTCCTCGCCAAGCAGCACGACGTCGGGGTCATTGGCCAGCGCGTGCGCCAGCGCCTGGTTGACCGCCTCCACCAGATGCAGTTCAGCCATGATGGGCTCCCGGTTGGAGGCCGGCCTGGTAGTGCAGCGCCGTCTCGCGCTGTGCCGCCAGCGCGGCGGGCAGGGTCTCGTAGAGGCAGTCGAACATGGCGCCGGCACCGGGGGGCGGCAGTGCCAGATAGGCTTCCACCGCGGCGGCAACGGCCTGCTGGCACCGGCGGAGCAGCGCCTCCTCCTGCGCCGCATCCCATGCGCCTTGGGCGGCCAGGTAGTTGCGCAGGCGCATGACGGGTTCCTGTTGCCACGCGGCCTTGACGGCCGCCTCGTCGCGGTAGCGCGAGGCATCGTCGGCCGTGGTGTGGTCGCCCAGGCGGTACGTGATGGCCTCGATCAGCGCGGGGCCCTCGCCGGCGCGGGCGCGCTCGATGGCTTGGCCAACGCGGTGCCGCACCGCCACCACGTCATTGCCATCGATCTGCTCGCCCGGAATGCCTGCCGCAATGGCCTTCTGCGCGAGGGTTTGCGCGGCCGTCTGTTTGCTGCGCGGCATCGAGATTGCCCACTGGTTGTTGTTGACGACGATGACCAGCGGCACGCGCCACACGCCTGCCATGTTCATCCCTTCGTAGAAGTCGCCCTTGGAGGTGCCGCCGTCGCCGACGATGGTCACCGCCACGCGAGGCTGCCCGCGCAGGCGGAACGCGTAGGCCACGCCGGCGCCGTGGCCCACCTGGGTGCCGATGGGCACGCAGTTGCCGAAGTCGTGCGGCACCGCGGCAAATCCGCTGCCGCGTTCGTCGCCGCCCCAGTACAGCAGGCTTTCGGTCATCGTGACGCCCCGCACAAATTGCGCGGCGTGATCGCGGTACGACGGCACGAGCACGTCATCGGGCCGCATGGCGGTGGCCACGCCCACGCCAATGGCCTCCTGCCCGAGCGCCGACGCGAACGTGCCGATCTGGCCGGTGCGCTGCATGGCAATGGCCTTGAGGTCGAACTGGCGGGTCAGCACCATGGCGCGGTACAGCGGCAGCAGCGCGGCCGGGTCACGGGCAAAATCGGGAAGGTCGGGGCTGGCGGTGCCCTCGGGGGAAAGGTAGCGGGTGAAGCCGATCTCGAAGCGCGCAACACTGCCCATGTGGATGTCCCCTTGTCGGATGTCCCTTGGATACCTGGTGGGTTCGCGGTGTCCTGTGCGGTGCAGCATCTTGTGGACGCTGCTGCCTTTGAGTGTAGGGCACGGAAAAGGGGAGCGGGCGTGCGCTGGCGCACGGCGACGCTGCCGGCTGGTCGGGACGTGCCGCAAGGGATATGCGCTGGCCGCATAACCGAGCGCGATTTCATTCGTTGTTCCGATATCGCCCGCTCTTTACAGTGCAAGGCTTGTCCCCGGTCATCCCGCCGGAAGCAGAGACCTTGCCATGACGATTGCCACACAGGATTTCGAGATCCGACCGTTCGATGCCGCGCTGGGTGCCGAAGTGGTCGGGCTGGATCTGAACCAGCCCATCTCCACAACCGACTTCCAGCGCATCCATCGCGCGCACCTCGACCACCACGTGGTGGTCTTCCGCGACCAGCGCATCACGCCGGCGCAGCAGATCGGCTTCAGCCGCCGCTTCGGCCCGCTGCAGATCCACGTGCTGCACCAGTTCCAGTTGACCGGCCACCCCGAGGTGCTGGTCGTCTCCAACGTGCTCGAGGCGGGCAAGCCGATCGGCCTGGGCGATGCGGGCCGCTTCTGGCACTCCGATCTTTCGTACAAGGAGAAGCCGAGCCTCGGTTCGCTGCTGCATGCGCGTGAACTGCCGGCCGAAGGCGGCGATACGCTGTTCGCCAACATGCACGCCGCCTGGGCGTCGCTGCCCGTTGACCTGCAACGCAGGGTCGAAGGGTTGCGCGCCGAGCACACCTACCTGGCCCGCTACGCCGAACTGCAGGCGCGCAGCCCGTGGCGGCCGAACCTCACGCCCGAGCAGATCGCGCAGGTGCGGCCCGTGCTGCAGCCGGTGGTGCGTACGCATCCGGAAACGGGGCGCAAGGCGCTGTTCGTCAGCGAGCATTTCACCACGCGCATCGTCGGCATCCCCGAGGATGAAAGCCGCGCGCTGCTGGCTGACTTGTTTGCGCACAGCGTGAAGCCGCAACACGTGTATCGCCACCAGTGGCGGCCGCACGACCTGGTGTTCTGGGATAACCGCTCGCTGCTGCACCTGGCCGCCGGCACGCCCGATCACCTGCGCCGCGTGATGTACCGCACCACCATCGAAGGCGATGTGCCGGCCTGACGCATCGCCCGATTCTCTGAACCCGTTCCGGAGCCTTCGCATGTCCCTGTCTTCCTTTCCCTCGATGCTTGCGCGCCGTGCCGCCGTGGCAATGCTGGCCGCCGGCCTGGCGCTGACCGGCAACGCGCATGCCGAGGGCCGCCTGCGCATTGCCGAGCAGTTCGGCGTGGTCTACCTGCTGCTGAACGTGGCGCGCGACCAGCAACTGATCGAGAAGCACGGCAAGCAGCAGGGCGTGGATATCAACGTGGAATGGACGCGGCTCTCGGGCGGCGCGGCCGTCAACGATGCGCTGCTCTCGGGCGCCATCGACATTGCCGGCGCCGGCGTGGGGCCCCTGCTCACACTGTGGGACCGCACGCATGGCCGGCAGAACGTGAAGGGTGTTGCGTCGCTGGGAAACTTTCCGTACTACCTGGTCAGCAACAATCCCAAGGTGAAGTCGATCGCCGATTTCTCTGACAAGGACCGCATCGCGCTGCCCGCCGTGTCTGTGTCGGTGCAGTCGCGCGTGCTGCAGCTGGCCGCTGCAAAGCAGTGGGGCGACAAGGAATTCAACCGGCTCGACAAATGGACCGTGGCCGTGCCCCATCCCGATGCGGCGGCGGCCATCATCGCCGGCGGCACGGAGATTACCGGTCACTTCGGCAATCCGCCGTTCCAGGAGCAGGAGCTGGCCGCCAACCCCAATGCGCGCATCGTGCTGAGTTCGTATGACGTGCTCGGCGGCCCCAGTTCCGCGACCGTGCTGTACGCCACCGAGGCATTCCGCGCTGGCAACCCCAGGACGTACCGCGCGTTCGTCGAGGCGCTGGCCGAGGCCGCGAAGTTCGCCACGGAAAATCCGGAAGCCGCCGCGGACCTTTATATCCGCGTGAACAAGGCGAAGATCGACCGCGCGCTGCTGGTGAAGATCTTGAAGAACCCGCAGGTGGAATTCAAGGTCACGCCGCAGAACACCTTCACGCTGGCCACGTTCATGCATCGCGTGGGCGCCATCAGGAACCAGCCGAAGTCGTGGCAGGACTATTTCTTCCCCGACCCGGCCACCGCGCAAGGAAGCTGACATGTCCGAGCCGCTGCATCCTGGCGCGCACCTGCGCGTGATACCGGCCCGCCCGCCGTTGCTGCAGGTCGATGGCGTATCGCTGGAGTACCGCACGCCCGGGCGCGTGGTGCGCGCCACGCATCGCGTCAGCTTCGACGTGCACGGCGCCGACCGCTTCGTGCTGCTGGGGCCGTCGGGCTGCGGAAAGTCCACGTTGCTCAAGGCCGTGGCCGGGTTCGTGCCGCCCGCCGAGGGCGAAATCCGGCTCGAGGGCCGGCACGTGGACGCGCCCGGCCCGGACCGTATCGTCGTGTTCCAGGAATTCGACCAGTTGCCGCCGTGGAAGACCGTGAAGCAGAACGTCATGTTCCCGCTGCGGCATTCGCGCGGCATGGGCCGGGCCGAGGCCGCCGATGTGGCCATGCACTACCTGGACAAGGTGGGCCTGGCGCCGTTTGCCGAGGCGTATCCGCACACATTGTCCGGGGGCATGAAGCAGCGCGTGGCGATTGCCCGGGCGCTGGCCATGCGGCCCAAGGTGCTGCTGATGGATGAGCCGTTTGCCGCGCTCGATGCGCTGACGCGCCGCCGCATGCAGGAAGAGTTGCTGGCGCTGTGGGAGGACGCCGCGTTCACGCTGCTCTTCGTGACCCATTCGATCGAGGAGGCGCTGGTGGTGGGCAGCCGCATCCTGCTGCTGTCGCCGCACCCCGGGCGCGTGCGCGCGGAGCTGAACAGCCATGCGTTCAACCTGGCAAGCCAGGGCGGCACGGAATTCCAGGCGGCGGCGCAGCGGATTCACCGGATGCTGTTCGAGGCGCCGGTGGAGGCGGAGAACATCGGCGAGAGGGCGGTGCACGCGTAGCACTCCGGTGTGACGCTGGCCCTCTCCCCCGGCCCCTCTCCCTGAGGGAGAGGGGAGCAAACCGGCGGCCTGCGATATGCCCTGGGGGTTCTCCCCTCGCCCGCTTGCGGGAGAGGGGCCGGGGGAGAGGGCAGGCGCCAATCAGAACGACAAGTCCGATCCATCATGACCACCATAGACCCCCCCATCCGTCCCGAGTACGAACTGGCGCTCGAACCATTCACCGCCGTGCCGCTGTCGCGCCCGTTGCCGCTGCACCGGCGCCTGTGGCAGCAGGGCTGGCTGCGCAAGGCCGTGATCCTGCTTGCGCTGGCCGCGCTGTGGGAGATCGTCGCCCGAATCCAGGACAACGACCTGCTGCTTCCCACGTTCCTGGCCACCGCGCGTGCGTTTGCGGAAGGCATCGCCAATGGCGAGCTGCCCGGCAAGGCGGCGGTCTCGCTGTCGGTGCTGCTGCAGGGCTACGTGGCGGGTGTCGCTATCGCGTTCGTCCTGACCACGCTGGCCGTATCGACGCGGCTGGGGCGCGATCTGCTGGACACGCTGACGGCAATGTTCAACCCGCTGCCGGCCATCGCGCTGCTGCCGCTGGCATTGCTCTGGTTCGGCCTCGGCAGCGGAAGCCTGGTCTTTGTGCTGGTTCACTCGGTGCTGTGGCCGCTGGCGCTGAATACCTACGCGGGCTTTCGCGGCGTGCCGGAGACGCTGCGCATGGCCGGGCGCAACTATGGCTTGCGCGGCCTGCGCTACGTGGTGCTGATCCTCGTGCCCGCCGCGTTGCCGGCCATCCTGTCTGGTCTCAAGATCGGCTGGGCCTTCGCGTGGCGCACCCTGATCGCCGCGGAGCTGGTGTTCGGCGCATCGTCGGGCAAGGGCGGGCTGGGCTGGTATATCTTCCAGAACCGCAACGAGCTCTACACCGACCGCGTGTTCGCGGGGCTGGCCACGGTGATCCTGATCGGCCTGGCCATGGAAGGGGTGGTCTTCACCACGCTCGAGCGCGTGACTGTGCGGCGCTGGGGCATGCAGCACTGATCGCCTGGCTTGCCCGCGGACATGGCGCGGGGTAAGGTACGCGATCCTCTCCACCTTGCCCCCGACAGGAACGGTACCCATGACCGCCATCCACGACGCCGCCGCCCAAGGCTTTGCCGCCCACGCCGACACCTATGCCCGTGGACGTCCTGACTATCCCGCCGAACTCGCCGGCTGGCTGCGCGACACGCTGGGGCTCGCCGCCGGCAGGCGCGTGGTCGATCTTGGCGCCGGCACCGGCAAGTTTACGCGGCTGCTGGTGCCCACCGGCGCCAGCGTCGTGGCCGTGGAACCCGTTGCCGAGATGCGCGCGCAACTGGCGGCCAGGCTGCCGGAGGTGACCGCGCTGGCGGGCACCGCCGAATCGATGCCGCTGCCCGATGCCAGCGTGGACGCCGTGGTCTGCGCCCAGGCTTTCCACTGGTTCGCCAATCACGCCGCCATGCGCGAGATCCGTCGCGTGCTCCGTCCGGGCGGCAAGCTCGGGCTGGTGTGGAACGTGCGCGATGAATCGGTCGGATGGGTGGCGCGGCTGACGGCCATCATGACCCCGTTCGAAGGCGATGCGCCGCGTTTCTACAAGGGTGACTGGAAGCATGTGTTTCCGGCCGACGGCTTCGGGCCGCTGCAACTGACGCGGCTGCCGTACACGCATACCGGTGCGCCGGAGCAGGTGGTGGTGGACCGCGTGATGTCGGTCAGCTTCATCGCGTCGCTGCCGGCGGCGCAGCAGGATGCGGTGCGTGCGCAGTTGCACGCCGTGATTGCCACCGATCCCGCACTGCAAGGCCGCGACGTGGTGTCGTTCCCCTACAGCACGGAAGCGTACTGCTGCACGCGCGAGAACTGATCAATCCGCGTCCGGCGCGGCGGCCAAGGGAAAACCCGCGGGTGGCAGGCCCGGCGGATTTGACAAGCCGCAGGCCGTTCTATACGGTGGACGCCCGTTCCGCCAGGCGCTTCACGCCACCCAGCCCATGCCACGCAAAGCCGCTCACGTTTCCGAAGCCGACAAGCACTCCGCCGAAGGCGGCGCCGTGGCCGTGGACCGGGCGCTGTTCGTGCTCTCGGTCTTCCGCGAAGGCGACACCGCGCTGGGGCTGGCGGAGCTGGCGCAGCGCAGCGGCCTCTACAAGAGCACCTTGCTGCGGCTGCTGGCGTCGCTCGAGCATGCGCGGCTCGTGCAGCGGCTCGCCGATGGGCGCTACGGGCTGGGGCCCGAGGTGGCGCGCCTGAACGCGGTCTACGCCGCATCGTTCTCGCTGGAGCACGTGGTCATGCCCGCGCTGCGCGAACTGGTGCGCGTGACGCGCGAGTCCGCCGCGTTCCACGTCGATCAGGGCGAGCATCGGCTCTGCCTCTATCGCGTGGACTCGCCGCAGCCGGTGCGCGACCACATCCGCGCGGGAGACCTGCTGCCGCGCAACCGGGGCGCGGGCGGGCGCGTGCTGCGCGCGTTCTCGGGCGCGCGTGGCGAGATCTACCAGCGCATCCGCGACGAAGGCGTGATCGCGCTCGTGGGCGATCGCAGCCCCGATATCGCCGGGGTGTCGGCGCCGGTGTTCGGTCCGGCCGGCGAGCTGAAAGGCGCGTTGACGCTGACGTGCCCCACGCCGCGCTTCTCCCAGGCATTCCGCGACCAGGTACTGGCGGCCGCGCGCGGCCTCACGGGCGCGCTGGGCGGAACGTTCCCCAATGTCGTGCCCGCCGGCGCAGCCGGGTCTCCGCAGCCATCCGGCGAGCCCGGAGAGGACTGGGTGCCGGGCAACTTTTTGTAATATTTTCAAAACGTTGCGTGCAGGCGAACCCGGCTAAACGGGGGTGCCGCCACCCGCCATGCGCAAGCTATGATGCGGCTTTCCTGCCGCAATTCACGCCGTATGCAGCGCAGGGTAGCCCAATCAGGGTAAACAGTAATAACGGCAGCCGCCCCCGGTAGCTTTAGAGGATTCCGATTCCCGTGCACCTGGCTCAGCAGACCATTCTGGTCGTCATGATGGTGGTTTTTTCCTGCACGCTCGTGATGGCGGCGGGGCTGGTGCTCGCGCTGCGCGCCAATGAGGCGGGGCGGCTGTGGGCCACGGGCCATGTCATTGCCTCGGGCGCCGGCCTCATCGTCGCGGCCAGCGTGGGCGGCGATTCGCTGCACCTTGGCGCGCTCGGCGCCGGCGCGTATATCGTCGGCCGGCTGGCCATCTATCGGGGCGTGCGCGTCTACTACGGCCTGCCCGAGCGTGCCATGCTGCTGCGCGGCGCCGGCGCCGTGGTGATGGTGCTGCTGGTGCTCATGACCGGACTGCCCGATGGCCGGCTGCTGATCCACGCGGTGGCCTACGGCGTGCTGGCCATGACGTCCCTCTGCACCATCGTCACCATGCTGCGCGGCACGCGCGGCCGCCGGAGCATCGGCGGGCCGCTGGTGCTGGCCTCGCACCTGGTGCTGCTGGCCGCGCAGGTGGCGGCGCTCAGCCAGACGGCGTCATACCAGAATCACGCGATGGTGCCGTTCTTCGTGCAGACCGCCGGCTCGGCCTGGCCGCTCGCGCCGATGGTGGCCGTGCTGCTGGGCCTGTTCGGCTTCAGCCTGATGGCGATGGAGCAGATCATCGCCCGCAACGAGAGCGGGGCGCGGGTCGATGCGCTGACCGGCCTGCTGAACCGCGGCGCGCTGGACCTGGCCGCTGTGGGCCTGGTGGCGCGCTGGCAGCGCGACGGCGAGGCGCTGTCGTGCCTGGTCATCGACGTGGACCGCTTCAAGCAGGTCAACGACACCCATGGCCATCATGCCGGCGACGGCGTGCTGCGCGAGATTGCCGCCGCGCTGGACAATTCCCGCCGCGCGTCCGACGTTGCCGCGCGCTACGGTGGCGAGGAATTCTGCATCCTCTGTCCGCACACGGACGAGCAGCAGGCCACGGCGCTGGCCAACCGCATCCTGCGCAAGGTGCGCGCGATTGCACTGCCGGGCAACGGCGGGCATGCCAGCGTGAGCATCGGCGTGGCGCAGCTGCGCGGCGGCCCCACCAGCCGCGACGCGCTGTGGCGCAGCCTGTTCGCCGACGCCGACCGCGCGCTCTACCAGGCCAAGCAGCGCGGGCGCGACCAGTATGTGCTGGGGTCGAGCATGGTGCCGGCCCCCGGTCAGGACGATGCGCTGCAATCGCCCACGGAACCGCGGATGGACTGCGCTCCGGCGGCCTGAGCCTGGCGCCGGCCTAGCCCAGCGCGCCGCCGAACCGATAGCGCTTGCCCGGGTGCCACAGCACCACCAGCGAGGCCACCGCGTCGCGTGAGAACGTGCGCCGGCGCAGCACCAGCGCCGGTTCCGTTTCCTCGATGCCAAGCATCTCCGCAACCTCCGGCGTGGGCAGCAGCGCCTCGATCTGGTACTCCGCGCGCTGCAGCGGCGCCACGCGCATCAGGTGTTCGTTGGGGGTGATCGCACCGAAATCCAGCTCCATATAGCGCGGCGCCAGCACGGGATTGACCCAGCGGTCCTCCACCTGGATGGGCGCATCGTTCTCGTAGTGCAGGATGACCGAGTGAAAGAGCGTGCTGCGCTCCGCCACGTCGAATTGCGTGGCGAGCAGCCGCGTGGCGCGCTGGCGCTCGAGCCGGAACAGCGCGCTGCGATGCCGGTGGCCGCGCGCGCGGATCTCCTCGGCAATGCTCCGGATCTCCACCACCGTGGCCTGGTAGCGCTGCTGCGCCACGAATGTGCCAGCGCCCTTGCGCCGCACCAGCACCTGCTCCGCTTCCAGCTCATTGAGCGCGCGGTTCACCGTCATGCGCGACACGCCGAATTCGGCCGCGAGCCGCAGCTCGGGCGGAATGGCATCGCCTTCCTGCCAGGTGCCGGCCTCGATCTGTCCCTGCACATAGTCCTTGATGCGCTGGAAGGCGGGCGTCGGCGCGGGCGACGGCTGGGTCGATGACATGCGGGCTCCTGGCTGGTGAAGAACGGCGATGACGCAATGCGCGAAATGAGTGCGCCGGATCTGCTTCGGTGAAAAGCAATCGCGGACGTGCATGGCGCTGCACGCGGATCGTGCTGCGCGGCACCAATGGCGTGCAGCGACGCATCTTATGCGAAAAACGCTTCTCCATCCGCGAAAAGTTGTCTATACAGTAACAGACAACATCGCTAAGATTAGTCTATACAAGCTGCAGGCGAAGACAAGCCTGGCGAGGTTGGCACGCCATATCAAGTGACTGAAAACGGGGAGCCCGAAGTGAATCGTCGCATCTGCAAGCTGGCGTCGGCGTTGCTGCTGCCGCTGGCCGCATTGTCCTTGCCGGCACCGGCCGGCGCGCAGCCGGACGGCTATCCGGCCCGCCCGGTACGGATCATCGTGCCGTTTGCCGCCGGTGGCGTGGCCGATGCGCTGCCCCGGCTGGTCGGCCAGAAGCTGGCCGAGAAGTGGGGCAAGTCCGTCGTGGTGGACAACAAGCCCGGCGCCGCCGGCAACATCGGCATGGAGGCCGTGGCGCGCGCCGCGCCGGACGGCTACACGCTGGGGCTCGCGCCGGCGGGCAACCTGACCGTGAATCCGATCCTGTTTCCGAAGCTCGGCTACGACACGCGCGAGCTGGTGCCGGTGACGATGCTCGCGGCGTCGCCCAACGTGCTGGTCGTCAATCCGGCCGTGCATGCCCGGTCGCTCAAGGAACTGGTGGCCTATGCGAAGACCCATCCGGGCGAACTGAACTTTGCTTCGCCGGGCAACGGCAGCGGCGCGCATCTGGCCGGCGAGCTATTGAATCTCGAGGCCGGCATCCGCACCGTGCACGTGCCCTACAACGGCATGGCCACCGCGCTCAACGATGTGCTGGGCGGGCAGGTGCAGATGATGTTCGGCGGCATCTCCACGGTGCTGCAGCACATTCGCACGGGCAGGCTGGTGCCGCTGGCGGTGGCCGGCCCGCGCCGGCTGCCGCAGTTGCCCAACGTGCCCACGGTGGCGGAGTCGGGCTATCCCGGCTTCGACGTGACATCGTGGTACGGGCTGGTGGCGCCCAAGGGCACGCCCGATGCCATCGTGCAGAAATGGCAGGCCGACGTGGCCGTGGTGCTGCGCCAGCCCGATGTGCGCGAGAAGCTCGACGCGCTGGGCCTCGAGCCCGTGGGCAGCAGCGCGCAGGCGTTTGGCGGCACGATCGCCGCCGAGACACTCAAATGGCGCGCCATTGTGCACCGCGCCAACATTCCGCCGATGCAGTGATGCCGGCAAGCAGTAAGGAGACCCCCGTGAAAGCGCTGTACCTGACCTACCTGAACGGCCCGGACGTGGCCACGCTGGCGCTGACCGACGCCGAGATCCTCGCGGCCGTGGAGCTGGCGCTGGCCGCGCAGGGCCGCCGTGAGACCGTGATCGAGCCGCGCGTGCACCTGGTGCCGGAGTCGTCCGACAAGGGCCATTTCAACGTGCTGCGCGGCTTCATCAAGCCGCTGCACGTGGCCGGCGTGAAGGTGGTGTCCGATTATGTCGACAACTACAAGCAAGGGCTGCCGTCGGAGATGGCGCTGCTGAACCTGTTCGACCCGGACAACGGCGTGCCGCTGGCCGTGATCGACGCCACGGCCATCACCGACATGCGGACCGGGGCCGTCACGGCGCTGGGCGCGCGGCACCTGGCGCGCAAGGACAGCAAGATCCTCGGGCACGTGGGGGCGCGCGGCACGTCGTACTGGAACGTGCGGCTGCTCGACTCGATCTTCGATTTCGACGAGATCCGCGTGCATTCGCGCCGGCCGGAAAGCCGCGATGCGTTTGCGGCGCGCCTGACCCGCGACCTGGGCAAGCCCGTGACCGTGACCGGGGATTGGGAGTCGTGCGTGCGCGGCGCCGACATCGTGGTGGAGGCGTCGCGGCTGCCCGAGCCCACGCCGATGCTGCGCACCGAGTGGATCAAGCCCGGCGCACTGGTGATTCCATACGGCACGATGAGCGCCGTGGAGCTGTCGCTGACCGACATCATGAGCAAGATGGTGGTGGACGATTGGGGCCAGTGCCGCAAGGGGTTGCCGTTCGGCGCGCTGCGCCAGCACGTGGACAGCGGGCGGCTGAGCGAGGAGAACCTGCATGCGGAGCTGGGCCAGATCGTGGCGGGCCTGAAGCCGGGGCGCGAGCGGGACGACGAGACCATCCTGTTCTGGCATCGCGGGCTGTCCACCACGGACATCGCGCTGGGTCATGCCATGCTGGCCAAGGCGCGCGCGATGGGCCTGGGGCAGACGTTGCGGTTTGCCTGAGATGGCCGGCGGCGTTGCCTCGTTCCGCATGTACAACGCCACGCCGGCAGTGGCCGAGGCGTGGCGCAACCTGTTTGCGCAGGTGTTCGCGGACCTGGCATGGCCGGTGCGCGTGATCCCGCACGCGTGGCCGGCCTCGCTGGCCGCGCTGTGGCAGCGGCGCGACCTCGTATGCGGCTTCATGTGCGGATTGCCATACGCGCAGGGCGTGGCGCCCGTTGTGCCGCTGGTGGCGCCGGTGCCGTCGCCGGCGGCGTATGAACGGCTGCCGCGCTATCGCAGCGAGCTGCTGGTACGGGGCGAGTGTGGCTGGCGGACGCTGGAGGATACCTTCGGCTACCGCTTGGGCTGGATGGTGCCGCATTCGCAATCGGGCTATCAGGCGGCGCGCCTGCTGCTGGCGCGCCATGCGGGCGAGGGCAGGGCACTGTATGCGGCATCGGTCGGCCCGCTGGACACCCCCGCGCGCGTGCTCGAGGCGCTGCAGGGGCGGCAGATCGATGTGACGGCGCTGGACAGCTATTTTCTCGATCTGGTGCGCCGGCATGAACCGTCGTGGCTCGCGGGGCTGGCCACCATCGCTGTCACGCCGTGGACGCCCAATCCGTTGCTGGTGGCGGCCGATACGCTGCCGGCGGCAGATCGCGCGCGGCTCGTGGACAAGCTCTGCGGCCTGCACGCGGACGCACGGTACGCGGCGCTGCTCGATGCGGTGCTGGTGCTGCGGTTCGCGGTGCCGGACATGGACGCGTACGACACGCTGCCGATTGCGGCGAGGAGCGAGCCGCACTATCCGGAAATCCGCTGAGGGTGTTGTTGTCTCCCCTCTCCCGCAAGCGGGCGAGGGGAGACAACCCGTGGCGCCTCACCCCGCGCCCGGCACGTCGCGCTGCGGCACGCCGTCATACGTCCAGATGTACTGCCGCGGAATCGGCCCCTTGTTGCGGCCGCCCTGCTGTGTCTGCTCCCACGCGTGCGACAGGATGCCTACCGAGCGCGACAGGCAGAACAGCCCGCGCGCCAGCGGCGCCGGGAAGCCCAGTTCCGCATAGATGACCGCCGTGGCCCCGTCGATATTCATCGGAATCGGCCTGGCACGTCCCGCGCCGAGCGCCTGTTCCACCGCGCGCGCGATCGCGGCAAAGCGCCCGGATACCACGCCATCGGCCGCCGCCTGGTCCACCAGGGCCAGCAAGCGCGGGGCGCGTGGATCGACCGGGTGGAAGCGATGCCCGAATCCCGATATGAACTTCCCGTGCAGTTCGCGGTAGTGGTGCAGCGCCGCCGCCACCGCGTCACCGCGCGTGGCGCCGGCATCCTCGCGCTGCGCCACGTCCTGGTACAACGCCACCGCCTGCTCGCCCGCGCCGCCGTGCACGTCGCCAAGCACGTTCACCGCCGACGCCATCGCATTGTTCAGCCCCACGCCGCAGGTGGCGGCCATGCGCGCAATGGCGATGCTCGGGGCCTGCGGGCCATGATCGACCGCCGCCATCAGCGCGGCATCGAGCAGTTCACCCTGCCCACGCGCGGGCAGCTCGCCGCGCAGCATCAGCCAGATCATCTGCGCAAACGAGACATTGCCGATCAGTTGCTCGATCGGATACCCGCGATACCGGATCTCGCCCGGCTTCATGTCGATGATTTCCGTGCGCCACCAGTCCTGCGCGGCCTGCTGGCCGGCGTCGATCGCTTCGCTCATGGGGTGTTCACCGCGCCTACAGCGCGTGCTCCTGTTCCAGGGTATCGATGTCCGCCTCGCCGTAGCCAAGCTCGGCAAGGATCTCGCGGGTGTGCTGGCCCAGCTGGGGCGGCGGCGTGTCCACGGACGGGGCCTGCCCGTTGACCTTGAAGCCGGTGCGCACGAGCCGGATGTCGCGCCCCACGCCGGGCACGTCGGCAAAGTGCCCGATCATGCCGCGGTCGCGCACCTGCGGAAGCGCCAGCGTGTCCGGCACATTCAGCACCGGCCCCGCCGGCACGCCGGCCTCGTTCAGCAACGGCCACCATTCGGTGGCGGACTTGCGCTCCAGCTCCGCCTCCAGCGCCCGCGTGAGCGCGGCGCGGTTCGCCAGCCGTGCCTGGCGCGCGGCAAAGCGCGGGTCCGTGGCCAGGTCGGGGCGGCCCACCACGCGGCACAGGGCCTCGAACTGCTCCTGCTTGTTGGCCGCGATATTGAGCGGCCCGTCGCCGGTACGGAACGTGCCGGACGGGCTCGCGGTCATGTTCTCGTTGCCCATCGGCGTGGGCGCCTTACCGGCCACCAGGTGGTTCGAGACCACCCAGCCCATCGTCGCCAGCGTGGCCTCCAGCATCGATACGTCGAGAAAATACCCCTCGGTGCGCGCGGTATCGGCCAGCGATGCCGCGATGGCGAACGCGGCCGTGATGCCGCCGATAGTGTCCGACACCGGGTAGCCCACCCGGTAGGGCGCGGTGCCGACCTCGCCCGTGATGCTCATCACGCCGGACATGCCCTGGATGATCTGGTCATAGGCGGGCAGGTCCGAAAGCGGCCCATCCTGCCCGAAGCCGGAGATCGCGCAGTAGATCAGGCGCGGATTGACCTGCTTCAGCGCCTCGTAGCCAAGGCCCAGGCGCGTCATCACGCCGGGGCGGAAGTTCTCCACCACCACGTCGGCGCCTTGCACGAGCTTGCGGAAGATCTCCTTGCCACGCGCGTGCTTGAGGTTGAGCGTGATCGAGCGCTTGCCGGGGTTCTGCGCCAGGAACGATACCCCCATCAGGCGCTGGTTCAGTTCGGCATCGGCGCCCAACTGGCGCGCCAGATCGCCGGTGCCAGGGGTCTCCACCTTGATCACTTCGGCGCCCATGTGGGCCAGCTGGTGGCAGCAAAAGGGCCCGGCCAGCACGTTGGTGAGATCGAGCACGCGGACCTTGCGGAGCGGCCTTTGCGGTTGCATTGCGGAGTCTCCTGCGTATTTATATGTTCCGTAAGATAGAACGATGATCTTAAGGAAGGAACAAAACGAAGGATAGGGGCCTTGGCTGGAGGCTGTCAAGCCGGGGTTTCGCGGGGTATCGCCGGGGGCTGGGCACATCCATTGCATCCGCCTGGAACCCGGCTCCACTACAATAGCGGCCCCGCGGCGGCACGGCAGATGTGGCGGCCGCGACGGAACATTCCTGGAAATTCAAAGGTAGAACATGCCCCACGTGCCCCACGCTTGCGGTCTCGACTTCGGCACCTCCAATTCCACGGTAGGCTGGCTCCGCCCCGGCCAGCCGGTGCTGCTGCCGCTGGAAGACGGCAAGACGACGTTGCCGTCGGTGATCTTTTTCCATGCCGAAGATCCGCTGGTGAGCTATGGCCGCGCGGCGCTGGGCGACTACCTGGCCGGCTACGAAGGCCGGCTGATGCGCTCGCTGAAGAGCCTGCTGGGCACGTCGATGATGGACGACAGCACCGAGGTCATGGGCCAGGCCATGCCGTTCCGCCAGTTGCTGGCGCATTTCATCGGCGAACTGAAGCGCCGCGCGGAACAGGCCGCGGGCGCCACGTTCACCCGGGCGGTGCTGGGCCGCCCCGTGTTTTTCATCGACGAAGACCCGAAGGCCGACCAGCTGGCCGAGGACACGCTGGGCGAGATCGCGCGCGCGGCGGGGTTCAAGGACATCGCGTTCCAGTACGAGCCGATCGCGGCCGCGTTCGACTACGAAGCGGGCATCTCGGGCGAGGAACTGGTGATGGTGGCCGACATCGGCGGCGGCACGTCGGACTTTTCGCTGGTGCGGCTGTCGCCCGAGCGGGCGAAGAAGCTCGACCGCAAGGCCGATATCCTGGCCAATGGCGGCGTGCATATCGGCGGGACCGATTTCGACCGTGCGCTGAGCCTGGCCAGCGCCATGCCGCTGCTGGGCCTGGGCAGCCAGTTGCGCAACGGCAAGGAGATGCCGTCGGGCCAGTACTTCGACCTGGCGAGCTGGCACACGATCAACCTGCTGTACACGCGCAAGGCGTGGTCGCTGGTGATGGACAACTACCGCGACGCCGCCGAGACCGAAAAGCTCGACCGCCTGATCCGGCTGATCAAGGACCGCGCGGGCCACTGGCTGGCGATCCAGGTGGAGGCGGCCAAGATTGCGCTGTCCGACGACGACAAGACCTGGGTGGACCTGCACCGGATTGCCCCGGACACGCAACTGCTGATCACGCGCGATGACTTCGACGGCGCGATCGCCCGGCTGGTGACCAAGACGGAGAACACCGTGCGCCACATGCTGTCCACGGCCGGCGTGGCCGCCGACAAGGTGGATACGGTGCTGTTCACCGGGGGTTCCAGCAGCGTGCCGCTGCTGCGCCAGCGCCTGGCGGAACTGCTGCCGGGGGCGAAGCGGGTGGAAGGGGATCTGTTCGGCGGCATCGGATCGGGCCTCGCCCGGGATGCCGCGCGCAAGTTCGGCTAGGCAGCCTGGCCAGCTACGCCAGCGCGGGGGCGGGCAGGGCGAAGCCCTCGCCGAGCGCCAGCCGGGCGGCTTGCAGCGCGCGCCTGGCCGCCGCGGCATCGCGTCCCAGCCGCAGCAGTCCGCCCAGGTGATGCGGGCCCTTGAGCAGGCCGATGATGATGGCGCCGATATCGGTGCTGCCGTCGGCAGCCATGCCGGCCACGGCCAGCGGCGGCACGGGGCGGTCGGCGGGGTCCACCACCACGCGCAGTGCGGCAAACGGCACCCGGTGCGCCTGGGCCACGCGTGCGGCGATGTGCGATTCCATGTCCACGGCCAGCGCACCGTGCGCGCCGTGCAGCGCCAACTTGGCGGCTACCGTCGTGACGGCGGTGTCCGAGCCCGCCAGCAGGCCGGCAACGGCTTGCGGCAGCGCGCGGCGCAGCGCGGCGGTCCAGAACGGGTCGGCGACGAACGATTCGGCGCCGGCACGCACGCCGGTGGCCACGATCACCGTGCCCGGCGGCAGCGTGGGATCGAGCCCCCCCGCCACGCCGAAGCTGATCACGCCCGCATAGCCCTGGCCGAGCTTCTCATCGAGCGCCCGCGCCAGCGCGGCGTCGCGGTGGCCGTACAGCGTGTCCACGCCGGAGCCGGCCGCGATACGCGCCTCGAAGCGCATGCCGCTGACCGCCAGCACCCGGCCCGGCCCGGCGCTCACAGGGCCCAGGCGACGGCGTGGTTACCCTCGCGCAGCAGGTTGCGGAAGCGCGCCAGCGCCCAGAGCGGGAAGAAGCGCGCGTAGCCGTGGTAGCGCAGGTAGAACACGCGCGGAAAGCCCACGGCCGTGAAGTGCGGCTCATCCCAGAAACCATGATCCGCCTGCGTGCCCAGCAGGTATTCCACGCCGCGCGCCACGGCCGGATGATCGCCGGCGCCGGCCGCCATCAGGCCCAGCATGGCCCACGCGGTCTGCGACGCCGCGCTCGGCGCGCGCTCGTAGCCGCGATAGGCGATCTTGTAGCTGCCGCCCGATTCGCCCCAGCCGCCGTCCGGGTTCTGGATCGACACCAGCCACGCGGCCGCGCGCTGCATCTCGGGCGCCGTGGCGCCAATGCCCGCCGCGTTCAGGCCGCACAGCGCGCTCCACGTGCCATAGATATAGTTGGTGCCCCAGCGCCCGAACCAGCTGCCGTCGGCCTCCTGCTCGTCCAGCAGGTAGCGCAGCGCGCGCGCGGCGGGCTCGCTGTTGTCAGGCATCTGGCCCAGCTGGCACAGCATGGCCAGGCAGCGCGCCGAGACATCGGCCGTGGGCGGGTCCAGCAATGCGCCGTGATCGGCGAACGGGATGTTGTTCAGGTACAGGTGCGTGTTCTCGGGCTCGAACGCGCCCCAGCCGCCGTTGCTGCTCTGCATGCCCACGATCCACTCGCAGGCGCGCGCCACCGCGTTCTGGTAGCGGTCGGTCCGGTCGCCCTTGTCGGCGCGGTCCATCGCGGCGGCCACCACGGCGGTGTCGTCCACGTCGGGATAGTGCGCATTGGCGTACTGGAAGGCCCAGCCGCCCGGCCGCACGTTGGGCCGGCGCACGATCCAGTCGCCCTTGAGCTCCAGCTCCTGTAGCGGCACCAGCCAGTCCAGCCCGCGCGTGGCGGCGGCAATGGCGCGCGGCTCGCCCACTTCCAGCAGTGCATGGCTTGCCAGCGAGGTATCCCATACCGGCGAGAGGCACGGCTGGCAGTACGCCTCGTCGTCCCTGACGACCAGCAGCTTGTCGATGGAGCGGCGCGCGATGGCGCGGTCCGGGTCGGTCTCGGGCACGCCCAGCACGTCGAACATCAGCACCGAGTTGACCATGGCCGGGAAGATCGCGCCGAGGCCGTCCTCGCCGTTCAGGCGCTCCACCGTGAACGCGCGGGCGCGCTCGATGGCACGCGCGCGCAGGCTGCGCGGCATCAGCGGCTCGGCCGCGCGCACCACGGCGTCCAGCGTGCGGAACACGCCCACCCAGAGCGGGCTCTGGTGCGGCGCGCGCTGCGGCAGGCGGGTGGCCTGGCACGGCCGCACGAACAGTTCGTCGATGCCGACCCCGCGCGGGTTGCGCGCCTGCGGGCGCAGGCTGTTCAGCACCAGCAGCGGCACGATCACCGTGCGCGCCCAGTACGAGACCTTGGACAGGTGGAACGGAAACCACTGCGGCAGCAGCATGATCTCCACGGGCATCATCGGCACGGCCTGCCACGGCATCACGCCGTACAGGGCCAGCAGCGTGCGCGTGAACACATTGCTCGCCTCGGCGCCGCCCATCGCATGGATGGCGGCGCGTGCACGGCGCATGTGCGCTGACTCGGGGTCGTCGCCGGCCATCTTCAGCGCAAAGTAGCCCTTCACGCTGGCGCTGATGTCAGACGCGCCATCGTGGAACAGCGGCCAGCCGCCGTCGGTGTTCTGGATGCGGCGCAGGTAGTTGGCGATCTTGCCTTCCAGCACCGGATCGGCGGTCTCGCCCAGGTAATGCACCATCAGGATGTATTCGGCCGGGATGGTGGCGTCGGCCTCGAGCTCATAGACCCAGTGGCCATCGGCCTGCTGTTGGGACAACAGCGCGTCCACGGCACTGGCAATGCCGGCGTCGAGCGGATCGGGAAGGGCAGGCTGGGCCAGCTGGCTGACGCTGGCGGCCAGCGCGGCGTCCTGTGTGCGGGTAATCGTTGCGGCCTGGTTCATCAAGTCTGGGGGCAATGCTCTCTCTGTCGATGCGCGCGGCAAGCGGCCGCGCGCATCCCTTGCAAATTAGGGGGTCACTGGCCGGGCATCAGGTGATGGCATGCCGGAGCAGGATCCACGCCAGCTTGGCCTTCGGCACGCGCACACGGGCGCGCGGCGGCTGCCAGCCACGCGCCACCAGCCGCGTCAGGATGCCGTGATAGACCTCGGCCATGATGCGTGGCGAGCGCACCACGCGCGCCGGACAGCGCGCCATGACGGCCGTGGCAGCGTCGTAGTGCGCCTGGGCTTCGCGCGCCAGCCCCTTGCATACCTCGCCGATGGCGGGGTGGTGAATGACCTCGTGCGGCGTGCCGATGGGGATGCCGGCGGCTGCCAGCGCCTCGGCAGGCAGGTACAGGCGGCCGATGCCGGCGTCCTCGTCGATATCGCGCAGGATATTGGTCAGTTGCAACGCGCGGCCCAGGTGATGCGCCAGCGCGATGCCGGGCGCTTCCTCCAGGCCGAACACGCGCACCGCCAGGCGGCCCACGGCACTGGCCACGCGGTCGCAATAGATGTCGAGCGTGGCGGCGTCGGGCGCCACGATGGTGGTCACGACGTCCATGATCATGCCGTCGATGACGTCGGAAAAATCCTGTTGCTGCAGGTGGAATGCCTTGATCTGCGCGTCGAGCGCGCGCAGCGCGGCCGGCGCCATGCCCGCATAGCACGCGGCGATGTCCGCGCGCCACTGCTCGAGCGCGGCCAGTCGGTCGGCATGCTGGGTGTCGCCATCGGCAATGTCGTCCACGGCGCGGCAGAACGCGTAGATCTCGAACATGGCCTGCCGCTGCGAGGCGGGCAGGATGCGCATGGCCGCGTGGAACGAGCTTCCCGATGACACGGCGGGTCCCGCGGGCGGGGCGCCTGGCGTTGCGATTTCAGTACCGGACACGGATTTCCTCGGCACGCTTGTCTGGTCCGCTTTCCCGTTTGCCGCCGCCGAACGGGCTGCCATGGGAACTGCCATATGGCGCTGGGCGGACGGAGCCGCGGGAGGTGTGCGGATTCGGAGTTTTTCGAAGTCGGGCGATTATAACAACTTCATTGCGAGCCAGTGTCTATGCCGGCGCTGATACTGTATGTTAATAAAGCGCCACATTTTCAGGCGAGCCTTTCCCCGATGCGTTGCGGACGGGGGGGCGATGGCCTTATTCGCCGGCGCGGCGATGCAGTGGCCAGATGACCTCGGCCGCTTCGCCGTCGAGGCGGTAGGCGTGGCAGGTGCCGAGCACCCATGGCTTGGGCATCGGGGTCTGTCCTTCAAGCTTGGCGTACCAGGGACTGCTCTCCCGTTGGACGGACATCATGGTCTGCATGGCGGTGGTCGCCAGCGGGCCCAGCAGCTCGGTCAGGTGAGTGCAGCCCTTCGTCCCGCCCAGGCGCGCCTTGGCCTCCTGCCGGAAGCCGC
>Ga0255338_1001103_pt1 | contig 58104 bp, 35 predicted proteins | sample MeOH1_35cm_T4_19_FD_203715 | JGI IMG/M metagenome (GOLD analysis project Ga0255338, IMG submission 203715) | Sandy soil microbial communities from University of British Columbia, Vancouver, Canada - MeOH1_35cm_T4_195 | ecosystem: Engineered > Artificial ecosystem > Sand microcosm > Unclassified ... | reverse complement strand
TGCGCGGCCTGTTCCGCGTGGACGACGCCTACAAGCCCGAGCTCGAGGACCTTCTCGGCGAGCGCCTGTTCGCCGTCGTCGTCGAGGACTCCGCCGCCGCCCGCCTGGGCGTGGAGCTGCTCCGGGCGTCGGGGACCGGCCGCGCCCGCTTCCTGGTCCTGTCCTCCTTGCCCGAGGCCGCGGACAAGGCCTATCCCGCCGAGGCCAAGCCCCTGATCTCGCGCCTGCAGTACGACCCGCGCCACGAGAAGGCCCTGCGCTATCTCTTCGCCGAGGCCTACGAGCTCGAAGGCTCGCTGTTCGGCGAGCACTGGGTGTATGGCGGCGCGCCGTCGAAGGACGGCCCTCAGCCCACGCTCGCCGACCTCGGCGAGATCAAGGAGAAGGTCGCCGCCCTCGAGCTGCGCGGAGCCGAGCTCGCTTCGGAGCGCGCCCAGACCGAAGGCGCCCTGACGGAAGCCCTCCAGGCGGCCCGCCTGGTCGCCGCGGCGCTGTCCCAGGAGTCCGGACGCCGCCACGGCCTCGAGGCGCGCGTGAACCAGCTCGAGCAGTCGCTGGCCAACCACGCCCGCAACGTGGAGCTGTCCACCGAGGAGTCGGCCCGGGCCATCGCCGACGCGTCCCTCGCCAAGGAGACGATCCACGAGCGGCGCGCGAAGCGCGCCGAGGCCGAGGCCCGTGTCGCCGAGGTCCGCCTGTCCGAGACGAACGCCGCCGAGGCGCTCGCGCTCGCGCGCGAGGAGCAGTCCGGAAAGCGCGCCGCGTTCCAGGGCCACGACGAGCGCGTCCGCGGCGTCGAGCAGCAGCTCGAGGCGCATTCCTCCAGCCGCAAGCGGCTCGACGACGAGAAGGCCTCCCTCGAGGCCGCCATCGCCCGCCTGGCCGCCGAGGCCGACGAGCTCTCCCGCCGCAAGGAAGAGGCGCTCGCCTCGCAGGAGAGCATGCGCGTCGAGATCACGGCCCTCCAGGCCGAGCTCGCCGGCCACGAGAACGCGGCCAAGTCCGTGTTCGAGAACCTGCAGACCCTGCAGAACCAGCTCGACACGATGAGCGAGACGATCAAGCAGCTCCAGGCCCGCCACGACCAGGCCCAGGCCGACCTGCATCAGCACGAGGTCCACGCCTCGGCGATGAAGTCCAAGTACGACCTGCTCAAGACCCGCCTCTGGGACGAGTGGCAGCTCACGGCCGAGGAAGCGAAGAACAAGTTCAAGGGCGTCGTCGTCGAGGTCGACAAGATCGAGTTCCTGCGCCGACGCATCGCCGCGATGGGCAACATCAACATGGCGGCGCCCGAGGAGTACGAGGCGCTCGCCGAGAAGCAGCGCTTCCTCATCGGCCAGATCAACGACCTCCTGAAGGCCAAGGACGACCTGATGGCGGCGATCGTCAAGATCAACAACGCGACCCGCGAGAACTTCCGCCAGACCTTCACCGAGGTGCGCGAACACTTCCGGCGCCTGTACGGCGTGCTGTTCGAGGGCGGCGAGGCCGACCTGATCCTCACCAACCCGGAGGACATCCTCACCACGGGCGTCGACATCGTCGCCCAGCCCCCGGGGAAGAAGCTGCAGAGCATCACGCTCCTGTCGGGCGGCGAGAAGACTTTGACCGCGGTGGCGCTGCTGTTCGCGTTCTTCATGGTCAAGCCCTCCCCGTTCTGCATGCTCGACGAGGCCGACGCCGCGCTCGACGACGCCAACATCGAGCGGTTCGTCGCGCTCCTGCGCGAGTTCCAGAACAAGACCCAGTTCCTCATCGTCAGCCACAACAAGCGGACGATGGAGGCGGCCGACGTCATCTACGGAGTCACGATGGAGGAGAAGGGCGTCAGCCAGCTCATCTCCGTCGACTTCCGCAAGAAGGTCGGCGGCACGGAGCGCGAGGCGACGAGCCATAAGGTCGCCATCCAGGGCCCGTTCGCCCTGCCCGAGCCGGGTCCTTCCGAGGCGTAAGCCCGAGTACGGCCGCGCCTCATTTGGTATAACGAAGACCTGTGCTCTACGGGGTCTTCTCCGACGTCCACTCGAACTACGAGGCGCTCAGCTCCGTGCTCGACTACCTCGAGGACCTCGGGGTGGAGGGCTGGATCTGCTGCGGCGACCTCGTGGGCTACGGGCCCGAGCCCGACGCCTGCCTCGACCGCATCCGGGCCCTCAAGAACCTCTCAATCATCTGCGGCAACCACGACCTGGCGGTCATCGACCGGCTGGACCTGGAGTGGTTCAACCAGTACGCGCGCGCGGCGGTGGTCTGGACGCGCTCCCACCTCTCGGACTCGAACCGGATCTTCCTCGAGGGCCTGACGGCGCGCCTCGAGACCCCCGGCTTCACCTTGGCGCACGGCACCCCGCGCAACCCGGCCGAGGAGTACCTGATGAGCCCGCTGCAGTTCCGCGACAGCGTCCCTCTCGTCAACAAGTGGCCGCTGTTCGTCGGCCACAGCCACATGCCGCTGGTGTTCCGCTTCGCCGAGGGGGACTCCGAGAAGGTCGACTGGCGCTCGCTCGAGGACAAGGAGGAGGCGTTGCCGCGCATCTACGGCGGCGTGATGGCCCCGGTGGCGCTCAACCCGGGCTCCGTCGGCCAGCCGCGCGACCAGGATCCGCGCGCCTCCTGCGGCCTGTACGACTCGGAGAAGGGGACGTTCCGGATCTTCCGGGTGCCCTACGACGTGACGGGGGTCCAGAACAAGATCCGCGCCGCCGGGCTCCCCGAGTACCTCGCCTTGCGCCTCGCCTACGGGCAGTAGCGCGCGGCCTTTTAACGGAAGAAGTCCCGGACCATCCGGATCAGCCCCTCGGTCGACTTCCCCGGGATCTCCTCGCCTTCCCAGTTGATGGAGAAGTGCGCGTTGCGCTGGGTGGGCTTGACGTAGGTCTCGTACATGGGCAGCACGGTCGTCAGGATCTGGTGCTTGGCGCCCTCGACGTCGCGGCCGCGCTCGGTGATGTCGCGCGAGATGCGGCGCAGGGCGGCGGTGGCGATGCCCGTCGAGACGAAGATCTTGTAGTCGTACAGCGCGAGCAGCTCCTTGGGGTGCAGGGCGTAGAGGCCCTCCACGACGATGATCTGCGCGGGCTCCAGGCGCCTGGTCTCGTGCTTGCGCGTGTAGGCCTTGAAGTCGTAGATCGGCTGCTCGATCGCCTCGCCGGACCGCAGACGGTCGAGCTGCTCGAGCGCCAGCTCGAAGTCGATCGCGTGGGGGTGGTCGAAGTTGTACGCCGTGCGCTCCTCGAGGGAGAGATGGCCCAGAGGGCGGTAGTAGTTGTCCAGCGAGAACATCTGCCCGGAGATGCCCGCGGCGCGGCTCTGCTCGAGGACCGCGCGCGCGAAGGTCGTCTTCCCCGAGCCCGAGCCTCCGGCCACGCCCATGATGAACTTCCGCTTGGCGCTCATCCGCACATCGTACAATATGGCCGTGCCCGCTCGAATCCTGCTTGCCCTCATCCTCGCCGTCGGATTCGGCCTGCGCTGGCGCGCCGCGGACCATCCCTACATCAGCCAATGGGACGAGGCCTACCACGCGCTCGTGGCGAAGAACATCGCCGCGTCTCCGCCCGTGCCGGTCCTCTACGCGGAGAAGGTCCTGCCCGCCGACGACCGGGAGTGGACGATGGCGGGCGTCTGGCTCCACAAGCCGCCCCTGCCGCTGTGGCTGATGTCCGCGGGTATCGCGGCGTTCGGAGAGGCGGAATCGTCCTTCCGGATTCCGGCGGTCGTTCTGGACACGCTCGCGATAGCGCTGATCTATCTGTTGGCGCTGGAGCTGTTCGGGCGCGCGTCCGCGTTGGCCGGCCTCGGCGCCGCCGCGCTCTATGCTCTCAATCCGTTGATGATCCGATTGGTGTCGGGCCGGATACCCGACGACACCCCGCATGTGGTGAACGCCTTCTTCATCACATTGACCGTTTATCTTTTTGCCGTCGCTGCTCGAAAGAACAGCCGCGCTCACGCGGCGGTCGCCGGTCTTTCGTTGGGCCTGGGGACCTTATGCATGTCCGCCGTCGCGTTGCTCGGCCTCGCCGCACCCCTTCCGTTGATGCTGTCCCTGCGAGGCCCGCGCGGGAGCCTCCGCCTCCTCGCCGTCGCCTTCATCCCGTTCCTGGCCGCGGCGCTTCCCTGGCCGCTGTACTGCCTGAGCCGCTGGCCGGACCTGTGGCGTCACGAGTCCTCCCTCCATGTCGAGCATCTGTTCCGGGCGCTGGACGGTCACGCTCACGCCTGGTGGTGGTATCTGAAGATACTTCCCGTCCAATACGGAGGCATCCCGCTCCTCGCGGGGCTGTTCGCGGCCGCCGCGGTCGCTTACGCGGCCCGTGAAGCCGCGCGACGCAAGGACGCGGGCCTGGCGGCCGCGTTGTGCTGGCTGTCGATCCCGTACCTCTTCTTCTCTCTCATCGCGACCAAGCTGTACGCCTATGTCGCCGTCGCGGTGCCCGCGGTCTGTCTCCTCGCGGGCTTCGGCTGCGCCGCGGCGTGGGCGGCGCGGGGGGGGCGATACCGGATGGCCGCCCTCGCGGCGCTCGTCGCCGCGGGCGTCCAGACGGGCGCCGTGGCCGCGGAGCGGCTCCGCGCGGACTATTCGCGGAGCCCTTGGAGCGAGACCTACGATTATCCGGCGTTCCGCCGGGCGATGCTCCGTCTGCGCGAGGTGCCAGGCTCCAAGGTCCTTCTCAACGTCGGCGACTCCAAGTCCCCTCAGGCGATGTACTACTCGGGCGCGGCCGCGTATCCCGGGACTCCCGACGCGGCCGCGGTCCGCGGGCTGCTCGCCAAGGGCTTCCGCGTCTTCGTCCTCGTCGAGGAGGACAAGCGCGGCTCCGACGAGCCGGCGCACCTGAAGACGGCGGAGTTCCGAGGGAAGATCGTCCTCATCCCGCTGCCGTCGCCCCTCGCCCGCGACCCCAAGCACCCATACGAAGCCTGACCGGAGGGGGGTGTTTTTTCCCGGCGCTCGCCGCGGATTTCAGCTTGCATTCAATGGGACCATGTTTTAGAATCCCGCACCGGTCGATAGGCCTTCGCGAAGCATTTAATGCCTGACACCGGAAGGACTCTGGAGGCTCATGAATCACGCGAAAGCTCTCTTCGTTCTGGCTCTGACGCTCGCGGCCGCGCCGCATCGCGCGTACGCCGGCTCGGAGGCGGTCGCCCTCGGCGCGGACCAGGCCTTCATGAACGCCGCCTTCTTCCAGGCGCTTCCGAAGCCGTCCGCCGCCCGGTGGACCGTGCAGATGCCGCGGCCGACGGCCCAGCTGATGCCCTCGATGAGCTGGTTCAGCCTCTCGGTCCTGGCCCAGCTCGGCGGCGAGGCGGTCGGCGCCGCGGCCCAGGTCGGCGACATCGACCTCGCGGCGCTCCTTAATAAGCAGCTCAAGAGCCCGCTCAAGTACACCCTCGGCGGCAAGGAAGCCTGGGTCAGCGGAGCCTTCGACCGTCAGCAGAACGCCTACGTGTCCATCCTGGTGAGCGGCGCCGAGCCCGTGTTCTTCAACGTGAAGGGCCTGCTCGACAAGGAGGAGACGGTGATCGCCGGCTCCGCCCAGTACACTTTGCGCCTCTCCCCCAACGTCATCAACCAGATGAAGAGCGAGATCATCCTCGAGAACAAGGCCAACGAGGACGATATGGTCCGCATCACCCTTAAGAAGATGCTCGAGGGCGTGGGCGCCACGGGGGCTCCGGTCACGGTCGGCGGCCAGGCCTACAAGGTGTTCTACACCGACGACATCAAGGGCGGGCGGGTGGACAAGACGGCTAAGACCTTCACCTTCATCCTGACCGAGGCGAGCGGCGAGATCCACGTGTTCCTGATCCCGGCGGAGCTCGTCCCTTCCGACAAGGTCGCGGTGTTCAAGATGTTCGCCAACGCCCGGGTCGGGCTGACCCAGAAGGACGGAAAGCTCAAGGTTTACGAGAATCCCTGATCCCAGGGGCGTCTCGGGGCGGCGGATCTTTACGGATCCGCCGCCTTTTTATTTGCCTAAAAGTGCCAGGCTTTTAGTCATTAACGCAATTTCCCTATAGTGGGCCTTTTGTCGCCAAGGGGCTGGGACCTCGGGCCCATGCCCCGGTATTGGGTGACTGCTACCATCCAATCAAGAGGTTCCAATGAAGAAAAACGCTTCCCCCAACGGCCGTAAACACGGCGTGCGCTCGAAGGTCCCCGCTGAGAATCGGCTGAAAACGACTCTCACGTTCAAGCCTGGCTTCCAGGCCTACCATTGGTCCACCGACCGCGTCCGCTCGCGGGTCGTCATCAAGCATTGAATCGAGGCTCGGCCGCCCTCGCGGCCGCGCTCTTCCTCTGTTCGGCGGCTCCCGCAAGGGCGGCCAATCCCAGCCTGTCCGCCGATTTCCGGAGCATGACCCAATGGCTGAGCCACGAGATGGCCAACGGCCTGGCCTTCAACGCCGGGTCGACCTTCGATCCTCCGAGGGAGGTCACCGGGTGGGCGCTCCAGCCCGACCTGTCCCTCGGTATCGGCCGCATCCCGTTCAACAAGACGGATTTCCCCACCTTGACGGTCCCGGCCCTCGAGGAGCAAGGGGGGGCGAGCATATTCCCCAACGGGGTCCTCTTCCCGAACCTGGCGTTGCACTTGCGCATGGGCCTGCCGTGGCGGGGGGACGCCTACCTCCGCTTCGCCGACGCGACCACGCCCCCCGGCTACAAGATCTCCCCGACGATGACCGCGCAGGTGCAGACGAATTCCTTCGGCTTCGGCATGCGCCAGCATTTCGACCTGTGGAACGAGGACCTGCCGAAGGTGGCCCTCGGCGCCCACTATAACCACGTGCGCGGCCGCACCCGCTTGAAGGGAAAATTCAACGTGAACGTGGACAACAACTTCACCGCCGACAGCGACCTCAACGGCGAGATAGACTGGAACCTCAACAGCTTCGCGCTCACGGCGGTCGCCCACAAGAGCTACGACAGCTGGACCCCGTTCGCGGGCTTCGGCTACAACTACGCCACCGGGTCGGTCCGCTCCAAGCTCGAGCTCAAGAGCCGCACCTTCCTCATCGCCGACGTGCTCGGCGAGAGCAGCGACCATCCCGAGCAGAGCCAGGGCCGCTGGATCGCGGGCGTGCAGTACGCGCGGCCCAAATGGAGCGCGTTCTTCAACGCCGAGGTCAAGGCGCTGGGACAGCTTCAATATCGGAGCTGGATCGCGCAGATAGGAGTGGCGCTGCCGTACGAGATCGGGCGCGGGTACAAGATCATTTATAAGAAGCGGACGCCGAGCGTCGTGGACGACGCGAAGCGGATCAACGAGCCCAAATCCGAGACCAACGATAAGCCGATCCGGAAGTCGTCGCCCGAGCCCAAGCGTCGCCCGCTCGAGCCGAAAAAGACCGAACAGGCGCACCCTGACATGATATTTCTTCAGTGATAAATAAAAAGTCCTTGTCGAGACGTTCTCTTTCCGCCGCGCTCTGCGCGGCGATGCTCCTGTCCTCATGGGGCCCCGGCGTCTCGTCCGCGTTCGCTCAGCAGGTGTCCGGCAAGGCCGCCTCCGTGTCCGTCATTCCCCAGTTCGGGCTGCTCCCGGTGACTCCTGGCGCCGGGTTGGGTTCTCCATCCGTTTTGCCGTTAAGCTCTCCGTTGTCGTCCCTCTCGCCGGCTCTCGCGGCGCCGGCCCCGACCCCGGCCCTTCTTATCCCGGCGCCGGCCGCCGCCGTCGCGGCGGCCGCTCTCGTCGGCGTGAAGCCGTTGATCGCCGCTTCCAAGCCCGTTCTCCCGAACGCCGTGGTCTCGTCCGCGCTCGAGGCCGTCAAACCGTCGTCGCCCGGCGAGTCGTACGGAGCCGCCGCCGCCCAGGACTTCGCGGAGCGCATGACCGGGGAACGGCTTTTGAACGGCAACGGAATGGTCGCGGATACGGGGGCCAGCGTCGACGCTTCCGTCCCTCAGGCCTTCCGCCGCTCCCAACTGACCGCCTCGCGCGAGAACGGCGCGCCGGTCAACGTCAACGAACCGGCGCCGCCGACAAAACCTGAAGGTGAAAAACGCGGATTAGGATTTCCTCTCGCCCTCGCCGGTCTCTCCGGTCTTGCCTGGGGTGTGACCGAGTTCGCGCGCTGGGGAGCGCACGCGTTCTCCGCCGCCGGGGCGGAGCCGACGATCGGAGGCACGGTCCTCGCGGTCGCCGCGATCGGCGCGATGGCGCTCACCGGGGTCTTCGTCCTCAGCGCCCTCGTCGACGCCGTCTCCTTCGTCGGGGCCGTGTGGCGCGGCCGCAAGGCCACCGACGCCGACCTCCGGGCCTTCCTGCGCGCCGAGGTCCTGGAGGGGCGGCTCGACGGCAACGCGGCGGCCCTGATCAAGCCCTACCGGCCCGACAACCGCTGGAAGGACTTCACCTTCGCCTTCGCCTCGCGCGGCCATATCTGGGTCCGTCCCGAGCTCGCCGCGACGCCGTGGCTGCTGCGGCAGATCCTGCTCCACGAGCTCACCCACATGAAGGCCAGCGCTCCGCGCGGCCCTCCGCGAGGAGCCCTCCGCGGCCTGCTCTCGGCCATCGTCTCCGAGGTGCGCGCTCGCGCCGTCGAGTTCAAGGGCCCCGGCGCGCTCAAGCAGATCAAGGTCTCCGGCCTGCAGCGCGCCCTGACCCAGACCCAGACCTCCCTTCGCCTCTCCCGCCCGTACGAAGTGCTCGTCCTCAACCCCGATTCGAAGGAGCTCGAGGACCCCAAGCTCTACGCCGGCCTCTCCGACGGCGCCGCGCGCGTCACCGCGCTCAACGACGACCAGCCGCAGAAGGCCCTCGCCGAGTCGTCGAACCGCTACCGCGCCATCGTGCTCGGCCGCGCGACCCGCGCCCTGCCCGCCCCGGACTCCAAGGACGCGCTGCGCCTGCAGGAGGTGCTCAAGCAGCTCGACAGCCTTTACGTGCTCGCGACGCGGCTCGTGGTGCGCGGCGACTCGTTCAGCGGCACGAGCGAAGCGTCCGCCTGGACGGACCTCGTCGAGCGCGCCCAGCGCCTGCGCGAGAACGCTTCGAGCCGGGCGATGAAGGCCTTCGAGGGCGAGGTGCGCAAGCTCTGGCGCCAGATCGCCTCCCAGCGCCTCAAGGGCGTAGGGGTCTCGGGCCTGATGGACGGCCTGTACTCAGGCCTGCGCGACCGCGGCTTCGCCTTCCTGTCCTTCGGCCCGGACGACCCCGGCGTGGTGTCCTGGGAGAAGCTGCTGCGCTACTGGGAATCCGCCGACGGCGGCCAGTTCAAGGTCACCCGCGTCGACCTCGAGGACGGCGGCCACCTCCTGATCCTGCGCAAGGTCGAGGCCCGCGTCGGACTGTGGCTGCGGCCCATCCAAGGGGGGCGGATCGCGGCCTCCGTCCCGAACGCCTCGTTCACCGAGGAAGGCCGGGCGACGGCGCGCAAGTCGCTCGAGGACGCCGGCTTCGGCGCTCAGCTCGAGCTGTTCGACAAGATGGAGGTCGCGGTGCGCCACGTGTTCGGCGCGGACGTCGGCCGCCAGGAGATCTACGTGACCGTGCCCCGCCGCAACGCGAGCGCGATCCGCAAGTTCGTGAGCGCGAGCGCCGAGATCCTCGGCTCCCAGTCGGACTTCCAGCCCCACCTGATGGACTCCGCCGAGCTCCAGGGCGTCAAGCCGGTCTGGAAGCTCGGCATCACCGGCGCGGCCGGCTCGATCCTGTGGATCGACACCGGCGCGGATTCGACGCACACCGACTTCGGCGGGCGCCTCGACGTCGTCGACATGGTCGACGAGGGCACCGAGGATTGGATCGGCCACGGCACGCACGTCGCCGGCACCTCGATCTCCGGCAACGAGGGCTTCCTCGGCATGGCGAAGGGCGCCAAGGGTACGATGGCCAAGGTGTTCTCCCGCGACCAGCCCGGCGCCTCGGACGGCGAGATCATGGGCTCGGCGGCCATCGCCCAGAAGAAGGGCGTCGACGTGATCAGCCTGAGCCTCGGCAGCCGCGGCTCGTCGGCCGACAACCTCGCCGACTTCTTCTCCCAGCTCACGAAGCAGAAGAACGTGGCGGGCGAGTACCCGATCGTCACCGCGAGCGCCGGCAACTCCGGCCCGTTCGACCGCACCTTGAGCCAGCCCGCCGCCGGCGTCGAGGTCATCGCGGTCGCCGCCGCGGCCAAGAGCAAGGACGACGGGATCCGGGAGATCTCCTTCTACAGCTCGGTCGGCCCCGACATCGACCGCCGCTACGCGATCAAGCGCTTCCGCTTCAAGCCGGACATCACCGCGATCGGCGGCGACGTGACGACCTCTCCCGGCTCCAGCAACGTCTACAAGGACGGCGTTTACTCGGCCAAGTCCAAGGACTCGCCCCGCTCGGCGTCCGACCTCGAGGACGGCAAGCACACCGGCATGTCCGGCACCTCGATGTCGAACCCCTCGCTCGCGGGCATCGCCTTGCTCGTGAAGCTGGCGATGCGCTCCGCCGGGGCGATCACGCCCTTCGTCGCGGAGAACATGGCCTTCGCCGTTAAGGCCGTCCTCATGCGCACGGCCAAGGACATGGGCGTACCGGTCTGGTTCCAGGGCGCGGGCTTCGTGGACGCGATCGCCGCGGTCTCTCTCGTCGCGGGATCCGGCACGCGCGCCCTCGGCGCGGGCGCGCGGAACCTGTGGCGCCGTCTGACGGGCGGCGTCGAGGCTCCCGCTCCCGCCGCGTGGGCCTGGCTCGAGCGTCTGAAGGCCGTGCAGGACGCGGAGGACCGCGCGTTCCGCGAGGCGGAGCTCGCGAAGAGCGAGGCGCAGAGCCTGCAGGAGGGGGAGAACCCGGAGGAGCCGTCGGAGGAGCCGGTCGACCGCTCCGCCGTCGGCAACGCCGTGCAGGCGGAGGTCGCCAAGCGCTTCGCCGTCGCCCGCGACGCCGAGGTCCCCGCCGTGCTCGCGGCGCTCAAGGACGAGGTCTGGCTGGTGCGTCTGCGGGCGGCCGCCGCGCTGATGAACCTGAAGTCTCCGGCCTCCGCGTCCGCTCTCGCCGAGGCGGGGCTCAACGACCCCGACGCGCGGGTCCGCCAGATGGCCTTCCTGGCGCTCGCCGAGATCCCGACCCACTCGGTCGACGCGCTGCTGAGCCAGGCGGCGTCGAACGGCTCCTGGGACATCGGCGTCTACGCGGCCTACGCCCTGGCCCGCCGCGGCGACCGCTCGGCGATCTCCCGGGCCGTCAAGGAGCTCGGCAACCCGGACAAGCGCGCGCGGTTCTCGTCGGTCTGGCTGCTCGGCCAGATCGGCTCCTACGCGACCGCGGCCGAGGCCGAGGGGCTGTCCGCCCGCGTGCGCGACCGCGGCGAGCGCGGGAACATCCGCCACCTCGCCTCGGCGGCGCTCTCGAACCTGGCCGATGCCGCGCCCGAGTCCATCAGCGACCGGGTCGTGACCGACCTCCTCGACGCCGCGGGCGTCGAGAACCTCGCGCTGACCCGCACGATCGCCAAGGTCTTCCCCGTCGCCGTCCGCAGCAAGGCTTTCGTCGCCCGCCTGCGCTCCGAGCCCCTGAAGCCCATCGTCACGGATTTCGTCGTCAAGAACCGCGACGCCATCAACAAGCCCGGAGCGCTCAGCGAGCTCGTCCAGCTGCTGGCGCGCGCGGCGGGGGTGCCGCTCGACGCGCCGACCTCGCCGATGGACGCGTCGGGCTCGGGCGTCACCGGGGTGGACGAGGCCATGGGGCCGGTCGACCTGATCGCGGTGTCCCCGACCGGCGACGCCTTGACGAACGCGGGGATGCTGCGCCGTTTCGAGACGACGGTGCGGGCGGAGCTGCCGGCGAGCGGAGCGCTGTGGCTGTCGGTCCCCGAGCACAAGCTGTACGCGCTGACGATCGCCCTCGAGCACCAGGGCTGGACCGTGCGCCGCTCCCTGCCTTACTATCCGCTGTCGAACGCCCCGGCCGAGCCTGGCGGGCTGACCCTCGACCTCGGCGACGGCGAGAAGGAGGCCGCGCTGCCCGCGGACGCCGACCTCTCCCTCGTGCGGGTCCGCGCCGCCACGGGCGTCTCCGAGGTGCGCGTGATGGCCGCCCTCGAGCGCGTCGCCGCGGCCGCGCGCAAGGGCGGGCGGCCGGTCATGATCGCTCTGACCTTGGCCGCGCCGACGACGCGCCGCACGCCGCTGTCGATGCTGATCGACCGCCTCGTGGCGTCCGGCATCGGCGTCGTGGTCGGCGCCGGCAACGCGGGCCCGACGAAGGGCACCGTGGCGGCGCCCGGGGACTCGGGCCTGGCCGTGGTCGTCGCGGCGGCCAGCGCCGACGGCCTGCAGTTCTACTCCTCGCGCGGCACGCCCGAAGCGCCGCGCGTCACCTGGACCGACCTCGTCGACGACCTGCGGCCGGGCGAGGCGCTCGCGGCGGCGGCCGTCGCCGCGGCGGACGCGGTGCTGGGCACGCCGGCGGCCCCGGCGAAGACCGTCGGCACCGCGGCCGCGGCCGAGCGCACCGCGGCGAAGCTGTCCGAGCTCGCGCGCGTTCTCGCCGAGGGCATGACGGCGTCCGGCCGCGCGCTGCCCGACGGGTGGTTCCTCTATCTGACCGCCTTGGTCAAGCGGACGGTGACGCCGCTGCCGGCCTACGGCGCCCACGAGGTCGGCGCGGGGCTGTTCGATTCCCAGGACCGGGCGCTCGACGCCCTGCGCACGCGCCTGCACGACCCCGAGGCGATCGTCCGCGAGGCCAAGGCGCTGGCCGATCAAGCCCGCGGCCGCGCGGCCTCGTCGCCTTCGACGGGCGCCCTGACCGCCGGCCTCGCGAGCCGCGCCGCGCGCGCCGTCCTGAGCGGCCTCCTCGCCTTCGCGCCCGTTCCTCCGTCCCTGAAGGGGGAGGCCCCTCCCTCCGTCGACGCCTCGCGCTGGTGGAAGGACGCCTCGGCGACGCGCACCTCCGAGACGGTCCCGCTCTACGCCCTCCGTTCTCAAAAAAAAACTGACCCGGGGGTAGGCAAGTACTCCGACCTGGGCCGCTATTACCGGGAGGAGCTCAAGGGCCAGGGCGTCGACGCCGTCCTGCTGCTGCCTCACTTCGCGACGCTCGACGAGAGCCCCTACGCCCCGGTCAGCCTGTACGCGCTGAACGAGGATCAGATCGACTGGGCCCAGGTCGACGAGGTCCGCGCCGACCCGTCCTTGGCGGAGCGCGTCGTCGCGCCCTCGCAGAGCGTGGATTACCCCGCCCTGCGCGCGCGGGAGAGCGCCGTCGCGCGGGAGGCCTATGCCCGCTTCGTGAAGGCCGGCGGCGAGGCCCGGGCCCGCGACTTCGCCGAGTTCGCGGCGAAGAACGCCTCCTGGCTCGACGAGTACGCCGAGTTCATGACCTTGTCCGCCCTGATCGGCAAGCCCGTGCTCGACTGGACCGCCGAGGACGAGCGCGCCGCGCGCGCCGCGGTCGAGTTCCCCGTGCTCGTCGCGGTGCGCCGCTGGTCCCAGTGGCTGGCGCGCGCGCAGCTGAAGGAAGCGGTCTCCGAGGTCCACGCCGCCGGCGGCAAGGTCCTCTTCGACATCCCGATGTTCCGCGCGAAGAACTCCGTCGACGCCTGGAAGCGGCCGGGGCTGTTCGCCGACCTGCGCACGCGCAACCCCGGCATCATCAACGCCTGGATCCACGAGGATTGGAAGGACCTGGCGCTGTGGCGCTGGTCGGAGCTGAAGAAGGACGGCTACGCGGCGGCCCTGGACCCGTACCGGCACTGGCTCGACTTCGGCTTCGACGGGGCGCGCGCGGACGCCCTGCACTTCGCGTACAAGTTCGGCAACGGCCAGCTCGCCAGCGGCGACGAGCCCGGCGACGAGTTCGTCGCGGCGATGAGCAAGGTCCTCAGCGACCGCGGCGCCTTCCCGCTCGCCGAGGCGTTCGAGGGCAAGGACGCCGACGCCCGGCGCCTCGGCTTCCTCACCGTCGGAGGGGACTGGAAGAAGGTCAGCTCCCACGACGACCCGCGCAGCCCCGACTTCCTCGGCCGCTATTTCTCCGCCCGCCGCGAGGGCTCCTCCGGGGCGAACGCCAAGTTCGTCGCCTACACCCTCGGCGATGAGTGGCGCGACCCGTTCGCCGTCAAGGAGATGAGGAACGGCGCGTCGACGTGGCGCTACCGCATCCCGCTTCCCCAGGACCCAGACTACGCGAACCGGGTCCGCTCCGACGCGCGGCCGCAGCTTCGCATGCTGACGGCGAGCCGCGACGGCGACGTGTGGAAGGCGCCGGACGCGGCGCGCGCGGCGTTCACGGCGGCCGCCGACGCGTTCGTCAAGCGCGACGGGGATTCCGTGCAGATCTGGGCGGCGAGCATGGACTGGTTCCTCGAGGAGTGGGGCCGCGACACCTTCATCTCCCTGCCGGGCCTGCTGCTGACGACGGGCCGTTTCGCGGACGCGCGCTCCGTCCTGCGCCGCTTCGCCGCCTTCGAGAAGGGCGGCCTGATCCCGAACAAGACCGACGGGAAGCACGCCGAGTACAACACCGCCGACGCGCCGATGTGGTACGTCCAGGCGATCAAGTCGTACGCGGAGGCCTCGGGCGACTGGGCCTTCGTCGATGAGATGGCCCCCGTCGTGCGCCGGATCATGGCCGGCTACGAGAAGGGCGCCTCCTACGAGCGCTACGGCCGGAAGAACCGGATCTACATGGACTCCGACGGCCTCGTCGTCACGCCCGCGCAGGCCACCTGGATGGACGCCGACCCCGAGGGCCGCGACAAGCCCGTCACCCCGCGCAACGGCAAGACCGTCGAGATCAACGCGCTCTGGTACGCGAACCTGCGCTTCCTGGCGGCGCTCGAGGCGCGCGCCGGCGACGCGGCGGCCGCGGCCGCGCGCAACGCGCTGGCCGACAAGGTCATGGCGTCGTTCAACGAGAAGTTCTGGTTCGAGACGGAGGACAACCGCCGCGCCTGGGGCGGGACCGGCGGCGCCCTGCGGGACGTCGTCGAGGGGGACCCGCACGGCGAGGCGATCCGTCCCAACATGCTGTTCGCGGTGAGCCGCGGCGGCGACCTCCTGAGCCCCGAGCGCCGCCGCGCCGTCGTGCTCGCGGCCGCTCGCGACCTGTTGACCCGCAAGGGGCCGCGCACGCTGTCGGACCGCGACAGCGGCTACCGCGCGCGCTACGACACCTCGAAGCCTCCGCTCGAGAAGGACCTGGCCTACCACCAGGGCACGGTCTGGCCCTGGCTGATGGGCGCTTTCGCCGAGGCTCTCGCCCAGGTGCGCCGCGACATGGGCTGGGACGAGGCGAGGACGGGGGCGGAGACCCGCGCTCTGATCACCCCGCTCGTCGAGGCCCTCGCGGGGGTCCCCGAGGGCTCGCTGCCCGAGGTCTACGACGGCGGAGAGAACGACCCCGCGCTGAAGGGCTTCTCCCTCGACGACCCCGAGGGCCTGGCTCCGGTCTTCAGGCGCGCGGGGCCCGAGCAGAAGCCGGGCGGCACGCGCTCCCAGGCCTGGAGCGTCGCCGAGATCCTCCGCCTGCTCGCCCGCTGAGCCGGCTCACGGGCAAGGCCGGTTCAGCAGGAGCCAGTACAGCCCCAGCTCCTTGACGGCGGACGCGAAGGCCGCGAAATCCACCGGCTTGCACACGTAGCTGTTCGCGCCGAGGTGATAGCTCTTGATCCGGTCGTTCTCCTCGTCGGAGGAGCTGAGCACGACCACGGGCAGATGCCGAGTCCTCTCGTCGTCGCGGATCCTCCTGAGGACCTCGAGTCCGTCGATCTTCGGCAGGTGGAGGTCGAGCAGGACGACCATCGGCCGCAGGACCGCCGCGGAGGGCCCGGCGCCGTGGAGCAGGTCGAGGGCGGCCTGGCCGTCGCGGGCGACGACGACTTCGTTGGCGACGCTGCTCTTGCGCAGCGACATCAGCATCAGCTTCTCGTCGTCGGTGTTGTCCTCGACCATGAGGATGATCTTCGTCTCGATCATGATTTCCGTTCCCACAAGGTGAAATAGAAGGCGGCGCCCCGCTCCACCGCGCTCTCAGCCCAGACGCGCCCCCCGTGGCGCGAGACGATGCGCTGGACCGTGGCCAGGCCGATGCCCGTGCCCTCGAACTCGTTCGCCGCGTGCAGGCGCGTGAAGGGCTCGAACAGCCGCTTCGACAGCGACATGTCGAACCCGGCGCCGTCGTCCTTCACGAAGTAGACGGTGCTCCCGCCCCGGTTCTCCGTGCCGAACTCGACGCGCGCGGCCGGATGCTTGCTCGTGTACTTCCAGGCGTTGCCGAGGAGGTTGACGAGGGTCACGCGCAGCAGGTTCGCGTCTCCCCAGGCCCGGACGTTGGGGGCGATGACGAGCTCGACCTTGCGGCCCGGCTCCGACCTCGTCAGCTCGTCGCCGATCGACGCGGCCAGCGCGCTGAGATCCACGCTCTCGGGCCGCAGCACGGTCCGCGTGATGCGGGAGAGGTTGAGCAGGTCGTCGATCAGGTGCCCCATCCGTTTGCTGCCTTGGCGGACGCGGGTGAGGTAATCCTTTCCGGCCTCATCGAGCCTTCCGGCGTATTCCGACAGGAGGAGCTGGCTGAAGCCGTCCACGGCGCGCAGCGGCGCGCGCAGGTCGTGGGCCACCGAGTAGCTGAACGTCTCGAGCTCCCGGTTCGAGGCCTCGGCGGCGAGCTTGGCCGCGAGCAGAGCCTCCTCGCTGCGCTTTCGCGCGGTGATGTCCTTGGCCACGCCGATGAAGCCGCGCAGACGGCCGTCGCGGCCGCGGAACACCGTCGAGGAATAGAGCGCCGGCATGCGCCCCCCGTTCTTGGCGCGCAGGACGACCTCGGCGTCCCGGACGACCTCCTCCTTCGGCGGCGAGTCGAAGATCGAGGCGAGCGGCCGCCCCACGACCTCGGAGCCGTCGAGGGCCTCGGCGGCCGCGCGATTGACGGTCTGAATGAGCCCTTCGGGGTCGGTGACCACGAGCATGTCGTCCATGTTCTCCAATATGCCCTCGACGTATTCCTTGGACACGGTCGTCCGCGCCAGCTCGCCGCTCATGGCGTTGAAGCTCTCCGCGAGCTCGCCCAGTTCGTCGCGCGAGAGCACGGGCACCTTGACGTCGAACTGCCCCCGGCCGATGCGCGCGATGCCCGCCATCAGGCCGTGGATCGGGGCCAGCATCCCGCGCGCGAGCAGGACGAAGAGGCCGCAGACGATGGCGCCGATCAGGACGACGATCAGCGAGATGTCGCGGAGTATGCGCGTCTCCGTCTCCTCGGGCGCGCGCAGGGGCACGGCGAGCTTGAGGGTCCCCATGCGGGTCTTCGGGCCCGTGCGCAAAGGGCCCGACAGCAGGAACTCCTCGTCCGCGGCGGGGGGCCAGACCGGGACGGTGATGAGGAGCACGGGCTCCCCGCGCAGGCTGTCCTTCCTCAGCCGCGGTTCGCCGGCGGCGAGGCCCGCCTTGGTGAACGCGTCGTCCTCGATCCGGCCCTTCTCGGTGACCGTGGTGTGGGCGAGGATCCGCCCGTCCGGATCGAGCGCCGCCGCGTACAGGGCGCCTTCCTCCCGCTGCAGCTTCTGGAGGACCGGGAGCAGGTCCGTCTCGCGCCCGGACGCGAGGGCCGCGGCCAGGTCGTGTATCGAGGCGAGCGCGAGCACGACGGAGCTCTTCTCGATGCCGCCGATGATGATCGAATGGACCGAGCCTTGGATCAGCGCGAGCACCGCCACGGCGCCGAGCAGCCCGGCGGCGAGGATGAGCCCGAGGAACTTGGCCTGGAGCTTCATCGCAGGACCTCGACGTCCTTCCCGAGCGCGTCCGCCGAGACGGCGAGCCCCGCGTTGCGCGCCGACTCCAGGTTGACCGTGATCGAGGTCCGCGTCGGGTAGACGATCTCCGGCATCGCCTCGCCGGCCAGCGCGCGCCGGGCCAGGCCCGCGGCGAGGCGCCCTTCCTCCTCGGCGGCGACGGATACCGCCGCGGCCGCGCCGGCGACGGCGAGGCCCCGGGTCGGGGCGTAGAAGGGGATGCGGTTGTCCCAGGAGAACTGCTTGATCGTCTGGAAGTTCTCCGGGGTGGCCAGGCTCGGGTCGGGGGCGAGCCAGATCGCGTCGGCCTTGGCCGCGAGCAGGGCCCGGAGCGCGGAGGGGACGCCGTTCGGGCCCGCCGCTCGCGGGGAGACGATCTCGACCCCGATCTCGGCGCCGGCCCGCCGGAGGTCCGGGATGTATCCGCCCGTGTCCCTCCCGTCCGACAGGACCGCGAGGCGCTTGAGCGCGGGCTGGAGCCGGCGCAGCTCCGAGAGGAGCCGTTCCGGCGCGGGCTTCATCGACACGAAGACGAACTGGCCCCGGTGCCGCAGGCGCGCGCCGAGCCCCGGCGCCATGCACGCGATCAAGATCGCGCCGTCCGGGTAGGGCTGGACGGCGGCCTCGCCTCCGAAGGCGACGACGACGCGGGCTCCTTCCGCGGACGGGCGCGCCGGAAGCCGGGCGGGCGAGATGGCGCGCCCGAGGGCCTTGAGGAAGCCGTCGAAGGCGGCCTGGTAGGGGCCCGGCGCGGAGCTGAGGACGGCGACGACCTCCTGCGCCGGGGCCGGGGACGCGGCCGCGAGCGCCGCGAGCAGCAGCAGAGCGGACGGCGCGGCGGCGCGGTCGGAGGTCATAGGCGATGCCCGATTCTAGCCGAACCCGCGGCCCTCTCCCATGGACGCCGTGTCGCCGTCTGGTGACGGCGTCATGCGGCCGCGCCGTGACAATTGATTCACCCCGTCGTTATGGTCCGCGTCCCGGCGATGGCGTATCTTACGGCGATGAAAGCCTCGAATGGGGCCGCGCTCGCCGTCCTGTCGGCGGTCCTCGCCGCGTCTCCCGCCGCCGCTCAGGGCCGCCCGAACAACGGCGGCTCGGACTACGATTTCTTCAAGTTCATGCAGACCGAGGCGGCCGTCGCGTCGACCCGGCCCGAGCCGCTGCTCAAGACGGTCTCCACCGTCTCGGTCATCGACCGTCCGATGATCGAGGCGTACAACTTCCTGACCGTGTCCGAGGCCGTCTCGGTCGTGGCCGGGCTCTACATGACGCGCACGACCTTCATGAACACGGTCCCGGCGGGCCGGGGGGTCCTGCCCTCGCACTACGCCAACAAGGTCCTCGTCATGATCGACGGCGTGGCGTCCTGGCTGTCGACCACCGGCGAGGGCTTCCTGGACCGCGTCCACATCAACGACGTCGAGCGCATCGAGGTCCTGAAGGGCCCTTCATCGGTGCTCTACGGAAGCAACGCCTTCTCGGGCGCGATCAACATCGTCCTCCGGCGGCCTCGGAGCTCCGGGGAGAGCGTCCGCGTCCACGGCGAGTTCGGCGTCCCCGCCGCCTATCAGGCCGGCGGGAACTATCAGTCCCGGGACGCCGGCCGCTCGGTCTTCGTCGCGGCCAACGCCTCCTCCGAACGCGGACGGCGGGTGTCGTTCACCGATGAGACCGGCGTCTCACGGGGCGTCGACGACCTGCGCTACCCGAGGGGCGGGAACTTCACCCTCTCGTCCGCCTACGGCGTCCACTCCGCCCTGTTCAACGGCTATCAGGACGAGTTCCTCGACCTCGAGGGCGCGGTGCCCCAGTTCGCCCAGGGCGCCGGCAGGCTCCAGAAGCGGAGCGGCTATCTGGCCAATTATTCCCTCGCGGCGCCGCTGAACGACGCTCTGGACCTCGGCTGGTCGGCGACCTACGACTGGAACGAGCGCGATTTTCCCCGGACGCAGGACGAGACCGAGGCCACCCGGACCTCGGGCTACCGGGTGCACAACCTGGTCAAGATCGGCGCGCGGCCCTCGCCGTCGGTCGAGCTCGAGGGCGGAGCGGACTACGACTACCGCTGGGTGGACTTCTACAAGACCTACGACCCGCGCAGCGGCGCCGTGATCAGCGGGACGAACCTGCACGGCCGTCAGGTCTTCGAGTACTCCGCCTTCGCCCAGGCGGGCCTGGACAAGGACAGCTGGAAGGGGGCGCTCGGCAGCCGCCTGACCCGCAACCAGTACTTCGGGACGAACATCGCCTCCCGCGGCACCTTGATCTATCTGATCGACGAGGACAACAGCGTGAAGCTGATCGCGGGCCAATCCTACCGGAGCCCGTCCATCTTCGAGCTCTTCTTCCTGAACCCGACGCGCTCCGTGGCCGGCAACTCGCGCCTGCAGCCCGAGCGCTCGGACAGCGCCGAGGTCGCGTACCTCACGCAGCGCGGCGACGCGTGCGTGCAGGCCGTCGCCTATATCGCGCAATACAAGAACAAGATCGACCGGCGCACGCAGGACGTGCTCTTCGACGACGGCGTGCTCGTCCCCGGGGTCCGGAAATACGAGAACGGGGGAAAGTTCAACGCCGTCGGCTGGGAGCTCGAGGCCCGCTTCCGGCGGCCCGAGGACCTCGACGCGTTCGCGGCGGTCACGTACGTCCGCAGCCGCGACGGCTGGGAGACGAATTTCCGCTTCGTGCCGAAGGTCGCCCTCGCCGCCGGCGCAGCGAAGACCTGGGGGCCGCTGACCCTGTCGGGCGTGGTCCGCTACCGCGGGGCGACGGAGGGCCGGCTGGCGGCCGTCTCCCGCCAGGCCTCGGGCGACCTGAGCGTCGCCTACGCTCGGCCCTCCTCGAGGATCCGCCACGCGCTGACGGTCAAGAACGTCGCCAACCGGCTGACGTACTTCCCGGAGTACGTGCGCCAGACGGGGCCGTTCCTCAACGAGCTGCCCTCCAACGACTACCGCAGCATCGTCTACAGCGCGCAGGTGCGCTTCTAGCCGCCGGACCTAGAAGCCGGCGAAGACGGCGGCCGCGTTCGGCGGGTTCGGCGCCGGCGCCTGGCTCGGGTCGCGGTTGAGGTCCGGGAACGGATAACGGAAGGGATACGGGTGCGGGAAGCGCATCGGATACGGCATGTCCCAGGTGGAGTGGATGTCCTCCCGCGTGACCGCCTTGAGGGCGCCGTTGGCCGAGCAGAGGACGGCCGGATTGTCGGTGACCCCGTTCGAGGCCTTCAGGCAGTCGATCGGCGAGGCGTCCGTCGCGCCCGAGCACAGCAGCGCGGGGTACTGCGTCAGGCCCTTCGCGGCCTTGAAGCAATCGACGGGGGCGTTCGAGCGCGCGCCCGCGCACAGCAGGGCGGGATAATCGGTGAGGCCCTTGGCCGCGGCGAAGCAGGCGACCGGCGCGTCGGACTCGGCGCCCGCGCACAGCATCGCCGGGAAGTTCGTCACCGCCTTCGCGGCGGCGAAGCAGGCGAGCGGCGCGTTCGACCGCGCCCCCGAGCAGAGGAGGGCGGGGTAGCCCGTGACGTTCTTCGCCGAGGCGAAGCAGACCGCCGGCGCGTGGGACTCCGCCCGCGCGCACAGCAGCGCGGGGAAGTTCGTGATCTGGCGCGCGGCGTTCCAGCAGTCCACCGGCGCGTTCGACCCGGCGCCCGAGCACAGCAGCGCGGGGTAGTCGGTGAGCTTCTTGGCTTCGGCGAAGCAGGCGGCGGGAGCGTCCGTCGCCGCGCCGGCGCAGAGAAGGGGCGGGTAGCTGGTCAGGGGCTTGGCCGCCGCGTAGCAGCCGACGGGTCCGGCGGCCTGCGCGGCCGGCGACAGCAGGGCAAGGACGACGATGAGCGTGTTCATCTCTCCTCCGCGCGTCTGAACCGACGAGCCGAGTATACAGATTTCGACGCGGAACGCACGCTCGGAAAATGCCGTTTTATGCGACTATTTTTTGACGCGAATGATAGAATCCCGCATGCGCGCGTTTCTGGCCGTTTTGTTCCTTGCGTCCGCGGGGTCCGCGGCGGGGCCGACGGCTCTGTTCGACGCGCACGGCTGCCGCGCCTGCCACAAGATCGGCGCGCGCGGCGGCAACTCGGGTCCGGACCTGACCGTCGTCGGCCATCGCCGGCCGCGGGCCTGGCTCGAGAAGTGGCTGGCGAGCCCGCGCGCGTACAAGCACGACACCGAGATGCCGGAGCAGGGACTCAGCGCCTCCGACCGCGCCGCCCTGGCCGATCTCCTGTCGGCGCAGAGGGGCCAGGCGTGGGGGGATTCCCGCCCGTGGCTTCCCGCCGGCGACGGCCGCGGGATCTACGTTCGCGCCGGCTGCGTCGCCTGCCACGGCCCCGCGGGCCGCGGCGGTCACCCGAACCCCGGAGCGCACGGGGGCGTCATCCCGGCGCTCGCGCCTCTGATGGGGACCTATAAGAAGGACGAGCTCATCGTGAAGATCAAGCGCGGCGTGGTGCCCGAGGTCCATGACGGTCCGCCCGCGGAAGTGAACATGCCCGGCTGGGACGGCGTCCTCTCCGACGCCGAGCTCGGGGCGCTGGCGGATTATCTGCTGACTTTGGCCAAGACCGACCCCAAGGACGACTTCTGAACCATGAGCGATCTCCAAGAATGGCTGAGCCTGTTCCTGCGCTGGACCCACGCGATCACCGGGATCATGTGGATCGGCCAGACCTATCTGTTCAACTGGATGGAGAAGGCCTTCGACCCGCCTCCCAAGGCCGCGGATAAGCCGAACATCTCGGGCGAGCTGTGGATGGTGCACGGCGGAGGCTTCTATCTCGTCGAGAAGCAGAAATGGCCGGAGGACATGCCCCGCGTCCTCCACTGGTTCAAGTGGGAGGCGATGCTGACCTGGCTGTCCGGGTTCCTCCTGCTGTCCTTGACCTACTGGGCGGGAGCGTCCTTGCTCGATTACGGCTCCGAGCTTCCCCGGTGGCAGGGCATACTCGTCTCGGCCGGGGCGTTGACGGGGGCCGTCGGGGCCTACCGGCTGATCTGGAAGACGCCGCTCGGGCGCGCCGAGGCCGCCGGGGGGATCGTCTGGTACCTGTTCCTGGTCGCCTCCGGCGCCGCGCTCCTGAACGTCCTCAGCGACCGCGCCGCCTATCTCCACGTCGGCGCCATGATGGGCACGGTCATGATGACGAACGTCTGGATGACCATCATCCCCAACCAGCGGAAGATCATGGCCATCTCAGAGGCGAACGGAGAGCCGCGTCCGGAGCTGTCGCTCGAGGCCAAGCGCTGCTCGAAGCACAACACCTTGATGTCGATGCCGCTGCTGTTCCTCATGCTGAGCAACCACTACCCGTCGATCACCTTCGGCGGCTCCCATCCCGTGCTCCTGCTCGCCGTCCTGCTCCCGCTGGGAGCCTACGCCGCTCATCTGATCCGGGAGCACGCGTGAGCGAAGCCGGGGCGTTGCGCTGCCCCTCGTGCGGAGCTCCGGTCGCCGCGGAGGCGCCCGAATGCGCCCATTGCCGCGCCGCGCTGCATCCGGTCCGCTGCCCGTGGTGCTTCGCCTGGACCTTCACCGAGGCCCGTGATTGCGTGCGCTGCGGGTCCCGCGCCGAGTCGCCGGACCTCAAGGCGGCCTGCCCGTCCTGCCGCGAGCCGCTGTCGTCCCGCTCGCTGGGGAGCGCGAGGCTGTCCGGCTGCGCGCGCTGCGGGGGTGTGTGGGCCGATCCCGCCTCGTTCCGCGCGATCTGCGAGGAGCGCGAGGCCTCGTCCGCCTACCTCGGCGAAGGCTCGCTCCTGACGGCTCCTGCCGCCTCCGACCCCCTGGCGTCGCCCATCGTCTACCGCCCCTGTCCCGTCTGCGCCGAGCTGATGAACCGTTTCAACTTCGCCGGCTGCTCGGGCGTGATCCTCGACGCCTGCAAGCCCCACGGGGTCTGGTTCGATCTCGACGAGATACGCCGCATCGCCGCCTTCATCCGCGGCGGCGGCCTGGACGTGGCGCGCGGCAAGGAGAAGCGAAGGCTCGAGCTCGAGCGCCGGCGCCTCGACCAGGCGCAGGCCGATCCTGAGAGCTGGCGGGGCGGCCTCGAGCAGCCGCTGCCGGATTCCATCAGCGCCTCGCGCGGCCTTCTGCGCTTCCTCCTCGGTCGCTAGCGTCGTCGAAAGCGGGCCTTGCGGAACGGCGGCCCGCCGTCTATCCTTAACGGGCCCAGGAGAATCCCGCCCATGACCTTCGTCCGACTCGCCCTCGCCGCGCTCATGCTTTTCACCGCCGCGCCGCTTCCCGCCCAGATGCCCGCTCCCCCGGAACCCGCCAGGGCCGCGAAGGCCCTCAAGGCCGCCTCGCGGCCCGAGCCCGTCCGCGCCGTCGGCCAGGAGGCCGCCTCCTCCGATGCCCTGGTCGCCGCGGCGGCGACGGCGCCGGGCGCGTCCTCCGGCGCGGGGACCGTGGTGACGGTCTCCAACGGCGGCGGCTCCGGCTCGATCCTGCCCGCCATCCCGGGCGCTCCCACCGAGGAGCGCATCCAGCTCGACAAGATCACGACCGTCAACACGATCAAGCAGCAGGAGTTCATGCAGCGGATGCGCGCGCTGACCGAGGAGCGCGACGAGGCCGTGCTGCGCAACGCTTTGCTCGCCGAGAAGCTGCGCGCCGAGTTCGCCCCGGTCGAGCACGAGCAGAAGACGCTCCAGCTCAAGGGCCAGATCGAGGAGGAGAAGTTCATGCGCGCCGCGGCGGAGCTGCGCCACCAGCGCGACAAGGCGCGCCTCGAGAACGAGCTCGCGCGCGAGAAGCTCAACGCCGAGACGATCAAGGCGGACGCCGAGAAGCTGCGCCGCGACCTCGTCGTCCAGGAGCTCGACTTCCAGGCGCGCAAGCTGCGCCAGGAGGCCGACCTCGCCGACAACAAGACCGTCGCCATCAAGGCGGACCTGGAGCTGCGCGCGAAGAAGGAGGCCTGGAAGAAGGAGGCCAACCGGGAGCCCGACTACGAGAAGGAGCCGTTCAAGAACGGCGTCCTGACCATCAGCGACCGCCGCATCGCCGTCGAGGGGCCGATCGTGTACGGCACCGCCGACTACGTGACCGAGCGGATCCATTACTTCAACAACAAGTCCGAGGATTACCCGATCTTCCTCGTGATCGACCGCAGCCCCGGCGGCTCGGTGATGGAGGGCTACCGCATCCTCAAGGCGATGCAGGCGAGCAAGGCGCCCGTCCACGTCGTCGTGAAGTCCTTCGCGGCGAGCATGGCGGCGACCATCGCCACGCTCGCGCCGCATTCGTACGCCTACCCGAACGCGGTCATCCTGCATCATCAGGCGTGGGGCGTCTCGTTCGGCAACCCGACCCAGCAGAAGCAGCAGCTCGACATCATGAAGGAGTGGGACCGCCGCCTGCGCGATCCGATCGCCCGGAAGATGGGCACGAGCATCGACAAGTTCACCGCCGAGATGTACAAGCGGAACGTGGACGGCGACTGGGAGGAGTTCGCGGACGCCGCGGTCAAGCTCAAGTGGATCGACCACGTCGTGCACGAGATCCGCGAGACCGGCATGCTCAAGGAGCCCGAGGCGAAGCTGGAGGATAAGCCCAAGCTGCCCTTCGGCCTCTCCGAGGAGTCCGATCCCAAGGGAGACCGCTACGTGCGTCTGCCCCGCCTGCAGCACTCGGACGCCTACTTCCTGTACAACCGCGACGGCTACTACCGCTGATGGACCTCAAGTCCATCCTCGCGCCGGGCGAGGACTCCCTGCCGACGCTCGAGCAGAACCTCTCGACGGGGACTCTCGCGGGGCCTTCGCTGCCGACCATCACCGCCGACCCGATGACCTACGCCAAGCTCGGCGGCAGCACCGTGATGGGGCTGGCCGGGATGTTCTACCTCGGCTACGGGCGCAAGCACAACGACGCCCGCAAGATGATCATCGGCGCGGCTCTCACCTTCGCCAGCATCCTCTTCTTCTAAACGGCGGGCAGGGCGATGCTGAAGGTCGAGCCGCGCGCGAGCCGGCTGCGCGCCGAGACGCGCCCCCCGTAGGCCCCGACGAGCTTCTTGACCAGGTGCAGGCCGAGCCCCGGGCTGCCCGACTGCGCGCCCTTCGCGACGCGGAAGAAGCGGTCGAAGACGCGCGGCAGCTCGGCGCGCGGGATGCCGATGCCGCTGTCCTCGACGACGACGATCGCCCCGCCCTTCGAGCCCCGCGCCTTGACCTTCACCCAGCCGCCGGGAGGGGTGAACTTGATGGCGTTGTCGAGCAGATGCCCCAGCGCCTGGCCGAGGTGGGCTTGGTTCATCCGGACGCGCAGCCCGCGGGGGACCGACACGCCGAGGGCGAGGCCTTTGCGTTTGGCCCGCGGCAGGACCTTCTTCGCCCGGTCGCGCACGACGGCGTGAAGATCGCCCGTGCCGGGCCGCAGCGGGGCGGAACCCTCCAAGGAAGACAGGGTGAGGAGGTCCTCGACCATCCCGTTGAGGCGGTCGGCGTTGGCCTCGATGATGTTGAGGAACCTCGCGCGGTCCGCGGGATCGCGCCAGGCGCCATCCCGCAGGGTCTGCGCGAAGCCCTTGATGGCGGCGACCGGCGTGCGGAACTCGTGCGAGACGTTCGCGATGAACTCGCGCTCCGCCCGCTCCTTGGCGACCGCGAGGTCCTCGGCGCGCTTGCGCTTGGTCACGTCCACGGCGATGATGACGACGCCGACGGTCTCGCCCCGCTCGTCGCGGTAGGGAAGGATGTCGCGCTGGACCCAGCGCCTGGCGCCGCCGCGCAGCTTGAGCTCCTCGAGCACCCCGATCGCGGCCTTGCCCGAGGCGATGACGGCGAGGTCGTTCGCGTGGTACTCGCGGGCGCGCGACGGGGGGAAGAGCTCGTCCACCCGGCGGCCCTGGACCTCGTCGACGGTCTTTCCGAGCCAGCGCGCGGCCGCGCGGTTGCAGCGCAGGATGCGGTTGTCGGCGTCCTTGTACCAGATCATCGCGCGCACGGTGTCGAGGATCACCGCCTGCTCGGCCTCCTGGCGGCGCAGGGCGGCCTCGGCCCGGCGGCGCTCGGAGAGCTCGTTTTCCACGGCCTGGTGGAGGCGGGCCTTCTCGATCGCCGCGCCGGCGCGCGTCGCGAGCTGCTCGGCGATGACGAGGTCGGTCCGGCACAGCGGCCGCCAGCCCGAATCGGCGCCGAGGGTCATCACGCCGAAGGTCTTGCCGTGGGAGCGGAGCGGGACGCACATGTACGAGACGACGTCCAGCTCCTGCAGGAGGCTCATGTGCTCCGGCGAGACGGCGAGACGCTCGTTGAAGTCGGGCGCTGTCCGGGCGATGAACTCGGACCTCCCCGAGGCCAGGACGCGGTGCACCGGGTTGCGACGGTCGCCGGGGGGCATGCGGACGGCGGCGAGCTCCTGGAGCAGATGGACGCGTTCGGACGAATCGTGCCAGACCTGGGGCTCCGCGAGGCCCCCGGCGGAGCGCAAAGTGATCGAGCACCACTGCCCCAGGCGCGGGACGGCCGCCGAGCACAGGCTGTGCAGCGCGCCCTCGAGGTCGAGGGAGTCCGAGATCGCCTGCACCGCGGTGACGAGGAACTCGAGGCGTTCTCGGGATTCCTCGGCCTGGCGGGCGAGGACCCGGTCGTGCTTGGCGGTGTACGCGCAGCCGCGCGCCTCGTCGGAGGAGAAGGGGAAGCAGGGGGGGATCGAGGGAGGGGGCATCGGCGCAGGTCCGCGGCCATTATGATATCAGCCGCGGCGACGGCCACGAGGTCACGTTATTTTGACCGACTTGTGACGGCCCTACAGGTAGGTGAGCAGGCGCTTGCGCCAGCCGGGGAGCCAGCGCGCCTCGTCTCGGGCGGGCGGGCTGTTGGCCACGCGGCGGGTCAGCGCGGCGTCGGCGGACTTCGCGAAGGCCTCGACGGACGCCTGGCCGGCGGGCGCGTCCGCCATCCCCTCGAGGACCTGGAGCAGGCCCCAGCCCTCTCCGTTGTAGCGCTCGGCGGGGTTGGTCCCCTCGCCCTTGAAGTTCACGTAATCCATCAGCGCGTACACGCCGTTGGGGACGGAGGCGACGCGGTCGAACCGGTTCTGCAGCGCCGGGCGCTCGGAGGCCGGCGCGGCCGCGAGGATCTTGGGCAAAGCGGCCTCGAGGCGGTCGGCGGCGTAGCGGGCCTGGAGTCCGACGGTGGAGGCCAGCAGGTCCCGCAGCTCGGTCATGCGCGGTCCCCGGAAGTCGGCGAAGAAGGCGTCGCGGTCGGGCCAGGGGCACGGCGGCCTTCCCTGCAGCCAGGCGGGCAAGGCCTTCCCGCCGGCGGCCAGGGCGTCGAGGAGCCCGGGGAAGCTCTCGGTGAACGGTCCGCGCGCGCCGGCCTTGTACCAGATGAAGTGGCCGATGCCGAGCGAGGCGAAGTCCTCGCCCTTGTTCCAGTGGGTGAGGCCGTCGATCGAGCCGCGGCTCTCGTTGTGCCAGATCTTCCGGCCGACGGCCTCGGCCTCGGCGTCGCTGAGGCGGATGCCGGCATGGGCGCAGGACGACGCGGCGAGCAGGGCGGCGCACAGCAGGGCTCTGTTCATGAGCCCCATTCTAGCACGGCGCGCGGCGTCAGGGCCGCGTCTTTCCGTGGCGCAGGGAGCGATGCCGGAGCCGGTTGACCTTGCGCGAGAAGAAGACGGGCTCGTGCATCGGCGCGCCGCGCCCCTTGGGCGACGCGTCGATCGCCGCGCCGGAGCGGCCGAGCTTCGGCGGCTCGGTCCAGTGCAGCTCGGGCGTGCCGAGGACGGCGTCCGGCCGCAGACCCGTGCGCAGCTTGTGCGGGCGGCGGTTCTCCAAAGTCTGCCGGCGGCGGTGCTTCACGTCGTTGCTGAACGGTAGCCGCCACGTCTTCAGGTTGGCCAGGCCTTGAGGTCCGGGTTTTTCTTTCTTCATGCCGCATTCTAGCTCCCGCGCCGTGACGACGCTTGGACGGGCCTGTAACGCTATTGCGCGGCGCGGGCGTCGATCCCTTCGTGGAAGCGCCAGGCGGCGACGAAGGCGGCGGCCGTGACGACGTGCCATATCGCGTGGAGCTGGATCAGATGGTCGTCGGGCCGGCACGCGAGGTCCGTGTGGTCGAGGTGCCAGCAGGCGTAGGCGGCGATCAGGAGGACCTGCATCAGCCAGAACGGGGCGTAGGAAGGGGCGTCGCGCTTGACGAGCATGAGCCTGACCTCCAAGGCGGCGAGGGCCAGGGCCTGGACGAGGACGAGGGTCTGTATCCCCCAGCCCGCGGCGCGGAAGGCGAAGAGCGCGGCCATGCTCGCGGCGAACAGCCCGCCCCAGAAGCGGAGCGCGCCCGCCTCGCCGAGCAGGCCGGCGCGCCTCAGCCCGCGCGCCAGCGCCCAGCCGAGGAGCAGGAACATCCCGGCGTAGTCGAGGACCTGTCCCGCGAAGGTGTAGGATGCGTGGAAGGCGAAGGACGTGGCGCCGACCGCGATCGACACCGGCCCGAGGCCGCCGGCGGTCAGGAGGCCGCGCCTCGCGGAGCGGCGCATGATCCAGAGCCCGACCGCGACATAGGCGAGGTTCGACCAGGTGTTGGCCGGGGCCGCGATCCAGCCGGCGAGGTTGGCCTCGCAGTGCTTGATGTCGGGCAAGGCCCACCCGCTCCAAGGAGAACCGGCGGGCGGGGGCGGCACGATCCGAGGGTCCACGCCGAGACTCTAGCGAAATGGCCCCCGAAGGGGCTAGGCCCGGGGGCCCGGTTTCGAGTAGGCCGCTTGGCGGGTCGTTTTGGGCCTCCTCGGCCCACAGGGAAAAGGGGGGGCGCTTGGTAGGATAGGATCATGAAGAAACCCACTTTCGCCGCCCTCGCCGCCCTCCTCCTCTCCGTCGCCGCTTCCGCCCAGGTCGTCGGGCCGTGGAGCAAGCTCGAAGGGCAGCGCAGCAGCATCGCCGACCGCCGCATGGTCGCCGTCAGCGACAAGGGGGCGTGGGAGCAGGTCTGGAAGGAGCACTCGGCGGACGCTCCCGTCCCCGCCGTGGACTTCTCGAAGGAAAGCGTCGTCGCCGTGTTCCTCGGCGAGACCCGCGCCGCCGGCGTGAAGATCGAGATCGTCGTCCAGGACGACATGATCGACGCGAACCGCCTCAACGTGTTCTACAAAGAGATCCGTTCCGCCGCGAAGCCCTTCGCGGCCCAGATGGTCTGCCGCCCCTTCGCGATGGTCAAGGTGCGCAAGGCCGCGACCGTCTCCTTCGAGGTCAACGGCCGGGTGTCCATCCCCGAGAACATGAAGGCCCCGAAGAACCCGCGCGACGACTCCAAGGTCCGCGCGCTGCTCGAAGCCCTTCCGTCCTTCGACGGCCGCTGAGCGTCTAGGCCGCCGGGCCTAGTCGGGGTTTAGGCACAAAAAACCCTCGACAATACAGGGTTCCGGCCCTATACTCCCACTGTGAAGCGACCCCTCGCCTCCGCCCTCGCCTTCCTTATTGTCGCCCTGTCCCCGGGCGCGCCCGCCTATCAGGCGTTCGCCCAGACGGTCGGGAAGACCGGCTCGGCGACGGGTGCCACGGGCGACGCCGCGACCTCGGTCAACTCCGGCGTCAATAACGGCGGGCTCGCCGCGCCGCTCGCGCTCCCGGTCCAGACCCTCGGCCTCAACTCCGCTTTGGCGCCGTCCGCCGTGCCCGTCCTCAACGCCGCCGCCGTCCCCGCCCTGACGCCCGCGGTGGCCGCCGTCACGCCCGCCGCCGCCCTCTCCCAGCCCGCGGCCCTGCGCGCGGCCTCGCCCGCGGCCGCCAAGCCGCTCGTCCCGGGCGCGCTTCAGCCCGCGGCCAAGACGGCGAACGCCCCCGGCGGCCTGTCCGCGGCGTCCAAGCAGATCGAGACCCTGTCCCAGTCCGCCAAGCCCGTCCTCGAAGGCGTGAAGAACGGCGACGCGACCTTCGCGCTCAATAGCGTCTACGAGAACTCGTCCCAAAGAGGTCCGCTAGGCGCAGTCGCGGCTCCGTCGGGACCCGCCGCTCTGCGCTCCGGCCTGAAACGCTCCGCCCCCTCGGCCGCTCCCCAGGGTCCCGCGGAGGTCCCGGCCGCCCAGGCGCCCGCCGCCAAGCCGTCGGTGTGGCAGCGGATCCGATCGACCTTCGACCTCTCCGAGTTCAACAAGAGCGAGAAGGCCTACATCGCCGGCCAGGCGGTCTTCCTCCTCGCGATCTCCGTGTACCTCGCCTCCCTGCCGCTGCTCGTCAGCGCGCTCACCGGCGACGCGGCGATGACGGGCGTGGCGCGCATGGTCCACTACTGGGTGTTCGGCGGCGCCTCCCTGTTCGCCGGCGCGGTGGTCAGCAAGACCCCGATGAAGCGCATCCTCGTCGGCGCGGCCGGCGGGCGCGCCCTGCTGTTCGGCTCGATCGGGGCCCTGGCCCTGTTCGGCGGCCTGCCCTGGGCCGCGTTCCTCGTCCTCGTCGGCGTGAACTCGCTCATCGTCGCGCACAACCACCTCGTCGACATCGACACCGGCGGCGCGGCCAAGATCTTCAAGGGGACCGACCAGAAGTCCACCGACCACAAGATCGAGAAGGCCGGCTACGTCTACGACTTCATCTACTACGGCATGATGCTCGTCGTCCCCGCGCTCATCGGCCTGCCGATGGACTGGATCGACGCGCGGTTCGGCGCCGGCATCGGCGCGGGCGCGGGCTTCGCGGTGTTCGCGGCGCTGATGGGCGTCGTCTCCTACATCTACGCGACCAAGGTCGTCACCGTCGGAGACCTGGCCTCGGCCCCGTGGAACGGGTTCAAGAACTACGTCGGCCGCCTCTTCGGCGCGGTCAAGACCTTCGGGCGGATCCTCCTCGACATCCCGCGCCGCAACTGGGCCACGGCCAAGATCATCATGGGCAACAAGGCCATCCTCGCCCGTTCGTCCATGGCGACGATGGAGAACTTCGTCGAGGACGCCCTGTTCGCGGTCGTCCTGCCCACCTTCGCCATCGACATCCTCAAGGTCGGCGCCTTCGGCAACGGCCTCCTGCTCTCCGCGATCACCGCCGGCGGCCTCGTCGCCTCGATGTTCCTGATGAAGCGCATCCAGGCCCTGCAGGCCAAGCACGGCACCTACAAGGTCCTGGCCGGGCTGACCGCGATCGCGGCGCTCGCCTTCGTGCCCTCGATCGGCCTGTGGCTGGTGCCGTCGTTGGCGCTCGCCATCCCCGCCGTGTTCATGATGAAGCTGATGCTGCAGCCGCTGCGCTCGCGCATGCGCGCCCTGCTGCAGACCGAGATCAAGAACGATCCCAAGGCCGCGCCCCACGCCGACGACATCTACAGCCTGATGACCTTCGTCGAGGTGATCGCGGCCGGCGCGGGCGGCCTCGCCTTCGCCTGGCTGTTCCACCACTCGATGCCCGGCTCCGCCCTCGCCCTGGCCCTCGGCGCGCTGGCGCCGATGAAGATCATCACCGTCACCTTGTTCGCGATGGGCTTCGTGTACCTCGGCGGCCTGCGCTGGGTCAAGCAGCAGCTGAGCAAGCCGACGCGGACCGTCCACAAGTCCCCCGACGGCAACGAAGCCAAGATGCTCGAGCGCCTCTCGGACAGCCTGAAGGCGAACGACCTGCCCGACTACAAGTCCGCCACGGTCGCCGGCCCGGCGAACGATGACGCTCCGGTCGTCGCGATCCTCGCGCCTTCGTCGCGGCATAAGATCGCCCTGGCCCGCGAGGGCGGCCGGCAGTCCCCCGGCGACGTGCACCTCGTCCTCGACGCCTCCTGGCTGATCCAGGAAACCTATCCCGACGGCCGCACCAAGCTCCTCGTGCGAAAAGGCGTCGCCTTCGACGAGAAAGGTCAGGCGACGGTCGTCGAGTACGAGACGCCGCGGCGCGTCCATTACTTCGCCAATTTCTTCACGCTCAGCGGCAACGATCGCGAGGACGGGGTGCCGCTCGAGAAGAACCTGGACGTACCCCAGTCCAACTCCCATCTCCTCGAGCACCAGGTCAACGACAAGCTCAAGACGCGCCTCATGATGGCCGCCCGGGGCGTCGTCGTGCCCGCGACCCTCGCGCTGCTGATGCCGGCCAACGCCCTGATCGCGCAGGCGACGCGCGCCGGGGAGCTTCCGACGGGCAGCGTGGCCGCCGTCGAGATGCCCGGGGAGGCGGAGGTCGCGGCCCAGCTCGACGCCTTCCTCGCGCGGACCGGCGTTGAGGAGATCGTCATCAAGCCCTCCGGCCTGCAGTTCCACTCCGGCCGCGGCGTCAAGTTCTTCCGCAAGGACCAGCGCGCCGAGATGCTCGCGCACATCGACGCGCTCAAGAACGACCCGATGATGCCCCGGGACGGCGCGGTGCTCATCGACGAGCGCGTCGATTCGGCGCCGCTCGACCGCGGCGGCCGCAAGATGGAGACGACCGCCCGCGTGCTCGCCGGGCGCACGCCGTGGAACGGAGCCGAGACGATGGGGCTGTTCGCCCGCGTCGGGCCGTGGGGCAAGCCGACGACCGCCGAGGCCGCCGACCCGCGCGACAACGCGAGCGTCGAGCCCATGGGGCGGCTGTTCGCCGAATGGAAGAAGGCCGGCCTGCTCGACGACGCGGGGGCCCGCCGGCTCGAGGCGGACATGCGCAAGATGGGCGCCGACGCGATGAACGCCATCGCCGAGCAGGAGAAGTCCTCCGAACGCGAGGACGGCGCGCCCTATCAGGCTCAGACGGACATGATCGGCCTCGACGTGATGATCGCCCGCCGCGGAGGCAAGCTGGTCCCCGTCGTCATCGAGGTCAACGACCACGACGCGGGCGGCCAATGGAACCTCGACGTCATGCAGCCGGAGATCTCCGGCGAGCACTCGCGCGCCTGGGTCGCCACCATGCTGCAGCGCGCGCGCCGCGACGCGCTCAGGGGCAAGCGCATCGTCATCGTCGGCGCCGGCTACGAGGGCAAGCGGCCGATCTTCGAGCGCGCCCGCGAGCTCGGCGTGGACATCATCCTCGTCGACAGCGCCAAGAGCTGGGCGAACGACCCGCGCTACATCTCCGAGCTGATCCCGACCGACAACACCAAGCCGGCGGAGGCCTTGACCATCGCCCGCAAGAAGCTGCAGCGCTCCATCCGCAAGAACGGCAACCTCGACGGAATCACCACCTTCTGGGAGGACGACGTCGTCCTCACGGCGGACATGGCCAAGGCGCTGGGATTGTCGTATCACTCTCCGGACGCGGCCCGCACCGCCCGCAGCAAGTTCGAGACCCAGGCCGTGCTCGCCCTCAAGGGCGTGCCCGCCGCCCGCCAGCAGACGATCGACAACCTCTCCACCGCGGCGAACGACAAGGAGCGCGACGCCATGATCGCGGCCTTCCGTGAATCCGCCGCCAAGGTCGGCTTCCCCGCGGTGATCAAACCCGTGTCTGGAGCCGCGGCGGTCGGAACCGAGAAAGTCTCTTCTCTTGAGGAAGCCGTCGCCGCCTACAAGCGCATCAGCGCGATCATCAACCCGAAGACGGACGCGATCTTCGCCAACAACTCCGACCTCCTTCTGATGCAGTACCTCAACGGCGACGAGTACGACGTGGACCTCGTCATGGTGGGGGGCAAGCCCGTCTTCCAGTCGGTCACCGACAACAAGCCCACGCGCGAGCCGTCCTTCCTGGCCACGGGCTCGCGCCTGCCCAGCACGCTATCCCGGAAGCAGCAGAAGGAAGCCGCCGACCAGGCGATCGCCTCCGCGCAGGCCCTCGGCCTGACCGACGGCGTCATCCACATGGAGGGCAAGTACACCTCCGAGGGCGCCCGCCTCATCGAGGCCAACGCGCGCATGGGCGGCACCTACGTCATGGACTGGATCAAGGGCGTCTGGGGCGTGGACCTCTCCGAGGAAGGCCTGATGGCGGCGGCGCGCATCCCGGGCAAGCCCTACATGCCGTCCCAGCCCATCGTCCATCTCGACGGGGACTTCGTCAACTCCGACAAGGCCGGCGTCATCAAGGTCCTCGAGCTTCCCGAGGAGGCGCGCCGGATGCCCGGCTTCATCCGCTTCCGCATGGTCAAGAAGGCGGGCGACCGCATCACGACCGACGAGGGCGGCGGCTACGCGCGCGTGGCGATGATCGAGGTCGGCGGCAAGGACGCCGCCGAGGCCAAGCGCAACCTCGAGGCGATCAAGGCCAAGATCCGCTTCGTCGTCGAATAGCCTGCAGGCATGTCAGATTCGCCGCGGATCGAGCTGCGCTGGACGAGGGAGGAGCTCGAGACTCATTTCGGCCCCCTGGGCGGCCGCAAGGCCTGGCACCGCCTCGAGGAGCGCATCTCCAAGCTCAACCTGGACGGGCGCAAGTTCGGCGTGCGCCTCGTCGCGTCCTACGACGACGGGACGCTCACGGTGAGCGGGAAGCAGGCGCAGACGCTCGAGGCGTTCCGGGAGAAGCTCGAGGCCGCTCCCGGACGCGTGCAGCGCTCCTTCGGCAAGCTCATCGGCTCCGGCACCGGGGGCGGGGGGCCCCAGGCGATGGGGCAATGCGTGGAGCGGCAGCGCGCGGCGATCCTGCGGCTGGCGCATGAGCCGCTCAAGCTGTTCGCCGATCTGGCTCCCCTCCCGGGAAGCATCTTCATCGATCCTCCCTTCCGCCTCGACGGGGCGCCGCAAAAGGCGGGAAGCGCGGTGCAGACGGTCCTGGCGGAAGCCGCGTCGCCGGCCGGCGGCTCGCTGCTCATCGTCGGTCCGTCAGGCATCGGCAAGAGCACTTTGGTCGGCGAGGCGTTCCGGCGCCTGCAATCCTCGCCGGGCGCGGGCTGGTCGCATCCCTTGTTCGCCCCCGCGTCGGACCTTCAGTTCGGGCCGTCCGGCGAGGTGGAATGGGAGAAGCTCCCCGGCGTGCCCGCCGGCCTCGGGCCGCGGCTCGAGTCGCTGTTCAAGGAAGGGCGCCTGTTCCTGTTTCTCGACGGCCTCGACGAGAACCTCAAGCTCCTGGACCTCTCGAACCCGGCCGCGTGGTCCTTCTGGGGCATGGCGTCGCGCAACCGCTGCGTCCTGACCTGCCGGGACCGCTTCTACAACCTGCGCTTCGCGTGCTCGCCCGTCGAAAGGATCTTCGGCGGGGCGCTGAAGATCATGAACCTCCCGCCGTGGGGCGCCGCGGAGGCCAAGGCCCTGTTCGGCGGCATCGCCGAGCGCGGGCAGGGCGCGCCGAAGGCTCGTGCCCTCGTCGAGGGGCTCAATCACCTGAGCCGTCTGCCGCCTGATTTCCTCCGCGAGAAGATGGCGTCCTTCCAGATCACGGGCCTGACGGCGTGGAGCTTCGCCGTGTACTTCGCCCTGCACAACAAGGGCAAGTTCCCGCGCAACGAGTACGAGATCCTCGAGTACTTCGTCGATCAGACCCTGCGCTGGGAGAAGGTCAAGACCCGCGAGGCCGAGCCGCTGCCCGTCGAGATCCTTCGCGGGCTCCTCGTGCGTCTGGGACGCAGCGCGGATGGGGAGCGCAACGGGCGCAAGAGCTGGCGCGTCACGCCCGACGCCATCCTCGAGGTCGTGGGGCGACATTATCCGTTCCTCCTCGAGCGCAAGACCCTGCTGTTCGCGGCCCTGCGGCAGATCCCCTTCCTGGAGTACGAGGCCGAGACGGGGGCTTTCCACCTGGACTACCGGCTCGGCTGCTACTTCGCGGCCAAGAACATCGTCAGCATGGGCCTGCAGGGCGACGCGACGGCCCTGCGCGAGGAGCTGCAGTACACGATCAGCTATCAGACCTTCTCGTTCCTGCTCCAGGCCTTCGCGGGCTTCGACGACGGGGCCCGCGGCCGGTTCTTCGAGACGGGCCGCCGCATGTTCGATGAAGCCGCGCGCCTGTACGCCAAGGAGGGCGGGAAGGCGCACGTGCAGTCCATGTACGAGATCCTCGAACCGCTGGGCAGCCTGCATTGGCCCGCGGCCGACGCCTTCGTCCGCGGCCTCGCGGATCGCCCCGGCGATTATCCGGAGTTCGTCAACCTGGCGTGCGCGCGCGCCGTGGCCTACGCCGGCGACGCGGCGGCCGTCGCCGCCTACATCCGCCGCCTGAAGAAGGAGAAGCCTGCGCGGCAGATGAACCGGGACTACTACCTTCACGGCCTCTGGCTCGGCAACGAGTACACGCTCGAGAACGCCCGGAACGAGCGCCGCGCCCAAAGCCCGGAAGGCTGGGAGCAGATCTCGCGCTGGTTCGTGCAGAAGCTCACGACGGACGATTTCAAGGCGCTGCGCCACATCCAGCTGTTCACCTACGGGGACCTTCTGCGCGAGCTCGGCGGCGCCGGGCTCGACCGGGGCACCTTGCGGGGCGTGGCCGACAAGCTCAAGCGCGAGTCGGCGGATTGGGGCGCGGACGCGCGAGCGGACCTGGCGGACTTCACGAAGCTCGCCGCCCGCCTCGACCCCGCCTAGGGCGCCTTCGGCGCCGCCATCTTCTCCTTGACCACGTCGATCCCCGACGGCGTGCGGAACGCGTTGGGATCGTCGTTGGCGAAATGCCGGGCCACGGTCACGCCCGCGGCCGGCAGGATCTCCGGCGTGTAGAACAGGCCGCCCAGGAGGTCCTGCGCCTCCTTGGGTTTGGGGTCGGTCTCGCGCGAGCTCAGGTAGCGGTCCACGAGGGGGCTGTCGCGCTTGATGCCGAAGAAGAAGTACCCCGCGTTCTGGCCCTGCTTGTTCTTGATCTCCGCGATCTTCGCCGTGTCGAGCACCTTCATGAGCACGACCTCATCGGAAGGGTACGGGGTCATGAGCAAGGTCGCCTTGTTGGCCATCAAGCCGATGTTGTAGTCGAAGCCGTAGAAGTTGGTGTCCTCTCCGAGGCTGAAGACGGGGAGGTTCAGGGCCTTGGCGAGGGTCAGGCCCTCGGAGAAGGTCCTCACCGACGGGCTCGCGTCCTTGAGGGCCGGCCGGTACGCCGCGAAGTTGCCCACGAGCATCCCCTTCTCGGGCCACGCGCGCATGAGGACGCCGCCCAGCATGCGCGTCGGCTCTTTAGGATCGTAATAGAAGACGCCCCAGCGCTCGCCCAGCAGGCCGTCGGCCTGCAGCTTGCGCGCCCAGTCCCGCGCCACGTTGCGCTTGCCGCCCGGCTTGTTGACGACCTCGTCCTCGTAGATCGGGTACCACTCGTCGAACTTCTCGAGCGTCAGCGGCTCCACCTTCACCGCGAGCCCGGCGCTCGCCTTGAGCATGTCGTGGAAGCTCTTGCGGTTGCGCTGGTGCGGCTGCATCGCGTCGTGCTCGTCGAGGGTGTGCGTGGGCGTCACCCAGCGCACGTACTCGCTCTTGAGGTGATAGCCGTCCTCCTCGCCGAACTTGCCGAGCTCGGCGCGGGAGGGGGTCTTGATGACGACCATCTCGACGCCGAGCTTGCGCAGGGCCGCGTCGTAGGAGGGGCGGTAGTCGCCGGAGGCGAAGTTGACGCGCTTGAGCCCGCGGGGGCTCGTCACCGCGTTCTTCATCACGTACGACTCGAGCTCCTCGTCGTTCATCCCGGAGCGGCCGAGGCCCACGAGCGGCTTACGGGCCGCGCCGCCCGGGTCGGCGACGGGAGACGCGTCGGCGGGCGCGCGGAGCGAGGAGTTCTCGAAGATCGCGTTCAGGCGCAGGGAGATGTCCTGGCCGGAGGACGGGTTCGTCAGGTCCACCGTGCGTCGCAGCGACTCCATCTGCGCCCGCAGCTCGGGATGGGCGTCCGCGTGCGCCTGGAACCGGGCGGAGGCCTTGAGCAGGAGGTCCACGCCGTGGTCGCCGAGGGCGGCCCGCAGCTGCTCCTGGTTGGCGGCCAGCGCCTGGGGCTGGGCGGCCAGGGCCGCGACCAGTCGTCCCGCCTCGGCGCGATAGGGATCGACGCGGGTCGGCGTCGCGGTCAGGAGCGGAGCCAAGGTCGGCGCAGACTGCGCGCTCAGCGAGGTCGCGAACTGGATCTGCGACATCATGGACTCGCGGAAGGCCGGAACGGTCTGGGCGAGGCCGAGGGCGGGGGTGAGGGGGGCGGAGACGACGCCCGCCGCCGCGGGCGCGGCGAGCAGGACGGCGAACGCGAGGAGCCGGATGAGGGAGGGGAGCCTCATGCCAGCAGTGTAGACCCGAATCGGCCGTATTTCAAGGCTTAAAATCAAGCGTTCGTGAGCCCCGGATCGGGGTCTTCCTCCTCGTAAAATCACGACTCGTGAGCGGTCGTGAGCCGCGAGAATTTTCGCGGGATCGCGCCTGGACGCGCCCGCCTATCATGTCTCTGTCGGGCGCGGCCCGGCGCAGACGTTGAAACTGGAGGTGTAAGCCGATGAAAAGCCTGATGTCCTTCGTCTTCCTGATGCCGATGATGATCTCCGCGGCGCCGTCGCGCGCGGAAAGCCGCCCTGCCGTGATCGAGGAACGCTGCGGCCCCGACGCATACTGCCTGCCCCGGCCGTTCCCCGAGCCCCGGTACTGCCCCGAAGGCACCCACCGTCTCTTCGACGAATACTCGGGCCGCTACATCTGCGTCCCGAACGACGAGCGGTCGCCGCGCCCCCGGCCCTGGCACGACGAGCGCATGAAGAAGATGAGCGGCATCCTCGGCGGGGACGATATGTCCGCCAAGGGGGCGGCCTTGAACGGCCTGTTCGACGCCGCCCAGCTCCGCGCGACCGGCGCCGGCGCGGTTTCGGCCGGTGCGTGGGGGAAAACGCCGTCCGGAACCCACGGCTTGAAGCCGTATGAGCCCAGGAAAGGCAAGTCCGGCCTGGTCCTGGTCGGAGAAAAGGGCGCGGCGGCCGGTGCGATCGTCGGAGGGGTGGCCACGGGCGGGCACGTCGTCGGCGAGGCCCTCGGCGGCTTGGCGGGAAGCAAGGCCGAGGATAAGTTCAATTCGGGGGTGGATAAGCTCGGCGACAAGCTCCGCGATCGCAACGATGAAAAGCTGCGTCAGGGGACGCAGGCTCAGAAGGACGCCGAGAAGAAGTGGCCAAAGAAATAAGATATAAGCGATGCGCCGCCGGGAGGCGTCCAGCCTCCCGGCGGCCGTCCTGAGTTCGATCATGAAACGATCCGGAATCATCGTCTTGGGCGTCGCGGCCGCCGTGGTCGCGCGCGGCCCCGTCGCGGACCTGCTCTATTCCTTCGCCCTCAATCTCGGGGGCCGGGGGCTTTCCTCGCAAGCGCAGTCGTTGATCGCCATGGTTTGCGACGGGGCCGCCATGATCACGGCGGCCTGGGTCGCGACGGGGCGCCTGAACCTCGACCGCGGCCGCGCGTTTCCGCTGGCGTGGCCCCGCGATACGACGCTCGCCGCCGCGGGAATCGGCGTCGCGGTCGCGCTGATCAACGTCTTCGTCGTCCGCCGCTTCTTCCCGCAGGCGACGGCGTCGAGCGCGACCGTCGCGACCTATCTCGCGGGCTCTCCCGGGCCTTTCGCCCATCTGGCGTTGGGATTCGGTCTGGCCGTGTTCTCGCCCGTGGTCGAAGAGATCTTTTTCCGCGGCCTCCTCCAGCAGGGCCTCGACGAGGCCGTGCCCTACGTCGGCCTGCTCGCGGCGACGGCCTTGTTCGTCGCCGAGCATCCCGGCTCGTCCAGCTCGCCCGCCGTCTGGATCCTCGGGCTAGCGCTCGCCTTGATCTACCGGCGGACGCGGTCCGTGTCCGCGACGATCGCCTGCCATGTCGTCAACAACGCGCTCATCCTGTACGTCCTTTCCCCGCTGCCGCGCTGACGTTCTTCGCCGGACGTGAGCGCTGGCCCGCGCCGTTTCTCCTCGAGAACTCACGAGTCGTGAGTCGTCGTGAGCGGCGCGGCCCTTTTCCTCCCGGCCCCGGAACCGGGGCGCGTATCATGTCTATGCCGGGCTTGGCCCGGCGCAGACGCGAATCGATGGAGGTGCAAACCATGAAGTACCTGATGCCGTTGGCCTTGATGATCCTCGCCGCCGCGCCGTCGCGGGCGGCCTCGGGGGCCGTTCCCATGAAGGAGCTGGGCGCGGTCCTCGGCGGAAGCGACCAGGGGGCCAAGAACGCCGCCCTGAACGCCTTCTTCGACGCTTCCCTGGCCGGCGGGGCCGGCGACGCGAAGGACGCCGTCGCGGCGCCCGCCGCGACCGTCGCCCCGGCCGAGCTGCCGCGGGCGTCCTGGAGGCTCGCCCATACCGATCCCAGCGTGCCGCTTCCTCCCACGGGAGACAAGCCCCGGCCCGGCACCAGGGGCGAGGCCCGCTTCATCGCCGTGGGCGCCGTCGACGATATCGGCAACAAGCTTCGCGACCGCAACGACAAGAAGCTTGAAGAGGCGACCAAGCAGCAGAAGGAAACGGAAAAGGCCTGGAAGGATTACAAGGAAGGCAAGTCGGTGTCGCCGAAACCCCCGACCGCGGACGAGGTCAGCATCGGCGGCAAGGGCTGACTCCCGTACGCCTCGCCGCCGGGAGGAACGCCTCCCGGCGGCGTAGGCCTTCGCGTCCGTAAAGCGTAGGCCTTTTCCCGTCGGGATAACGGGCCCTAAGGTCCTACGGTCTTCTTCCGGGCGGTGGTAGACTCGGGCCATGAAACGCATGAACCCCTCGATGGCCGCCCTTCTCGCTTTGCTCCTCGCCGGCTCCGCGCCCGCGCAGACCGTCGGCACCGTCGTGGCGCCGCGATTACCTTCCGGCGCTCCGACCTTGATCATCCCCGGTTCTCCTGCGTTAGGCGGCGCCCTCGCCATCCCGACCTTGTCTCCGTTGTCGTTGACCCCGATGCTCGCCGCCCCCTCGATCGCCCCGTCACCTATTAATGCGCTCGTCCCCGCCGCGCTCAATCCGTTGCCGTCGCCGGTCTCGGCCGCGGTCCCCGCCGCGCTCGGCGCGGCGAAAACGTTGTCCGGCACTCTCTCCGCGGCTGCGTCCGAAGGACGCAGCCAAGCTCCGGCCCTCAACGCCGCGTTCGACGGGCTGAAAGCCGCGTCCACGCCCGACGCCGTCTCCGTTCCCAACGCCCCGTCCTCCGACTCGTTCGTCTCGGAGGCCCGCCGCCGCTTCGCCGCCCTGCGCCGTTCCGAGTCCGAGCGCGGCTCCCGCCCCGAGGGCGCGATCCCCAGCGACGAGGACATGCACGGCCGCATGGACCGCCTGCCCTCGACCAACCCCGAGCGCGCGAAGTTCATGATCGAGCTCTTCAAGCTCGGCGGCGCCGCCGACGCCGACATCGTCCTGCAGGACGCCGGACGCGGCCGCAACAACATCATCGTCACCAAGAAGGGCAAGACCGACCGCGTCATCGTGGTCGGCGGCCACTACGACCAGGTCAGCGAGGGCCTGGGCAAGATCGACAACGGCACGGGCGCTACCATGGTCGCCAACCTCTATCAGGCGCTCAACGGCACGGAGACCGACGCGACCATCGTGTTCATCGCCTTCGCCCGCGAGGAGGAAGGCCTGTACGGCTCGGCCGCGTACGTGAAGTCCCTCGACAAGTCCAAGCGCGCGAAGATCGACGCGATGATCAACCTCGACACGCTCGCGGTGGACGGCACCTTCACCTGGAAGAACAACTCGACCCGCGCCCTGCTCGACCGCTTCGCGCAGGTCTCCCGCGACAGCGGGATCGCGAGCAAGGAGGACTACCTCAACGGCGGCGACGCCGACTCCTCGACCTTCCGCGACGCGGGCATCCCCGCGATCACGATCTACGGCGCCTCGCAGGACGTCATCTTCGACGTCATCCATTCCGAGCGCGACAACATGTCCGCGTTCAGCCTGAAGCACTACAAGAACGCGTACATGCTGGTGCTCGAGGCGATCAAGTCGCTGGACCGGACCCCTTTGGGCCCCGTCGGGCGGCGCGACATTTAAATGACGAGCGCGGACATCCGGGCCCAGGAAAAGTTGGGACCATTGCCCGCGCGATTTCGGGACCTTCGACCCGCAGGGTCGTTCAGGGGCCTGTGATACTATGGCGGCCAGGACGCAAGAGACTCGAACGATGCACGGGGATATCGTGAAGAGAGAAATGACGAAGAAAGTTCTGTCCATCTTTTGCTGTTCCGTTATCTTGAGCGGTTCTTCCGCGCCGGCTTTCGCGCAGGTGGTCCGCGCGAACATCGGCGGCGCGGGCGTCCATACGCCCGCGGCCGGAGCCCTTACCGGCTCCCCTTCCGCGATCAACCCCGCCCTCAACGGCGGGGTTTCCTCTATACAGGGGACTTTGGCGCCGACCTTGGTCGCGCCGTCCGCGGCCCTGACGCCGGCCCTGAGCGCCCCGAACGCTCTGGTCCCCGTGAAAGCGCTCGCCGCCGCGACCCCCGTCGCCGCGACCGCGAAGGCCGAGCCCGTCAACGCCCTCGTCACGGCGCGCTCCCTTGCCGCCGCGATCGGCGACGAGAACCTGCCCAAGGATCAGGACAAGGCGAAGGAAGCCGCCGACAAAGCGTTCGACGGAACGGCCGGCGAAGGCGCGGTCGAAGGCGAGGACGCCTCCGTGCCGTTCGCGCACAACGGCGCCCCGCTCGCGCAGCTTTACCCCCGCGTGGTGTTCATCCAGGACGTGTTCTCGGGCCCCGTGTCCGAGAAGACCGTCGAGTACGTCAACAAGCTCGTGGACGCCGGCGTGCACGTGGTGTTCCTGACCTGGCGCCCGCACCGCGGCGCCGACTCGGCCGATTCGATCCTGATGGAGCGCGTCAAGCAGTCGCGCAACAACCCCGTCATCGTCGTCTCCTACAACGGCGGCAAGGTGTCCCTGCACGGCCGCGCGGCGAACCCGAAGCCGCTCATCGAGAGCGTCGGAGCGTTCCCCAAGGAAGCTCTTGAGAAGATCAAGAAGATCGCCAAGGTCGTCGAGGCGGTCCCGACCGAGGCCGAGGCGTTCTCCGTGACCGTGAAGCTCGACGAGAAGACCGCGACGCCCTCGCTCGGCGCCCAGATCAACGCCCTGAACCGCAAGTTCAAGGCCGCCGGCCTCGACTACAAGGCCGAGGCGCACCCGAACGTCCCCGGCGCGGCGATCATCCACTCGATGCCCCTGCGCTTCTCGCTCGCCCGCGTGATGCAGGCCCTCGAGACTCAGTTCGCCGGCGAGAACCTGTCGCAGTCGCCGGAGAAGTTCCTGATCCTGTCCGACTCCGTCAAGTCGCCCCGCTTCTCCACCTCCTTCCCCAAGAACTCCGAGATCCAGGTGGTCCGCGGCGGCGCGGCGATGGAGAACGTGCTCGGCGCCGTGCTCGGCGATCGTGCGCTCGGCAGCGTCTCCCTCAAGCTCGGCAAGCTCCGCCAGTACGTCGAGTACTGGGAGCCGTCCCACAGCCGCGCGCGCTCCTATGAGCCCGACGCGGTGGGCGGCGGCGGCGGCGGCGGCTCCATCCGGCGCGCCGGCGGCGACCGCGAGACGAACAAGATGTTCGCGATGTACGTCGGCACGATCATGTTCCGCCTGATGGCCCAGCTCTACGACGACATCTTCCGCGGCCAGCACCAGCTCGCCAAGCTCACCGTGCTCCAGGCCCAGCTCCGCTCGATGTGGTACGCCCCGCTCAAGCACGGCGTCTACGTCAACAAGGGCCTGGCCAAGATCATGAGCACCCCGGCCTGGAAGGCGCAGAGCAAGGGCTACCTCGAGTACGCGAACTCCTACCTCACGAACTTCTACTTCCGCGAGTTCGGCGACTACACCCGCGCCGCCCGCAACGTGCAGGAGAACTACGTCGGCCTCTCCACGGACCGCAAGAGCCTGATCACCCTCGAGTTCGTCTCGGCGGCGACGGGCAAGCTGTACAAGATCCACACCCGCATCCCGCGCGTCATGCGCCTCGAGATGGCGCAGGGCCTGACGCTGACCGCCTACGCCTACCGCACCGGCAAGGAGACGCCGGACGACGGCGAGGAGTTCCTGGCCCGCGTGCTCGCCATGGCGATGCTCAAGGGCCACGCCCGCAAGGGGCCCGACGGCAAGTGGCACCACGGCTCGCCCGAGGGCAAGGTCATCGAGAGCCTCAACGTCCAGCTCGAGTACCGCACCAGCGCCCGCCTGCACATCTTCAAGGCCGAGGACTTCCTCCGCCTCGAGGAGAACCAGACCGTCAACGGCCCGATCGTCCAGGAGATCATCTCCGCCATCGAGCGCGAGGAGGCCGACGCCGAGTACCAGGCCTACTACGCCGAGCAGGAGCAGGAAGCCACGAAGGACGACCTGAAGAAGAAGAAGCCCGCGGCGAAGAAGAAGCCCGTCGCCAAGGCCAAGCCGGCGGCGAAGAAGCCCGTCGCGAAGGGGAAATAAGATGAACTTTGCGGCCCGTTTGCTCCGGGTCGTCCTGACGGCGGCGCTCTTGGCCCCGTCGTCGGCGTTCGCGCAGATGCGCGCCTCCGTCCCGGGCGCCTCGGCGGGGGCTCCGACCGTCGTTCCTTCCTTCGGCGCGGGGCTGTCCGCCCCGTCCGTGACCGCTCCGTCCTTGAGCGCGCCGTCCTTGTCCCTGACGCCCGTCCTGGCGGCGCCGTCCGTCGTCCCGTCCGCCGTCTCTCCCGTCCCCTCGGCGCTCAAGCCCGTCGCGGCCGCCGCCGCGAAGGCCGCCGTCCCCGCCGGGGTCGTCCCCGCCGCGCAGAAGCCGGTCGATCCCGAAGCCCCCGCCAAGCTGAGCGCGCTGACCGCCCTGCGCGACATGCCCGCGACGCTCGAGTCCGCCCCGGCCGCCGCCGGCAAGTTCGACGGCGCGAAGGTCCGTCCCGCCCTCGAGGAGCCGGTCGAGCCCGAGACCGTCACCAGCGAGATCTCCGATCAGAACGTCGAGGAAGACCTCGCCCTGTGGTTCACGCGCAAGCAGAAGGTCGACATCAAGAAGGACCAGGTCTACGCCCTCGTCCGCCCCGTCCTCGGCAACGGCTCCCGCCGCTATTGGGAGAAGTTCGAGGAGAAGAAGAGCCTCGTCATCAAGGTCGCCGGCCAGGGCATGTTCGTCTCCAAGGTCACCTACGCCCGCACCGTGCCGATCAACCGCATGACGCTCAAGGATTTCGAGGGCGTCTACTCCAAGTCCATGCTGCGCGGCAAGACCATCTACAAGCTGCGCGCCAAGCTCATCGCGGAGCTCAACGAGCGCAACGACCGCACGATGCGCGGCCAGTCCGGCGTCGTGACCCAGCTCTCCGAGGTCCGCGTCGTGCGCGTGATGCCGTTCAACGAGGCGCGCCTGCTCCCCGAGAACAAGGACGAGGACACCTACGCGCCGGTGGCGCGGACGAAGTACGAGCTGCCCGCCGCGATGCAGGGCCTCAACCACATGTCCCCCAAGGTCGTCTTCCTCGACATGCGGCTCTTCAAGGACGGCGTGCCTTACCCTCTCATCGAGGACATGACCAAGCTGATGAAGGCCGGCATGTACTTCGTCCTGCTGTCCGACAAGGCCAACGACGCCAAGGGGTCGGTCGAGGAGCAGCTCACGAAGGGCCTTACCATGAAGCAGAAGGACGCCATCTCGCGCTACAAGATGGTCGTCCTCGCCGACGACGGCAACGCGCTGCAGTCCTACGACGGCGCCTTCGCCCGCTACCTGCCCTCCAACCGCTTCAGCGGGCAGGAGCAGGAGATCATGCGCTTCGCCGCGAGCCAGATCAACATGAAGAGCGCCACCGTGTCCCACGGGACGCAGTTCGTCGCCTATCTCAACGCCACCAACTCCGTCGACGGCGGCGCCCTGAAGTCGCTGAAGGACTCGATGCGGCTCAACGGCCTCCCCGTGGACGCCTGGCAGTACTCGGTCGGGGAGCACAACGGCCGCCGCGCCCTCATCGTGCGACCGCAGAACCTGGCGAGCGCGATCCCTCACCTGCTCGAGTCCCTGCGCGAGTACGAGGGCCTGTACGTCAACCCGAGCGACATCATGACGATCTCCCGCGACGAGGCCCTGCTGGCCGCGACCAAGGGCTCGGTCCAGACCGCGACGATGCTCGAGCAGCAGGGAGAGGAGCTGGCGGACGCGTCGATCTCGGCGGTCCTCGGACCGTACCGCGAGAACCGCCCCGGCGACCTCGCGGCCTCGGCCTCGAAGATCACGAGCTTCATCTACAACCCCGACCGCGTCGGCGGCGGCGCCTTCAACGGCGGCAGCATCTACATGATGATGGGCCACGTGATGCACTCCGCCTTCAACTGGGCGGTGTGGAAGTACCGCAACGAGGGCGTGTTCCCGTCGGCCGACGAGACCATCGCGGCGGCCGAGAAGATCTGGCTCCGCGAGGAGGCCGATCGCACGGGCAAGAACATCGACCGCCCGGGCGAGAACCTGGCCGGCTTCCACGAGGTCATGGTGGGCCGCATGCGCACGATGCACGCGGTGACCGCGGACATCCTCAAGGTCTACCCGATCGCCATCGGCACCGAGCTCTCCAACATGCTCGTGTTCGACAACTACAAGAAGGGCGTCCCCGACAACCGGGACATCCTGCGCCTGATCTTCGACTTCGTCGTGGCCCGCGAGATGCCGGACGGCACGCTCGAGGTCGCGGTCGTGGACTTCAAGACCGGCCAGACCCCGACCTTGCAGAACCTGGAGAAGGACACCCAGGTCCAGCTCTACGACCTGGCGATCCGCAAGATGTGGCCGAAGATCTCGGTGCCGTACGGCGCGCTCGGCGAGCGCCGGCCGGTGTCCGACTACAAGATCCGCTTCATCTACCCGTCGGCGGGCTACCAGCCGCTGCTCAACGAGTGGAGCCGCATCAAGTTCGAGCGCTTCCTGCGCAACGTCATGAACCGCATCCGCAAGCACAACGCCCCGCCGGCCCCGAAGCCCGAGGCGAAGGCCAAGCGCAAGCCCAAGGCGAAGGCCGCGGCCAAGAAGTAAGCCCGGCGTCGTCATCGAACGCCCCGGCGGGGACCCCCGCCGGGGCGATTTCTTTGAGGGGTTTCGGGGTCCCAGGCGGCCTAGGCCTCTTGTTGCCGCGGGGGGGACCCGAGGGCCCAAGCGCCCGGAGGCGGGTCCGGTTATCATCTCTATAGATGAAGAACACGCGCCGCGTCCTCGCCGGCTTCCTCGCTTTCCTGACCCTCGCGTTCGCCCCGGGTCTCGTCTCCTATCAGGCCGCGGCCCAGGTCGTCAACGGCGCCGCCGCCGGCCGCACCGGCGGCGTTCCCGTGGTCCCGACCGCCGGCCTCAACGGCGTCGGCATCGCGCCCCTTTCTCCCGCCACCTTCCTCTCGCCGAGCCTCGCCGGCGGCCTCTCCGCCCCCGCTTTCAGCCCGGCCCCGACGCTCGCGCCCTCGCTCGCTCCCGCCGCCCTGACGCCGTCCGCCGTCGGCGCCGCCGCCGCGATCCCGTCCTTGCCCGCCTCCGCCGTGGCCGCCCAGGCCTTGGCCGCCCGCGCGCTGTCCGCTCCCGCCGTCGTCCCGTCCGGCGCCGAGGCCTCTCGCGAAGGCGCGCTCACCCCCTCCGCCGACGCCAAGACCCATCTCGCGCTCGCCGGCGAGCGCCTGTCCGCCGCCGCCGACTCCGAGAAGACCGGCTTCCTCGACGCCTTCTTCACCGGCGCCCGCACGATCTACGGCCGCCTGACCGGCGATAACGCCGCCTCCGGCTCGATGGTCGCGGCACCCGCCGGGACGGCGGTCGCCAACGAGACCCCCGTCGCCAAGTCCGAGGCCTCCGCGACCGCCCCGACGCCGGTCGCGCTGATCGGCACCGGCCTCCAGCCCGGCGACAAGTTCCTCACCGCCGCCTCGGCCGACGAGAAGCCCCAGGTCCCCGCGCCCGCGCCGTCCGCGCCCGACGCCGCGACCGGCGCCCGCGCCCTCAAGTGGATGTACATCCAGGACGCGATCAGCATGTCGGTGTTCATCATGACCTCGATCGCGTACCCGATGATCGTGATCCCCGCCGTCGGCGCCGTGACCTACGGCGTCCTGATGGCCCTCGGGCCCCTGGCCGCGATCGCGCTCGGACCCCTGAGCGGCATGATCGCCACCCGCTTCGCCCCGCGCGAGGGCCTGGCCATCCTCTCCGGCCTGCGCGCCGTTCTCACCGTGGCGCTGCCGATCATGGCCCTGACCGGCATGATCAGCTTCTGGCCGCTGCTGATCGCCTCGATCGCCAACGGCTGGCAGTTCTCCCTGCTGATGACGAGCCGCACCGCCTACACGCGCCGCTTCGCGATCACCGATCCCAAGCAGACCCGCAGCTGGCTCCACATCGGGAACCTGACGACGATCGGCTTCTCCATCTACTTCGTGCTCCAGGTCCTCCTCGGCTCGATCGGCCAGATCGGCGGCGTCGTCGACGCGATGAGCCCGATGATGCCCTTCTGGATCTCCGCCGGCGTGAACGTGCTGCTCATCGGCCTCAACTACTGGAAGATCCCCAAGATCGCCAACGTCGTGTCCAACGCCGCCGGCGCCGTGAAGGCCGCCGCCGAGCCGTTCACGAAGAAGGCCGCGGCCTTCGTCAAGAAGTTCTGGAAGGAGATCGCCGTCTTCGCGGGCACGATCGGCGTCTACGCGTGGGGCCTGCCCTTCGCCCTGCCGCTGATCGGCACCGGGATCGGTTCGCCGCTGTTCATGGCGGGCGCGCTGGTGTACTGGATCTCCCGGACCGACACCTTCAAGACGGTGATGTCGACGCCCAAGATCCGCAACGCCCTGCTCCTGTCGGCCCTCGCGGCCGGCCTGATCTACCCGTTCCAGAACCTGGCGATGCCCCTGATCGCCGCCTCGCTCGGCGCCAAGGCCCTGATCTACGGACAGCTGCTCGGCGCGTTCTTCTTCGGCCAGCTGCTCTCCAACGCGAGCATGGCGCGCCTGCCCGAGGTCCGCATCCCCCTGATCGGCAAGACCGTCCCGGCCGAGAGGCTGCTGCAGGCCGGCGTGCTGGCCCTCGCGGCGATCTGGGCGGGGTTGCGGCTGTTCCCCGGCAGCATCCTCGCCGTCGCCGGAGCCGTCGCCGTCGGCGCGGCGCTCATCGCGGTGACCTCGCGCCTGACCAACCGCGGCTGGATCAAGTTCTTCGGCGTCGGCCTCCTGGCCGCGATCGGCGTGGCCCTGTCCTGGGGCTTCTACCCCGGCATCTTCGCGTCCGTCATGCTGCTCGGACTGTTCGTCGGCCCGTTCGTCTCGGCGATCAACGCCTACATCAGCGGCAACTCCGACCCGAAGATGGTCTCCCAGACCTTCGGTGTGAGCAGCTCCCTGTTCAACGCGATGACCTCCTTCGGCTACGGCCTGCTGTCGATGACGACGAAGGCGTACGGCGACCCGGCCTTCCCGAGCGCGCTGACGCCGATCATCGCGGTCTACATCGCCGCCGCGATCCTGTTCTTCTTCGCCCCGCGCTGGCTGCCGGGCCTGCCCGAGAAGAGCCTTCGCTCTCCCGAGCCTAAAAAGCCCGCCGCGTAATCCGGTATAATCCGCGCCATGCCCGTTCCCAAGATCGCGTCCGTCGATTTCGCCCCGCCCGCGGACTGCTCATCGGGCGACTGCGACCTGACGGTCGCCTTCGAGGGGGGCGGCGGCTCCACCTTCAAGGTCGCGACCTTCGACCGCGCCGAGGCGTGGATGGCCGGCTCCAAGTCCAAGGCCTGGTGGTCCGAGCCGGTCCTGTTCGTCTCGAGCCTCGATCCCGAGACGGTGCGCGCCGCGGTCGAGGCCATGGCCGCCGAGATGGGCGGCTATTGGCTGCGCTACTACCACCGGAGACGGCCGTGAGCCCGGTCTCCAGCCCCGTCGGCCACATCGAGCTCACGCACCTGACGGATCCCGCGCGCCCCGATCATTCGAGCGGCGTCATCGAGGTCTATTTGAAGGATGGCCGCCAGTTCACCTTGCTGGCCGCGACCCCGTCCTGGTTCAAGCAGGAGCTGGTGCGCCTCGGCCTCAGGTTCTACTACGGCCCGGCCGTGCTGTTCCTTCATAAGCTCGACCTCGCCGCCGCTCGCAAGGCGGCGAAGGACATGATGGCGGAGAACGAGCAGCTCCTCGTCCGGTACGACACGCCCCGCCGCACCTTGCCCGACATCCTCGCCGCCTTCCGCGCGGCGCACCCCTGACCTAGGGCCCACCGTTCCACGGGCCGCTTGCCGACGGGGGACTGGGCCGTTGGGCCCCTCCCCGTTCCCGGCCCAGTTGATAGTATCCGGCCATGAAACGATTCATCGCGGCGTCCGTCTCCCTTTCCCTCGTCCTCGTCTCGGCCCCTCTCCCCGCCTGGTCCCAGGTCTCCTCCGCGATCTCGGGAGCCGCCACTGGAGTCTCCGGCGCCTCCGCCGGCGCGGCCGCGACCTCGGGGATCCCCCAACTCTCGATGCCCGCGATGAGCCTGACGGCTCCCGCCTTGAGCGGCGCGCTGTCCGCGCCGATGGCGAACAGCCCCGTGCCCTCCGCCAATCAGCGCGCGCCGATCTCCGCGTCGTCTCCCGTCGAGCAGCGCCAGGCGCTCGCGATCGCGGCGCCCCTCGCCGCGGAGGCGCCCGCCTTGCTCGCCGCCGCCAAGCCCGCCGCGCCCGGGCCGGTCACCGCCGACGCGAAGAGCCTCGCCGCCGCCCGCCTCGACGTCGCCGAGGCCGCCGGCTCGATCGAGAAGGGCTCGACCTCGAATTCCCGCTGGGCCGCCGCGCGCATGATGGACCGCCTCCTCGGCATCGAGGAGTCCGGCGAGCGCGAGCCGATCGTCGAAGGCCTGCCGCCGGCCGGCATCCTCTCCGCGGGCCTGACGCCCGCCGCGGCGTCGGACCGCTCCTCCCGCGCCTCGGTGCCGTCGCCGAGCGCTCCGGACAACGGCCCGCGCCGCACGCCGCTCGTCGGAGCCCTCAAGATGGTCGCGACCGTCGCCGCCGGCGCCGTCCTGACCGTCGGCTTGCAGATGGCCGCCGTGGCCCTGCTCCCCGCGATCTTCGGCGTCGTCCCCGTCGCGGCGGTCTGGGCCGTCAGCTCCGGCCTCCTGCTCTTCCCGCTCGCGCTGTACGCCCGCTACCGCCTCGCCAAGCGCGACTCGCCGCGCCTGAACAAGGTCAAGACCATCCTCGACCTGTCGCTCGGCGCCTTCGCCGGCGCGGTCTTCATCGCCGTGCCCAGCGCCGCCGTCGTCCTCACCGGCGCGGGCCTGCTCACCGCGGCCCTGCCCTTGGCCGCCCTCTCCGCCGGCCGCTGGTTCGGGAGCTCTTCGCTCGCCGACACCGTCCTGACCTGGGCCGTGCTCGGCATCACGCCGGCCGTGGTCGGCGCCGCCTCGGTGGCCGGTCTCATCGGCCTGGCGCCCATCGTCGGGCTGATGGTCCTGCCCGTGATGACGACGATCGCCTTCTTCCTCGGTCGCCTTATCCACTCGGCCGAGACCGGCGCGCCGTTCTCGGTGCCCGGCTCGATGCAGAAGATCCGCTTCCCGTCCTTCCAGTGGGTGATGATCGGCGTGGTCTTCGCGCTGCTCACCGGCTACTCCGCCGTCTACACCAACGTCGCCTTCGGCGTGTGGACCTTGCTCGGCGGCCGCTCCGGCAACGCCGCGACGACGATCAAGGTGAACTCGGTCTGGACCTTCCTCAAGAAGATACTGAGCTTCGTCACCTTCAACCGCCTCTACTTCGGCCTGCTCGCCTACACGGCCTTCACCGGGTTCGCCAGCCCGCTGACCTTCCTCGTCATCGCCTTCGCGGGCGAGCGCATGTCGGTGTGGACGGAGAAGCTGCTCGGGCGGATCCTGCCCAAGGCCCCGGCCGCGCCGTCCACGGCCGCCGCGCCCGTCGAGGACCCCAGCAAGCTCGACGACGCTCCGCCGAAGTGGCCCGCCTTCCACTACTGGGCCAAGTCCTTCCTCATGATCGGCACGATGGCGGCGGCGGGAGTGCTGCTCGCCGTCACCGTGTTCGGCGTCACCAGCCTGCTGACCAACCTCGGAATCGCCTCGGTGCTCGCCTTCGTCCCGTTCTTCTTCGCCAAGAAGATCATCAAGCTCGTCATGAAGGCCCAGCCCACCACCAAGGAGCAGGACCCCGAGTTCTTCGAGATCATGGAAGGCCTGCGAGACAAGATCAACGCCGACCGTCGCGCGAAGGGGAAGAAGGAGATCCCCATGCCGGAGATGGTCATCGACCCGATGGACGCCCCGAACGCCTACGCGACCGGCCGCAGCCCGTTCGCGGCGATGGTCGGCGTGACCAAGGGCATCAAGGCGATGACCCTCGACCCCGAGATCGTCCGCGACGGCGTGGTGCGGCTCATCGCGTCCTCCGACGCGGGCACGAAGGAGTTCAAGGTGTTCCGCCGCGCCATCGCCGGCTCGGTCACCGGCGTCCCGGCCGACGCGACCCCGTCCCAGGTCGCGGCCGCCGTGCTCAAGGCGGACCGCTCCGAGCTCAAGGCCCTCGGCGTGCGCATGCTGCGAGGCGTGCTGTCCCATGAGTTCTCTCACGTGATGGACCGTCACATGCTGTCCGGCTCCATCGGCGGAGCGATCGCCTCCGGCGTCGCGTTCGCGTCCTACGGCGTGATGTGGGCCGTCGGCCACGCGCAGGTCATGGTCCAGAAGGCGCTCGGCATGCGTCCGAAGCAGGCGCAGGAAGATGAGAGCAAGGCGAAGATCGAGGGCCCGGGCTCCAAGGTCGAGGCTCTCGACCCCATCTCGACCGGGGTCATCATCAAGTCCCTGCCGGCGCTGCTCCGCCTGTTCGCGGCGCTGTGGGCGCCCGTCGTGCTCCAGGTCCTCCAGATGGCGTCCTCGCGCAACAACGAGGGCATGGCCGACGAGGACGGCGCGCTGCTGAGCGAGGACCCGGAATCCCTCGCTCTGGCGCTGGGCCTTCTGACCACGTGGCGGCCGGGAGCGGGCTTCCGCCTGCCGGGCGCCACGATCCCGCGCGCGGCGTCGCTGCAGCACATCATGATCGTCAATCCGCTCGAGCAGCTCGAGTACGCGGGCGCGCTGCCCAGGAAGTCCGCCGCCGGCGGGCCGACCCGGGCCGACGATCTGATCTTCGAGCTGTTCATCACCCATCCGAACACCGGGGTGCGCATCCGCAAGCTGTGGGACATGTCGGAGGCGATGCGGGGGATCAAGCCCAAGCCCCGCCCGCCCGAGGACGGAGGCGGGGGGACGAGGGTCTCCTTCGTGCCTCACGCCGGGCCCGCCTCCGAGAGAATCGGGGGCGGTCTTCTTCGGGGCGCATGGGCCAAGCTGAAGGCTTCCCTGCGCGTGCTCCCCGATGAGGACCGCAACCGCCAGTTCTGGATCTACACCGCGGGCCAGGCCCTCCAGCTGCTCGGCGGCAATTTCCATTACACGGCGCTTCCGGGCCTCGTGGCGCCGTCGAAGGAGGACGCGGCCAAGCTCGGCTACAACCGCGCGATCAACTGGGGCGCGCAGGCGGGGGCCTCCCTGGCCACCGGCCCGCTCGTCGACCGCGCCTCGACGCAGAAGGTCATCATCTGGACCCACCTCGGGCGCTCGGTGCTCATGATGCTCGTCCCGGTCCTGTTCTTCTCCGGCTATTTCGGCTTCGCCCTCTTCACGGGCCTGGTCGCGGCGGCGGGGTTCCTCCAGATGGCGGGCATGACGGCGGGCTCGGTCGCCTTCAACCGCATCCTGGCGGGCGACGTCGCGCACTACAACCGCGCCAACGCGGTCTCGACCATCGTGATGAACGTCGTCGGCGTCGTCGGCCCCCTGCTCGCGGGAGCGTTCATCGCCGCGGTCAGCGCCCACTTCGGCCTGCTCAGCGGCAACGCGATGTCCTACGCGGTGTACGGCGTCCTGCTGCTCGCCGCCGCGGTCGGCTACAGCCTCTTCCTCAAGCTGCCGCGCGACGAGATGATGTCCGCGCGCCGGGAGCTGTCCGTGCGCCTGAAGGAGGACGGCGTCGGAGGCGCGGAGTTCCGCGGCGTGACGGCCGGGCAGATCGAGGGACGCCCGGCCATCTTCGTCGAGGTGGACGGCGACCCGGCGGGGGCCGTCGTGCCCGCGACCTTCGGCGGCTTCGCGGTCAAGGCCGTGGAGCGGCGGCGCGTCTTCAACGAGGTCCTCCAGGGCTTCAAGACGATCTGGGCCGACCGGTTCCTCCGCCTCTATCTGCTCACGACCACGGTCGCGGTCATGTCGGGCGACGCGCTGCTCTTCGCGGCCCTGCCCCGTTTCATCGCCGACGTGCTCCACGCCGGCCCGGGCTCCTTCGGGCTGTTCCTCGCCGCCGCCGCGCTCGGCTCGGGCGTCGGCTCCGGTTTGATGGCATTCCTCCGCGACCCCGAGCAGATGGCGCTGGCGCCGGCCGCGCGCGTGTTCCGCTCGGAGCTCTCCGCGCGCGAGTCCGCCTTGGACGAGGGCGCCCTCGACGCGGCGGCGGCCGCCTTGCGCGGCGCCGTGCCCGCGGTGCTCTCCCGCTATAAGGCGGACTGGGCCAAGGGCGGCGCGGCCGTCTCGGCCGAGCGGTTCGGCTCCGACCTCGTCGCCGAGGCCGCGCGCGCCGTCGGCGCGGCGCTGGGCCGCCCGGAGGCCGAGATGCGCGCGCTCCTGGAGTCCTCGAGCGCGGCCAGCGACCTGCGCGCCTGGGCGTCCTTGCGCGGCGCGAAGCTCCTGGCCGCGGCCTACAAGGACGCGACGACCGGCATGAACCGCCTCGAGCGCCAGGGCAAGTGGACCTCCTGGCTCCACGGCCTGTCGTGGCTCGCCTACGGCGCGCTGTTCTTCACGGGGCATCTTCATCTGGCCGCGGCCCTGATGCTCGTGTCGGCCCTCCTCGGCGCGCCCGGGGTCGTGGTCTGGTCGAGCCTCACGACCAAGGTGGTCTCCGGCTCCTACAACGACAGCCAGGGCAAGATCTACTCGGCGATGTATTTCTACCAGCTGATCTTCGCCATCATCGGCGTCCTGCTCGTGGGCTTGATGATGGCGTCCCTGCCGACGGTCACCGTGCTCTGGATCACGGGCGGCGTCATGGTCCTGTGCGCCGTGTGCGACTTCGTCGCTCCCGCGCTGATCTTCCCGATCAAGCGCAAGCGTTAGCCCGGAGAACTCACACCGGTGCGAGTCGCCGGGACTGTTTCCGGAAACAGTCGCGCCTGTCTCCGCGCTCCCCTAAAACGCGCGTAATTACCTCGATAATCCGCGTCTCCGCTAAAGGACTGACGCGCCGCTAGGCCCTCCGGACGGCCTCAGGCCCACCCGTAGAGTCCTATGGCCTCTCGTTCGTTGGGACCAATGCCTAGGCCCCGTTGGGACCTATGACCCGCCTGCGAAAGGGAAACGGGCGTTATAATCCAATCAGCAGCAACAGGAGACATTCCGATGAAGCGCTTTCGCTCCGTGATCGCCCTCGCACTCTCGCTCGCCCTCGTCGTGGTCTCTCCGGGCTCGAGCGCTTACCACGCCGCCGCGCAGACGATGAGCGGCGCCGTGAACGGCTCGGCGTCCGCCGGCGTGTCCGGCGTCTCCGGCGCGAGCCTCGGCCGCGCGACCGGCGTCTCCGCGATCCCCGTCCTGTCTCCCTCGGCCCTCATCCTCTCTCCCGTACTGTCCGCTCCTTCGATCGTCCCGTCCGCGATGCCGGCCGCCGCCGTCGTTCCCGCCGCCGCCGTCGCGCCCGTCTCCGCGAAGTCCGCCGCCGCCCTCAAGGCCCTGCCCCCCGTCGCCGCGGCCAAGGCCGTCATCCCCGGAGCCAAGTCCGCGATCGCGGCCGCCGTCTCCTCTCTGCACACCGTCGTGTCCGGTCCCGCCGCCGAGTCTAGGTCCGCCGAGACGCAGGCGGCCGAGGCGGCCCTCCAGTTCGACGGCGCCTTCGCGAAGAAGAAGGACTCCGACAAGGGGATGCCCGACCAGGACATCGACGAGAACGGCAACCCCTCCCGCGAGGGCGGCATCGATGAGATCGGCAACCCGCGCCGCACCGGCGGCGAGGGCGGGCCGGACGACACCTCCGACCCCGACCAGGGCGGGCGCGGCGGCAACGACGGCCTGTTCGGCGCGCTGCGCCATGGCCGCCTGAACGCCTTCGCGATCGGGGATAAGGGCGTTTCCCTGCGCGCGGCCGCCAAGAAGGACGGCGACAAGGGGATGCCCGACCAGGACATCGACGAGAACGGCAACCCGTCGCGCGACGGCGGAATCGACGAGCTCGGCAACCCGCGCCGCACCGGCGGCGAGGGCGGGCCCGACGACCGCTCCGACCCCGACTTCGGCGGCGACCGCGGCGGCAACTCCGGCCTCTTCGGCATGTTCGGAGTGGGCTTGCTCGGCGGCGCGGCGGCGACCGTCGCGGGCCTGTCCTTCGGCTCGATCGCGATGTTCCCGATGATCATCCTGTCCCTCGTGCTCCACGAGATCGGCCACGCGCGCATGGCCGACAAGCTCGGCGACCCGACGGCCCGCCTGCAGAACAGGGCTTCCTTCAACCCTCTCCACTGGAAGACGCACATCGACCCGGTCTGGACCCTCCTGATCCCCGCCGCGACCTTCCTGTTCGCCGGCATGATCTTCGGCGGCGCGCGCCCCGTGCCGGTCGAGCCCCGCTACTTCAAGAACCCGGTCAAGGACATGGCGCTCGTGGCCCTCGCGGGCCCCGCGGTCAACATGGGCCTGGCCGTCGCGGGCGCGCTGGCCGTCACCGGCGCCGTGGCCGCGGGCCTCGGAACGGCCGTCATCGCGACCCTCGGGATGTTCGTGTTCCTCAACGTCCTGCTCGCGATCTTCAACCTGATCCCGGTGCCGCCCCTGGACGGCAGCCACATGCTTAAGGCCTTCCTCCCCTATAAGGCCCGCGCGGCGATGGACGGCGTCATGGAGCGCCTCGGACCGATGGGCATGCTCGTGCCCATGCTCCTGATCTTCATGGTCGCCGGCGGCGCGATCGTCGGAGCCGCGACGCTGGTGGCCAAGCTCATGATCGGCGGCGTGATGGCCGTCACCGGCGTGCAGATGGCGAGCGCGTTCCTGCCCGCCGTGGCGGCGCTCGGCCTCGCGGTCGGCCAGATCGGCGCCGGCCAGAAGGCGGGCCGGGCCGCGGCGCAGGAAGCCCCGGCGCCCGGACCCTCCGGCCCCTCTCGCGGCGGCGCCGCGGCGAGCGGCGGCAACGCCCCCGTCGACCTGATCGTGATGTTCGGCGACAAGAAGACCAAGCTCCACGACTCCCACATCTCCAACGTGGACGTGAACCTGCCCTCCGGCGTCGAGCAGTACACGCGCCTGCAGCAGGCGATGCTGGCCCAGCTCGAGACCGCCGGCCTCGACGCGTTCGCCCTCGAGCCCTACAAGGCGACCCCTCTCGCCACCTACGCGCGCATCAACGCCGCGACCATCCGCGTGGACGGCGCCTCCGCCGCCGAGTTCATGAGGTCGATGGCCTCGCGCGGCTTCACGGTGTACGCGAACGCCGAGCGCAAGATCATCCGCCCCGTGCCCGTCTTGCCCGAGGACATGGACCCCGAGGCGCGCAACGCCGTCACGATGGACGAGAACCTCAAGATCGTGAAGGCCGACACGGTCCAGGCCGAGGCCGAGAAGATGTGGGGCAAGCCCGT
>Ga0255338_1001102_pt1 | contig 58107 bp, 51 predicted proteins | sample MeOH1_35cm_T4_19_FD_203715 | JGI IMG/M metagenome (GOLD analysis project Ga0255338, IMG submission 203715) | Sandy soil microbial communities from University of British Columbia, Vancouver, Canada - MeOH1_35cm_T4_195 | ecosystem: Engineered > Artificial ecosystem > Sand microcosm > Unclassified ... | reverse complement strand
CAAAACACGGAGCAGCGTCTGGACGCCGGTGATGAACACCCGACCATCCGTGAGCAGAAACTTGTCGTCGAGCGTCACTTCCTGGTGGCGCATCGCAATTTTTTTCCTTTCGGGCCTCCCCTAACGGATCGCACGATCATATAAGTGCGCCGCAATTGCTTGCCAAAAGCATGCCCCGGCGCGGTGGTTCCGGGGCAAGAACAATATGCTCTCAGGTCGTTTATAGGAGGAAATGTTGTCCGAGGCCCTCGACGCCGTCGATGCCAAGATCCTGGATTTGATCCAGCACGACGCCGGCCTGTCCGTCGCCGAGATCGCCGACCGCGTGGGATTGTCGTCCAGCCCCTGCTGGCGGCGGATCAAGCGGCTGGAGGACGCCGGCGTCATCCAGCGCCGCGTCACCATCCTGGACCGCGACAAGCTGGGCCTCGGCTTCGAGGTCTATTGCACCGTCAAGCTCTCGCTGCCGACCAAGGACAACCTCGACGCCTTCGAGACGGCGATCACCAAGCTGGCCGAGGTGGTGCAGTGCGCCACCGTCACCGGCTCGGCCGACTACGAGCTGCGCATCGTCACCCGCGACATGCACGCCTTCGACGACTTTCTGCGCGAGAAGATCCTGAGCCTCGGCCTGGTCTCGAACATCGAGAGCCGGATCGTCATCCGCTCGGTGAAGAACACCACCGCCGCGCCGCTGGGCCTCGTCAGCCCCTATGTCAGCTCGCAAGGCTAGCCTCCTCGGGCTGGCGCTGGCGCTGCTGGCGCCGGCCGCGCTGGCCGCCGAACCGCCGGTCGCCGTCCTGGCCCAAGACCAACGCCGCGACCTGCTGATCGAGGGCCTCGCCGCCCACGAGGGCCGCTGGTTCGCCAGCGCCGTGGCCGCGCGGACCATCTTCCGGATCGACGCCGGCAAGCTCGTCCCCTTCCTGCCATCCGACCCTGGCGCCGGCGCGATCTTCGGCCTGGCGGTGGACGCCCCGCGCGGCGTGCTGTGGGCCGCCGAGGCCTGGGGCGCGGGCCTGCCCGGCGGATCGGGACCCAAGCGCACCGGCCTGCTCAAGGTCTCCCTCGCCGACGGCCGGGTGCTGGGCCGCTACCCGGCGGCGGCGACCACCTTCGGCGACGTGGTCGTGGACCCCGCCGGCTCCGCCTACGCCTCGGACAGCGCCACGGGCGCCGTCTGGGTCCTGGCCCCGGGCGACACGGCGCTCCGCCGCGTCGGCCAGCCCAAGGGCGCGACCTCCGCCCAGGGCATGGCCCTGTGCCCGCTCGACGTGATGGTGGTCTCCGACTACGAGACCGGCCTGCACCGCCTGGACCTTGGCGACGGGACCAGCACGCCGGTCACCGGCGAGACCAAGGTCGCGGGCCTCGACGCCCTGGTGGTCACCGGCCGCCGCGACAAGGTCGAGGTGCTGGCCACCTACAACGGCGCCGCGCCCCACCGCCTGCTGCGCCTGACGCTCAGCGCCGACTGCCGTCGCCTGGAGAAGGTCGAGACCCTCATCCGCGGCGGCGCGCTCACCGACGTGGCCCTCGCCGCCATCGGCCCGGATGGCCTGGCCGTGGTCGCGGCCAGCCAGTGGACCGGCTGGACCGCCGAGGGAACGCGCAACGACGTCGATCCCGGCCCGGCGACGGTTGCGCTCGTCAAGCTGGCGCCGCTCTATCCCTGACGTCCAATCCAGGGAGCCCCACATGATCGAACTCGTCATCGACCAGCGCCGGAAGGACCTCGGCGGCTTCGAGGTTGGCCGCGTCCTGCCGTTCGCCAGGCGGCGGATGGTCGGGCCCTTCGTGTTCTTCGACCACATGGGCCCCGTGGAGTTCCAGGCCGGCTTCGGCCGCGAGGTCGACGTCCGCCCCCACCCGCACATCGGCCTGTCGACCGTGACCTACCTGTTCGACGGCCACATCACCCACCGCGACAGCGTTGGCGCCATCCAGGAAATCAACCCGGGCGAGGTCAACTGGATGACCGCCGGTCGCGGCATCACCCACTCCGAGCGCTTCGAGACCCTGCGCGCCAACGGCGGCAAGATGCACGGCATCCAAGCCTGGGTGGCGCTGCCCACCGAGCTGGAAGAGATGGACCCCAGCTTCGCCAACCACGGCCCCGACGACCTGCCCACCTACGAGAACCCGGACGGCCTCTGGGCCCGCCTGGTCGCCGGCAAGGCCTTCGGCGCCGAGGCCAGGGTGAAGACCCAGTCGCCCATGTTCTACGTCCACTGGAAGATGCGCGCCGGCGCCAAGGCCCAGCTCCCGGCGGAATATCCCGAGCGCGCCGCCTACGTCGCCGAGGGCGTGGTCGACGTCGAGGGCCGCGAGTTCCGCCACGGCCAGATGATCGTCTTCGAGCCCGGTCAGCCCGTCCTCTTCACCGCCACCACCGACGCCGTCGTGATGCTGCTGGGCGGCGAGCCGGTGGGGCCGCGCTTCATCGAATGGAACTTCGTCTCCTCGTCCAAGGACCGCCTGGAACAGGCCAAGGCCGACTGGCGCGCCGGCCGCATGAAGCTCCCCGACGCCGACAACGCCGAGTTCATCCCCCTGCCCGAGCCCACCCCACCCGCGAACCCGATGAGCTGAGGGGCGGGCCGCGAAAGCCGCGCCCCCTCCTCTCCCCCGCGAAGCGAGAGGGAGAGGGTAGGGAGAGGGCGACGAGGCCGCGCCGCCGCTGCGACGGCCCAGCCAGCACCCACAGACCGTCGCCCACCCCGCCTGCATACACAGGCGGACGCCAGAGGGGACCTTGGCCCCGTCGCCAGGACGCGACGCTCGGCGGCGATTCCAGTCGGCGCAGCCATCCACACCGGGGATACGCCCCGCCCTGGAATCCACGGTTGATGCGAGCCTTGAGGCTGAGCCGCGCCAAGGCGCGCGCTCCCGCGAGGCCGAGCACGTCAGCTGGCAGAGCGCCGCTTCTGCGCCGGCCGCGCCTCGACCGGCGGCGGCAACTTGCGCAGACCAACACCGCGCGAAATCATCAGCCGCATCACCTCGTTCTGCGTGTGATGGACAATGGCGCGCGCGGCCTCCGCAGCCATGGCCGGATCCCGCGCGGCCAGGCCCGCGCGCAGCGCGCGCCAGTGGTCGATCGGGGGACCTGAGCCTTCGGCAAGGCCGATGTAGGAGTAGTGCCAGCGGGTCTTGCGGCGGACCTCCTCGATCATGCGTTGGGTGTCGAGGCTGGCGAAGCTGGCCAGGCGGCTGAAGATCGCTTCGCTTTGGCGAACCAGATCCTCCGGGCTTACCTTCCCCGACTCGGTGTCCTCGAAGAGGAGGTCGGCCAGCTTCAGCGTATCGACCATGAAGACCTCCGGCGTGCTCGCGCAGGCGAAGCGGGCGGCCACGCCGTAGAGGCCGGCGCGCAGCTCATAGAGGTCGAACACCTCCTGCGCCGTGGTGGCCGCGACAAAGGCGCCCCGGTTCTCCTCGATGCGGACCAGGCCGTCGTCCGCCAGGATCCGCAGCGCCGAACGGGCGATCGCGCGGCCGACCCCAAATTCGGCGCAGATCCGAGGCTCGCGCAGCCACTCCCCCGGGGGCAGAACCCCATCCTGGATCTGCCGACGCACGGCGCTTGCCACCTCCGTGGCCCGTGAGGACGGCGCGCGCTCGGCGCGGCGCGAGGCGTTCGCTGGAGCGGCGGACTCAGGCTTGGCGGATCGGGACGTCATGCACGGTTCTGTGGCTTCGGAAGCGGACACGCCGACAAAACGGCCCGGGGGGATTGGCGCAAGCGTAAAGTGATCGGTCCACGATTTCCATAAAATCGTAGTACGATTTCATTGACTCCGATGTGGGTTCAGGTGTGTCTTCCCCTCAACGGCCCAGCAAAGCGGTCGAGGGGAGGACAAAGATGTTCAGGTGCATGCTGCTCGCGGGTGTCGCGACCCTGGTTCTGGCGCCCGCCGCGGCGGCCCAGGTCGCGGACGACGCCGAACAGGTCGACGAGGTGGTGGTCACCGGATCGCGCATCGTCACCAACGGCTTCCAGCAGCCTACGCCGGTCACGGTGGTGGGCGAGCAGGAGCTCCAGACCCAGCAACCGGTCACCATCGCCGCCTACCTGAACCAGCTGCCGGCGTTCGGGGCGACCACCTCGGCGCGCAACCCCGCCATCAACGTCGCCGGCGGCGGCGCGGAGAACCTCAACCTCCGCAACCTGGGGGTCACGCGCACGCTGGTGCTGCTCGACAACCGGCGCGTCGTCGACTCCGCGGTGACCGGCGGCGTCGACACCGTCACGCTCCCCACCGCGCTCATCAAGCGGGTGGAGGTGGTGACCGGCGGGGCGTCCGCCGCCTGGGGCGCCGACGCCGTCGCCGGCGTGGTCAACTTCGTGCTGAACCGCGAGTACACAGGCCTCGGCCTCAACGTCGAAGGCGGCGTCTCCGACGAGGGGGACAACGAGTACTTCAAGATCGTCGCCACCGCCGGACGCCAGTTCGCCGGCGGCCGCGGCCGCATCATCGCCAACGCGAACTATGCGGAGAGTCCTCGCGGGGTCGACCTCAGCGATCGCGGCTGGTTCAAGAGCCGGGCGGTCGTCAACAATCCGGCCTTCACGGCCACCAACGGCCGGCCGCGGCAGATCACCGTCAACGGCGCCGGCCCGGTCAACGTCTCGCAGGGCGGCGTGATCACGGCCGGCCCCCTGCGCGGCATTCAGTTCGTCGGCCCCACGGGCACGCCCGCGCCCTACAACTTCGGAAACCAGTCCGGCCTGCTGCAATATGGCGGCGACGTGGACAACTCCGTCGGCGAGAACCGTGCGATCACCGCGGCGCTGCAGTACGCCAACGCGTTCGTCCACGCCGACTTCGACGTCACGGATCAGCTGACCGCCTTCGCGGAGTTGACCTACGGCCATTCGGAGTACCGCGAGAACGGCTACCTGACGTACCTGCGCCAGGGCAACATCACGATCAACGCCGACAACGCCTTCCTGGACGCCGGCGTCCGCCAGCAGATGGCCGCGCGCGGCCTCACGACCTTCAGCCTGGGCCTGGACTTCACGGCTCCGGGCCCGCCCACGTCCTACAACCAGCGTGACGTCTACAACGCCGTGGTCGGGCTGAACGGAAAGATCGGCGAGAACTGGAAGTGGAACGCCTACTACACGCACGGCCAGTCCAGGATCCGCCAGGTGGCCAAGAGCGTCGTCCTGCCGGGGAACTTCAACCTGGCCGTGGACGCGGTCCGCAATCCGGCGACCGGGGCCATTGTCTGCCGCTCGACCCTGACCAATCCCGCGAACGGCTGCGTGCCGCTCAACATCTTCGGGACCAATGTCGCGTCAGCGGAAGCGCTTAGATATGTCCTCGGCGAAGCCCGCCAGCTCGCCAAGGTGAAGCTCGACGTGGTGGAGGCCAGCGCGACCGGCACGCTGTTCAAGCTGCCGGCCGGCGACGTCTCCGTGGCGTTCGGCCTCGACTACATCAACAACAAGGCGGACTCGACCCAGAACGACCTGGCCCTGAACCGGCTGCTCGCCGTCCAGAACTTCCAGCCCTTCTCGGGGGAGCGGAACCTCAAGGAGGCGTTCGGCGAGATCAGCGTGCCGCTCCTGAAGGACATGCCGTTCGCCCAGCAGCTCGAGGTGAATGCGGCCGGACGGGTGACCGACTACAGCACGAGCGGCCGGGTCGAGACCTGGAAGGTGGGCGTCTCGGACCAGGTCACAGATGACCTGCGGGTCCGCGCCACACAGTCCCGGGACATCCGCGCGCCGACGCTGAACGATCTGTTCACGGGCGGCACATTCACGGCCCAGGCGATCTTCGACCCCTTCCTCAACAGGTCGTACTCCCAGTTCACCCGCTCGGGCGGCAACCCGAACCTCAAGCCCGAAGAGGCCGACACCACCACGGTCGGGATCATCTACAGCCCGAGCTTCGCGCCGGGCCTTTCCCTGTCGATCGACTACTACCGGATCAAGATCGCCGGCGCGATCGCGGCCGTCGGAGCGCCCCAGGCGCTGACCTTCTGCTTCCAGGGCCAGACCGAGTACTGCCAGTTCATCCGCCGCGACGCCTCGGGCACGATCACCCAGATCGACTCGGTGCCGGTCAACATCGCCCGCCAGGTCACGCAAGGCTGGGACTACGAGATCGACTACCGCCGCGAGATCGGGCCGGGCGCCCTGTCGCTGCGGGCGCTGGCGAGCTTCGTTCCGGTGCTCACCCAGACCAACAACGGCGTGGTGACGAAGTTCGCCGGCCAGGTCAGCGACCTCAATCCGGGGCAGCCGAAGTGGAAGGCGAACCTGCTGGCGACCTACGACCAGGGCCCCGTCGCGGTGACCCTGAACGTGCGCTACGTCGGCAAGGCCGATCTTCAGAACACCTGGACCTCGGGCGTCGACGTGGATGACAACTCGGTTCCGGACTACGTGACCCTGGGCCTGACCGCCGTCTACACGTTCGACCTGCGCGGAAGCCCGTCGGAACTGACGGTCGGCATCGACAATCTCTTCGACAGGGATCCCCCCCAGATCCCGGTGGTGCCGGGCACGGTGGCCTACGGGGCGCCGGGGCTGGGCGGGCGGTTCGACCTCTACGATCCGATCGGCCGCAGCTTCCGCATGGGGCTCCGATCCAGGTTCTAGGTCGACAGTCGTCAGGGAAGGGCTGGGCCCGCGGCCGCCCTTCCGTGGGACGCAGCCTGGGTTTCGGGGACCCGATACCTATCCCCTTGCGAACGTCTCGAGTCTGGAAGGGATCGTACTTCTCTTCCTGGCGCAAAGCCGAGCCAGCACCCGAACCCACAGTGCTGGACATGCCGGCGCAGGCGCATGAAAACCCGCGCGCAAGGTGATGACGGCTCACCGCAAAGACGTCGAACTTTGGCTATCCGGCGCGGCAGGCCAGCGCCGCGCGCGCGTTCATTCGCTTCCGGGGCGACGCAGTCGATGCGGATGCCACAGCTCACTGTTCCGCCCGAGAAGCACGCGATGGGCTTCCCGGGCTACACTACCCGTGCCCTGCCAGGGCGACGACGAACGACAGGGAAAATCCGATCACTCCCAGCACAAGAGGGGTGAAACGCCATCGCGCCACGCGCCGTCAATAGAGCGGGCGGCGGAGGGCATCGACAACCTGCTCGCCGCGGAACGGCTTGGCGATGAACTGTGACCCTATGCCGGAGCCGGGCTCGGACCCGCACGCGGGTCCGCCCGATACGAACACGATGCGGATGTCGGGGCGTAGCGCGCGAGCGTAGCGAGCGACGTCGAGGCCACTCGCACCGGGCCCCAGACGTAGGTTGGTGACGAGGAACCGCGGCGGCAGACGTTCGATGGCGCTTAGCGCGCTGTCCCCGGAGTGGGCTGCTTCTACTTCGAAGCCCTCATCCTCCAGGAAATTGCCCAACTCCAAGCTGGTGATGCGCTCGTCTTCAACAAGCAGGACACGGTTCATTGGTTTTCCTCGGATCCAACTAGCTTCTCAGGCAGTTAATGGTTGCGTATGACGAGATAAATAACGCATTCATGCGACGATCTGTCCGAACTCTATTTTCTCCTTCACCTCAGGATTTCGGGAATAAGTGGGCAATACACCGCCGAATACGCCGAACTCGTCGGCTGATAGATGGACCGGCCGGAGAACCCCATCCTCACCAGAGCTATCGTTCGGATTTCTCTCGGCCCCAGACCTCGGCTCGTCACTCTTCGCGAAGACTCGGATGCCCCTGAGGTCGGCGGCAGAGGCCCCCGTCTCCGACGCGCGGCCAGGCAGCAAGATTCCCCCGCACGTCCGCTTCTGACGTACCCCCATGATCTGCTCCCCCCTCATGAGCAGTCTCCCGCCCGAGATCGAACAGGCCGACGCCATGCTGGCGCGGGTGGCCAACCTGAACCTTCAGGCGGCCGAGCACGTGCACGCCTGCCTGCTCGACACGACCGATGCCGATCAGCTCGCCCAGCTTTCGCGCGCCGCGACCCAGCTTTCCCGGTCCATGCGCCAGTGCCTGGCCCTGCTGGCCCGGCTGCGGACGGACCGCGTCAAGGCCGCGCGGGAGGCCGCCCAGCATGAGACCTGGCTCAAGAGCCGGGCGCGGCTGGTCGGCGCCGAGCCGGACGCCGAGCCCGCGGACCTCCCGCAAGCCCGACACATCGACGACGTCCAGACCGGCGTCGTCCGCGTCATCGCCCAGGTCGCCGCCGGCGATCGCGAGCGTGAGACCGCGCTGGTCCACCGCTTCGACCGCGAGCTCGACGACTGGTGGGACGAGCCCGACTTCCTCGACTACGACGTCGACGCCCTCGTCCGCCACGCCTGCCGGGTCCTGGACCTGCCCGAGGAACTGGCCGCCCGGTGGCGCGACCTGCCCGATCCCGACTGGTCCCCCGATCCCGCCCCGCGCGTGGAGCCCCCGGACCCGGACCGCTTCATCAACTGGCCGCCGGACGAGGACCTCGTCGTCGACGAGGACGATGACGCCGCCGACACCCCCGTCGCGGACTCCGGCTGAGATCCAGGGCGCGCCATCGGCCGAGCCGATGAGCTGAGCCCTGGAGGGCGCAAGCAATAGAAGTCGTCATTCCGGACGATCCGCGGGATCGATCCGAACAAGCGCACGGGATCTCGCGTCCCGACTTTGCGCGTCGCTTGGCTGGGACGGCCCCCCCAGGACGACGGCGATGCGGCGGCGTCCCAAGGAACCTTCGCCCTGGTGATCCGCTGAGCGGACGCGGCGTCCCACCCCGTGGAAGCCCGGTAGCCCAAGACAGCCCCCACAGAGCCGCCTCCGATCCCGGCGGCGGCCACCAATGCGGTCGACGAACGGCCGGCCAGCGCGTCAGGCGGCAAAGGCGAGGACGAGATGAAGGCTCACCTTCTCAAATACGCGCGCGACATCACGGACGCGTTCTGGACCCTTCCCGCCGTGATTGTTGTCGCGCTCGGCGGTCTCGGGTTGATCGTCGTCGACATACAGTTGCTGGGCCGGCTTCCCGAGTGGGCGCCGGAAGACTGGATCTATGGCGGGGGCGAGACGGGCGCGCGCACCCTTCTGGGCGCGATCGCGTCGTCGACGATCGGGGTGGCGGGCACCCTGTTCTCCATCACCATCGCGGCGCTGACCCTGGCCTCCAGCCAGATGGGACCGCGACTGCTGCGCAACTTCATGCGGGACCGGGGCAACCAGACCACACTGGGCGTCTTCCTCGGCACATTCGGCTACGCCCTGATCGTGCTGCGATCCGTGCGCGGCGGTGAGGACTCGGCCTTCGTGCCGGCGTTGGGCGTGACGATCGGCCTTCTGCTGGCCGGAGCGTGCGTCGCGCTGCTGATCTATTTCATCCATCACGTCGCCAGCCGCATCAACGTGGATACGGTCATCGACCTGGTCCACGACGACGTGCTCAAGAGCATGGAGCGGCTGACCCTGGACAAGGCCCCGCCCGTGTTCTCCGATCCCACGGACTGGCGCGGAGCGAGCGAGGTTTGCCTCCCGCGGTCCGGCTATCTCGAGCAGGTCGACGCCGACGCGCTGGTCGACTGGGCCGAATGCCATGACTGCGTCGTCGACTTCCTCAAGCGGCCCGGAGAGTTCGTCTTCCCGCACGCGCCCATCGCCCGCATTTCGAAGCCGGTCGACGACGCGGAGGCGGCGATCCGGAGCCGCATCGCGCTCAGCCAACAGGGCGGCGCGCCCGCCGACATGACCTTCCCCATCGCCCAGCTTGTCGAGGTGGCGGTTCGGGCGTTGTCGCCCGGCATCAACGACCCTCGAACGGCCATCAGTGTCCTGAACCGGCTGGGCGCCGCTCTGGCGAGCCTGTCTCTCCGCCACCTGGACAGCGGCGTGCGCGAGCGGGAAGGCGTGGTCCGCCTGCGGTTCCCGCCCCTCGGCTACGCCGATTTGACCACGGCCATGTTCGAAATGATCCGCGAGAGCGCCGGCCGGTCGGCCTCGGTCCTGATCCACATGCTCCACGTCCTGACCGAAGTCTCCGAGGTCGAAAGAGCGCCGGCGCGGCTCGACGTTCTGAGACGGCATGCTCAGGCCGCCCACGCGGAGGGACAGGCGCTGTTCGTCAATGAGGTCGACCGCCGGAGGCTGGCGAACGCCTACGCGGGCTTCCTCTCCGTCGCCGCCGGCCGGCGCCTCGATAGCCGGAGAGCCGTTGCGGGGGCGAAGACATCGCGCCGAACGACCTGAAGGCCGGCAGGCGCTTGCGGGAGGCTAGGATGGAAGGACTTCACGACCTGATCGGCGTCGAGGGCGGAGACATAAGCTGGTGGCAGATGTCCCTGCGCGCAGCTCTGGTTTTCGTGATCGGCGTGATGATCGTGCGTATCGCCGCCACGCGCGCGTTCGGCAAATGGAGCGCCCTGGACATCATACTGGCCGTGGTCGTCGGGTCCAATCTCGGCCGGGCCATGACGGGCAACGCCCCTTTCGTCGCCACACTTGTGGCCACCGCCGTTCTTATGGCGCTTCATGAACTCCTGGTCCGAGCCTCGGCCCGCTGGTCCTGGCTCAGCCTGGTCACCAAGGGCCGCTCCGTCCGCCTTGTGGATGATGGCGCACCGATCGAATCCGCCATGCGTCGGGCTGGCATTGGCGAACGAGACCTTCGATTGGCGCTGAGGTCCGCCGGCCATGCGGACCTGGATGACGTGCAATCGGTGACGCTGGAGCGAAATGGAGACATCACCGTCGTCGAGCGCCAGCCGCATCGGGAGCCCTCCTGCTGACGGCGTGACGCCGTTGCTCGTTCCCGTCCATGCCTTGAACCCGCCCGCCGACGCGTCCACAGAGGCCTCCATGAACGTCAGCGCCTTCGACCTCTTCAAGCTGGGGGTCGGTCCGTCCAGCTCCCACACCATGGGCCCGATGACGGCGGCCGGCCGGTTCCTGGCGCGGCTGGGGCCCAACCTGGCGCGGACGGCGCGGGTGGAAACGACGCTCTACGCCTCCCTGGCCCTGACCGGGCGGGGCCACGCCACCGACCGGGCGGTGATCCTGGGGCTGGCCGGCTTCGAGCCGCGCACCCTGGATCCCGACGCCGCGGACGCGGTGATCGCCACGGTGCGCGAGGCCGGGCGCATCAAGCTGGGCGGGACGCACAAGATCGGGTTCGACGAGGCGACCGACCTCCTGTGGGAGGGCCGCACCCGCCTGCCGCAGCACCCCAACGCCATGAAGTTCACGGCCTTCGACGCGGCCGGCCAGCCGCTGGACAGCCGGATCTACTTCTCGGTCGGCGGGGGCTTCGTGCGCGACGAGGACGAGTTCGGCCAGAACACCGCGCCGGAACGCACCCTGCCCGCCCCCTATCCGTTCGACAGCGGCGCCGAGCTGCTGGCCCAGGCCGAGGGAGCCGGCCTCTCCATCGCCGGGCTGATGACCGCCAACGAACTGGTCCTGCGCTCAGAGGCCGAGATCGTCGCCGGCCTCGATGAGATCATCGGCGCCATGTACGCCTGCATCGACCGCGGCATGCGCACGCCCGGCGTCCTGCCCGGCGCGCTGAAGGTGACCCGCCGCGCCCACGGCATCTGGCGCAGCCTGATCGAGGACGCCGACAAGCGGATGGCCGATCCGCTGGCGGCACTGGACTGGGTCAACCTCTGGGCTCTGGCGGTAAACGAGGAAAATGCCGCCGGCGGTCGGGTGGTGACGGCGCCGACCAATGGCGCGGCGGGCCTGCTGCCGGCGGTGCTGCGCTACTACGACCGCTTCCACCAGGGCACGCCGCAGGGCCGTCACACCTTCCTGATGACCGCCGCGGCGATCGGTACGCTCTACAAGAAGAACGCCTCGATCTCCGGCGCCGAGGTGGGCTGCCAGGGCGAGGTGGGCGTGGCCTGCTCCATGGCGGCGGCGGGACTGGCCGCGGCCCTGGGCGCCACCAACGCCCAGATCGAGAACGCCGCCGAGATCGCCATGGAGCACAACCTGGGCCTCACCTGCGATCCCATCGGCGGGCTGGTGCAGATCCCCTGCATCGAGCGCAACGCCATGGGCGCGGTGAAGGCCATCGACGCCATGCGCCTGGCCATGCTGGGCGACGGTCAGCACACGGTCAGCCTGGACAAGGTCATCGCCACCATGAAGCGGACCGGCGAGGACATGAGCCACATCTACAAGGAGACCTCGCTGGGCGGCCTGGCCGTGAACCTGGCGGAATGCTGAGCCGGTTTGTCGGGATCGGCGGGCGCCGGGCGTCCTAGGGATGGAAACACGAAGGAGCCCGAGATGTCCGAGTTCGCCTGGATGAGCCGCCGCCACGCCCTGGCCGGCGCGGCCGCTGTCACAGGTCTCGCCGCGTGCGAGCGGAAGGCGCCGGCCGCAGGGAGCAAGACGATGACGTTCACCGACGCAGGCCTGGCCAAGCTGGAGGCCGACCTGAAGGCCAACGTGGCCAAGGGCCAGCCGCCCGGCCTGGTGGCGCTCGTCGCGCGGGGCGAGCAGACCCACATCTGGCCCGTCGGCGGGATGACCCTGGACGGCAAGGCCCCGGTCCGGGCCGACACCATCTTCCGCCTGGCCTCGATGACCAAGCCGATCACCTCGGTGGCGGCGATGATGCTGGTCGAGGAGGGCAAGCTGAAGCTGGACGAGCCGATCGACCGGCTGGCGCCCGAGCTCGCCAACCGCCGCGTGCTGAAGCGGCCCGACGGCCCGCTGGACGAGACGGTCCCGGCGAAGCGGGCGATCACCGTGGAAGACGTGCTCAGCTTCCGGCTGGGCTGGGGGATCGACTTCAACCCCGAGGCCCCGTTCGTGAAGGCGACGGCCGACCTGCCGGGCTTCGGCATGCCCAACCCCGGCGCGCCCTACACCCCGGACAGCTGGATGAAGGCGATGGGCGGCCTGCCGCTGCAGGCGCAGCCGGGCGAGCGGTGGCTCTACACCGCGGGCTCCAACGTCCTGGGCGTGCTGGTCGCCCGGGCGTCCGGCCAGTCGCTGGAGGCCTTCTTCCAGGACCGGATCCTGGGGCCACTCGGCATGAAGGACACCGCCTTCCACTGCCCGCCGGAGAAGAAGGACCGGCTGATCACCGGCTACATGAACGTGGACGGAAAGCTGGTCCCGTTCGAGCCCTACAACGACCTCTACCTGAAGGCGCCCAGCTTCCCGGCGGGGGACTCAGGCCTGGTCGGCACGGCTGGCGACTATGGGGCCTTCGCCAAGTTCCTGTTCACCGGCCTGGCGCCCGGCGGGAAGCGGCTGCTGTCCGAGGCGTCGTTGGAGGGGATGAAGACCAACCGCCTGACGCCGGCGCAGATCAAGGACGGCGAGATGATCCTGGGGCCGGGCCGCGGCTGGGGCCTGGGCCTGGGCGTCCAGGTGGCCGCCAGCCCCTATGGGGTGCAGCCCGGCGCCTTCAGCTGGGACGGCGGGTTCGGGACCTCCTGGTTCAGCGATCCGGCCAAGGGCCTCACCGCCATCCTGCTGACCCAGCGGGTGTTCGACAGCCCCGACCCGCCGCCGGTCCACAAGGACTTCTGGCGGGATGCGTATGGCGCCCTGGCCTAGCCGGCCGACAGCGCCTTGCGGGTCTGGGTCCAGTACTGGGCGCCGGTGATCAGGGTCACCAGGGTGGCGATCCAGAACAGGCTGTGGGCCGCCAGCTCGAAGCCCGGCCGCAGGCCGCCCTCCTGGGGCAGGCCGAAGGCGCCCCAGGCGGCGACGATCAGCTCCATGGCCAGCGCCGTGAGCTGCAGCGTGGTCTTCCACTTGGCGAGCAGGGTGACCGGCAGCTTCACCCCCTTGCCGGCGCCCACTTCGCGCAGCGCGCTGACGGTGAACTCGCGGAAGAGGATCAGGCCGGCCGGCAGCACGACCATCGGCTGGGGGCCGAGGGATAGGAGGCCCAGGATGGCGCCGCAGACCAGCACCTTGTCGCCGATCGGGTCCAGGATCGCGCCCCAGACGGTCTCGGCGTCGAGCTTGCGCGCCAGCCAGCCGTCGAAGAAGTCGGTCACCGCGGCCAGCACGAAGGCGTAGACGGCCCAGCGCTGCAGGGCGAACTGGGCGTGGACCTCGAGCCGGTCCGAGAAATAGGGCACCGCGCCCGCCGCCGCCGCGAAGGCGACGAACATGAACAGCGCCATGACCAGGCGCGAGGCGGTGAGGATGTTTGGGAGGGACTTCATCAAGGGAACGAGCGTCCAGGCTTAAGCTTCGTTCCCAGCTTACCCGCTTCGCGCCCGGAAGGGCGACGGTATTCGGCGGACCGCGCCGGGCGCGCGACGGAGGGGCGCCGGCTCAGAACAGGATGGGCAGCGCCACGATGGCGGCGATGAAGGCGAAGTTCCACAGCACGATGCGGACGGCCGCGCGCTGGCGGTTGGGCGAGCGGCGCTGCGGCAGGTCGGTGGTCGAGACGACGCGGAAGGCGCCTTCGATGAACTCGGGGGTGGTCGCGGTCATGGTCCTCATCTCCTGGAAGCGGTTCTACGCCCCTAGGACGTTCGAGAGGATGGATATGCGACATGGTCCCTGTGCGGAATCAGCGTGTTTGCGGGTGAGTTCGGCGCAATTGCAGAGCTACTTCCCTGCCCGTTCCGCCTTCTGGCGGTCGACCATGGCCTTGACGTCGGCCATTAGGGCGCGGGCGTCGTAGGCGACGCCGCGGGCGACGGTCCAGCGGACCCCGCCCACGGTCTCGATCCGGTTGTCGGCGTTCAGGCGCTGGTGGCCGGTGCCGTACAGGGTCTTGAAGTTCGCGAGGGGGTTCTCAGGGACGATGACCAGGTCGGCGCTCATGCCGGGCCTGACAATGCCGAAGGTCGGCGGCTGGCCCTTGGGATCGGCCAGGGTGCGGGCGCCGTTGCTGGTGGCGGCCTGGATCACCTCCAGCGGGGTGAAGCCGGCCTCCTGCAAGAGCTCCAGCTCCTCGATGTAGCCGAAGCCGTACAGCTTCCAGATGAAGCCGGAGTCCGAGCCGGTGGTCACCCGGCCGCCCAGGTTCTTGTAGTCGTTCACCAGCCGCATGAAGCGGCCGTAGAAGTTGCGCCAGGCCACCTCGTTGCCGGTGGTCCAGTCGAAGAAGTAGCTGCCGTGATTGTCGCGCGTGGAGACGTAGTAGTCGTTCAGCGTGGGCAGGGTGTAGGTCGCGTGCCAGTCGGCGTTCTTGGCGCGCATCAGGTCGCGAGAGGCGGCGTAGATGGTCATGGTCGGGTCGAAGGTGACGCCCGCCGCCTTCTGGGCCTTGAGGTAGTTCACCCAGGCGTCGGAGCCGGGCTCGACCTCGTCCCAGATCTCGGCGGCCTCGCCGAAGCGCTTAGCCTCGTCGTAGAAGTTGTAGTCGTTGGGGTACTTCTGTAGCCGGCCGTTCGCCAGCATGGATTCGAAGTGGCCATAGAAGTGGGTGATGGTCCCCAGCCCCGCCTCGCCGAAGCCGCGGGCGTTGAGGCCGGCGACCCCCGGCTGGGAGATGTGGGCCACCGTGCCCAGCCCCAGCTTCTTGGCCTCGTCGATGGCGGCGGTCATCACCTCGGGCGTCTCGTCGTTCCAGCCGAAGAACTTGATGCCGTCGACGTTGTTCTTCGCCGCCCACTGCACCCAGGCGCGCGCCTTGGCGGGGCTGTCGATGCGGCCGCCGGACCAGCCCTGGCCCATGGTCTGGTAGTTGAAGATGCGCGGGGCGACGATCTCGCCCCGGGCGCTGCGGGCCTTCTCGGAGGCGGCGAGGTCGTGGGGCGCCAGGCTGACCCCGCGCACGGTGGTGACGCCGTGGGCCAGCCACAGCTTGTAGGCGTACTCCAGGTTCGGCGACTTCTTCGGGTCGCCCCCGTGGGTGTGCATGTCGACGAAGCCCGGCAGGGCGTACATGCCGGTGGCGTCGATCTCGTGGTCGGCGTCGCGCGGCGCGCGGTCGGCCTTGAGCGGCATGCCCGGCCAGCCGGCCTGCAGCACGTCGACGATCTTGTCGCCCTCGATGACGATGTCGACGGGGCCGCGCGGCGGGGCGCCCGTGCCGTCGATCAGGGTCACACCGCGGATCACCAGCTTGCGGTAGGGGCCGAAGCCCTCGCCGGCGCGACGGGCGGGCGCGGGGTTCATGGCGGGTTTCGCGGCGGCCGTGGTCTGCGCAGGCGTCTGTGCGAAGCTGAGAGACCCGGTGAGCAGCGCGGCCGCCAGGCCCGCCGCGAACAACATCGAACGCCGCATGGAATCCCCCTCGAACTCAGGCGCCGACGATAGCGGCGCCGTGTGGGGCCGCAACCGTCAGGCTGCGCGCGCCGCCGGCGCTGTCGTTGGAACCGCAGAAGACGCAGAAGGGCGCAGAAGCAGCCCTGCCAGCTGCGCCTTCGGCGTCTTCTGCGTTTTCTGCGGCTCAACCCTCATCGGAGCTAGCGCGCCGGGACCGCTGGTCAGGCCGAGCTTTGAGGCTGCGGCGCCAACGCGCCGGGGTCGGGCGGGACGACGGCTTGCGCCTCGTCCGGCCAATTCTCCGGATCCGGCGGCTCGGGCAGGTCGCGCCAGTTGAGGGCGGCGTCTTCGGGCAGGCCCATCTCCAGGCAGAGGCGGGCGATGTGGTCGTCCAGCGCCTCGGCGCAGAAGTCGTCGTGCTGGAGCGCCGCAAGCAACTCCTCCTCCAGCATCTCTTCCATCCAGTTGCCGGCGTCGGCGTCCTCGGCCTCGTGCCAGATGACCCGCGTCATCGCATCGCGCACCGCGCGGATCCGGCGCGACAGTTCCACACCGCCCGGCTTGCGGGGCGGCGCGGCCACCGCCGTCCGCTCGGCCTCGCGGACGTCCAGCGCCTGCTGGCGGGCCAGCCGGGCCTCCAGCGCCACGGTCTGGCGCACCGAGCGCGAGATGGTGTGGAACGCCTTCACCTGCTCGACGCGGGCTTCCAGCGTCTCCGCCGCCTCCGCGTCCTCGAACGTCCGCTCAGCCAGCGCCAAGCCCATCTCGGTCAACCGAGCCAGGACGCGCGCATGCCGTTCGGCCATGTCGGGGGGCGTGGACATGAACAAATAGGGAACATGGAGTAGGGCGGAATGCAAGGTTTGTTTCGAAGCGCCACTCCCGAAACGATTGCGTACAGCGGCAGGTCCAAAAGCGTGCCCATTCAAGCTGACCATCTCGACGAAGCCGGCCACGACGCGTACTCAAGTTGCATTGCCTTGGAACTCGCCTGAAAAGGGCGAACGCTGGAGTTGGCTACGGGGTCTTTCCGAGGCGGTATTCGCACCAGTCGTCACCCTTGGGGCACTCGAAGGCTCCGTCGAAGACCTTGCGGAGCTTGGGGCTGACCACGGCGTAGGTGGGGGCGGTTTCGGCGCCCTTGGCGAGGGCGTCGTGGCAGGCGGCGCGTTCGGCCTTGGTGAGGGCCAGGAGGTCGGCGGTGCGGCAGCCGAGGCGGGCGCGCAGGGTGGCGCGGGTTCCCTCGGCGTCGGCGGGCTCGGAGGGGCCGACCCGCCAATCGGTGGCGGGGGTGGTGGCTCGACTGGGCCTGGGCGGCGGTTCGGCTCGGGCGGGCTCGCGGAGGGGTGACGCCGGCGGCTGGGTTGGCGCGGGCTCGGGGGGCTGGGACTTCGGCGGGGCGCGTCGCGGGAGGTCCACGAGGGTCACCTGGAGGATGGGCGGCTCGGCGGGCGGGGGCGGCGCCCGGGAGACGACGAGGACGGCCAGGAGCCCGTGCAGCGCGGCGGCGGCGAGGAGCGCCAGGGGGAGGCGTGGAAGGGCGGCTTTTCGCAACGGGGCGTCCCCACGCGGCCCCGTCTGGCCCGCCCGGTTCAGCTAGGTCCGCCGTGCGGCGGGCGTGTTGCGGGCGCGTGTCCGGCCACGGCCAATTATGGCGCTGTCCCGGCGGGTGCGGTGTCCCGGCGGAGGCGGGAAATCGCCCGAACCTTCCGTTGGGGCCGCGTTGACTCGGGTTCGGCCGCCCCTAGCGTGGTCGACAACCGCCCTTGAAGGCGGATCGTGACAGAGGGAGGACCGGCCATGACCGTCTCAGCATCCGAGACGCCCGCCCCGCCCCTGGAGCTGCCGGGCCGCGCCTACCGCAGCTATGCGCTGGGCCTGCTGATGCTGATCTATGTGGTCAACTTCGTGGACCGGCAGGTGGTCTCGATCCTGGCCGAGCCGATCAAGCGCGACCTTCATCTGGCCGACTGGCAACTCGGGTTGATGACCGGATTGGCGTTCGCGGTGCTCTACACGGTGCTGGGCCTGCCCATCGCGCGGATCGCGGAGCGGGGCGACCGGCCGTGGATCATCGCCATCGCCGTAGCGGTCTGGAGCGGGTTCACCGCGCTCTCCGGCCTGGCCCAGAACTTCACGCACCTGGTGCTGGCGCGGATCGGCGTGGGGGTGGGCGAGGCCGGCTGCACGCCGCCGGCGCTGTCGCTGATCGCCGACACGGTGCCCAAGGAACAGCGCGCCTCGGCGGTCTCGGTCTATATGCTGGGGGCGCCGGTGGGCAGCCTGCTGGGCCTGGCGCTGGGCGGGCTGATCGCCGACGCGTTCGGCTGGCGCATGGCGTTCGTGATGGTGGGCCTGCCGGGCCTGGTTTTGGCGGCGATCGCGGCCGCGACGCTGCGCGAGCCGCGCCGGGGCCGGCCCGTCGTCGCCCGCGCCGACGACGGCGTGCCCAGCTTCCGCGAGGCGCTGAAGGAGCTGGCCGGAAAGCGGACCTATTGGCGCGTGGTGGGGGGCGTGACGCTGAAGTCGTTCGCGTCCTATGGGGCGCTGGCGTTCACCGGCTCATTCTTCTTCCGCAACCACGCGGCCGAGCTGGCCGAGATGTCGGCGATGTTCGGTCTGAAGAGCGCCGGGTTCCTGGGCCTGGCGCTGGGCGTCACCTCAGGCGTGATGGCGATGGCCGGCACCCTGCTGGGCGGGCGGCTGGCGGACCATTTCGCGGTCAAGGACGCGCGGGCCTACGCCACGATCCCGGCGATCGGCGCGCTGGCCGCCCTGCCCTTCTCGCTGGCGGCGCTCAATGCCGACTCGCTGCTGCTGGCGCTGGCCTTCCTGCTGGCGCCGGGTCTCTTGGGGTCGATGTGGCTGGGGCCGGCCTATGGCGTGGTGCAGAGCCTGGTGAGGCCGCAGACCCGCGCCACGGCCACCGCGGTGCTGCTGTTCGTCGCCAACCTGATCGGCCTGGGCCTGGGCCCGCTGGCGGTGGGAATCCTCTCGGACGTGCTCTCGGCCCAAGGCCACTCCGAGGCCGATGCCATCAAGTGGTCGATGATGAGCTTCGCGCTGCTGGCAGCGCCCTGCGCCTGGCTGTTCTGGAGCGCGCGCAAGACCATGCGCGAAGAGATCGTGAGCTGAGGGCGGCCGGCGCCTACTTGCGGAAGTAGGCGTAGATGCGCTGGGCCAGCGCCTCGCTGACCCCCTCCACCTTCGCCAGGTCCTCCGCCGAGGCGCGGCTGACGCCCCGGGCGCTGCCGAAGGCGTGCAGCAGGGCGCGCTTCTTGCCGGGGCCCACGCCGTCGATCTCGTCCAGCGGGTTCTTCTTCATGTCGATGGCGCGGCGGGCGCGGTGGCTGCCGATGGCGAAGCGGTGGGCTTCGTCACGCAGGCGCTGGAGGTAGTAGAGGACCGGGCTCTTGTGGTCGAAGCGGAAGGGCTCCTTGCCGGGGATGAAGAAGCGCTCCATCCCGGCGTCGCGGTCCTGGCCCTTGGCGACGCCCACGACCGGGATGTCGTCGACGCCGAGGTCGGCCATGACCTCCATCACCGCGCTGATCTGGCCCGCGCCGCCGTCGATGAGGACCAGGTCGGGACGGACGGTCTCCTCGCCGGCCTCTTCCTCTTTGACGAGGCGGCCGAAGCGGCGGCGCAGCACCTCCTTCATCATGCCGAAGTCGTCGCCGGGGGTGAGCTCGGTGCTCTTGATGTTGAACTTGCGGTACTGGCTTTTCTGGAAGCCCTCGGGGCCGGCGACGATCATGCCGCCGACCGCGTTCGTGCCCATGATGTGGCTGTTGTCGTAGACCTCGATCCGCTCGGGCTGGCCCTCCAGGCCGAAGGCTTCGCAGACGCCGGCCAGCAGCTTGGACTGGGCCGAGCTCTCGGCCATCTTCCGGCCCAGGGCCTCGCGGGCGTTGGTGAAGGCGTGCTCGACCAGCTGGCGCTTCTCGCCGCGCTGGGGGCGGGAGATCTCGACCTTGCGGCCAGACTTCTGGGCGAAGGCCTCCTGCAGCAGGGCCTGTTCGGCGGGCAGGACGTTGACCAGCACCATCTTCGGGATCGGCTTGTCGTCGTAGAACTGGCCCAGGAAGGCGGCCATGACGTCGGGGTCTTCGTCCGTGCGGTCGACGCGGGGGAAGTAGGCGCGGTTGCCCCAGTTCTGGCCGGCGCGGAAGAAGAACACCTGGACGCAGGCCTGGCCGCCCTCGGCGTGGAGCGCGAAGACGTCGGCCTCCTCCAGGGTCTCGGGGTTGATCTGGGTCTCCTGGGCGACGGAGGCCAGGGCGCGGATGCGGTCGCGCAGGCGGGCGGCCAGCTCGAACTCCATGTCGTCGGAGGCGGCCTGCATCTGGTCGGAGAGGTGCTGCATCACCTTCCGGGACTTGCCGCGCAGGAAGTCCTCGGCCTGCTCCACCAGGCGGGCGTAGTCGTCCAGCGCGATCAGGCCGGTGCAGGGGGCGGCGCAGCGCTTGATCTGGTGCAGCATGCAGGGCCGCGTGCGGCTCTCGTAGACGCTGTCGGAGCAGGAGCGCAGCAGGAACGCCTTCTGAAGGGTGTTCAGCGTCTTGGTGACCGAGTGGGCGCTGGCGAAGGGGCCGAAGTAGTCGCCCTTGATGGTGTGAGCGCCGCGGTGCTTGCGGAGCTGGGCCGCCGGGTGCTCGCGGCGGATGACGATCTCGGGGAACGACTTGTCGTCGCGCAGCAGGACGTTGAAGCGCGGCTTCAGCTGCTTGATCAGGTTGATCTCGAGCAGCAGGGCGTCGGTCTCGGTGCGGGTGGTGACGAACTCCATGGAGCGCGTCTGGTCGACCATGTGGGCGATGCGCTGGGTGTGGAAGCGGCCCTGGGCGTACTGGACGACGCGCTTCTTCAGGCTGCGCGCTTTGCCCACATAGAGAACCTCTCCGTCCTCGCCCATCATGCGATAGACGCCGGGCCGGTCGGGCAGACGCTTCACCTCGTCCTTGATGAGCGCGGCGCCCTTCAGGGGCGCGGCCTCCTGCGAGGGCGACGGGGGAGCTTCGAGCATGGCGGCAATATAGGCGAGTCCGGCCAGCTCCGCAGGGGCTACGACGACGCGGGAACAAGCGCGGCTATCGTGTATTTAGGCCTTGGGGGAACTTTCGACACCATGCCGGCCGACATCAACGCAGCATCGCCGGGCGCCGCGGGGGCGCCGGACTACGCGACGCTGTTCCGAGCCTTGCCCAGCCCGTACATGGTGATCGACCGCGACCTGACCTACGTGGACGTCAACGACGCCTATTGCGCGGTGCTGGAGCGGCGGCGCGAGGATCTGCTGGGCCGCAACATCTTCGACGCCTTCCCCAACGAAGGCGACAGCGGCGCGCGGCTCCGGGCCTCGTTCCAACGGGTCCTGGAGACGGGACAGCCGGACACCCTGGCGCTGATCCCCTACCCCATTGAGCGCCCAGCCAGCCGGGGGGGCGGGTTCGAGATGCGCTTCTGGTCGGCCGTGCACGCGCCCCTGCTGGACGCCCAGGGGCGGACGCAGTTCATCGTCCAGAACACGGTGGACGTGACCGAGCTGCAGCACCTGAAGACCATGGCCTTCGGGCCCGGCGGCGAGCCGGCGCCGGGGGAGAAGGACCTGCTGCTCCGCGCCCGGGAGGTCGAGGCGGCCAACCAGACCCTGATGCGCGAGACCCAGGACCTGCGCGACCTGTTCATGCAGGCGCCGGGGTTCATGGCCGTCCTGGCGGGCCCCGAGCTGCGCTTCGCCCTGGTGAACAACGCCTACCAGCAGCTCATCGGCCACCGGCAGGTGATCGGCCGGATCATCGAGGAGGCCTTGCCCGAGGTGCGCGACCAGGGGTTCGTCGAGCTGCTGCGCGGGGTGATGGCGCGGCGCGAACCCTACATCGGCAAGGCGCTCAGCGTGCGGCTGCAGAGGACCGCCGACGCGGCGCTGGAGGAGCGGTTCGTCGACTTCATCTACCAGCCGATCCTGATGCCCAGCGGCGAGGTGTCCGGGGTGTTCGTGGAGGGCAGCGACGTCACCGACCGGGTCCTTGCCGAGCGCCAGCAGAAGCTGCTCGTGGACGAGCTGAACCACCGGGTGAAGAACAGCCTGGCCACCGTCCAGGCGATCGCGCACCAGACGATGCGCAACACCCCCGACCTGATCGGCTTCCGCGACGCGTTCGAGTCGCGGCTGATGGCGCTGGCCATGACCCACGACCTGCTGACCGCCACGAGCTGGCGCGGCGCGGCGCTTCGCGACGTGCTGATCGGCGAGCTGGGCCCGTTCGGCCCCAACCACTACCAACTCGAGGGCGACGAGGTGGACCTGACGCCCACCGAAGCCCTGGCCATGGGGCTGGTGGTGCACGAGCTGGCCACCAACGCCGCCAAGTACGGGGCCTTGTCCGCAGAGGCCGGCTGCGTGAGCGTGAGCTGGACGGCGCCGGACGGGGTGCTGCAGCTGACCTGGCGAGAACGCGGGGGGCCGCCGGTCAGCCCGCCCACCCGGCGCGGGTTCGGGTCCCGGCTGATCGAGCGGAGCCTCAGGGGCCAGCTGTCCGGCGAGGCGCGCCTCGAATTCGCGGCCGACGGGCTGACCTGCCACGTCCGCCTGCCCCTGGCCGGCCCGGCTTAGGGCCCCCTAGAACTTCACCGTGCCCGCCGTCAGGCGGTCGAAGACCGACTTGGTGATCTTCACGTAGCCCTTCTTGGGGTCGTGGAAGAACAGCGGGCCCTTGATCTTGGCCGGGTCGTAGCCGTCGGCCACCAGGTCCACCTTGCGGATCTTGAAGGTGCCGGTGGTGTCCAGCGCCGGCAGGATCCGCACGAACAGCGGCTGGGCGAAGATCGGCAGTTCGCGGGCCACATGCTCGCCGAAGGCCTTGGCGTCGAACGGGCCGTCGACCACGAGAGCGGCCATGCCGGCGCGGCCGTCGGCGCCGTCCACCTCGACCCCGTAGACGTTGGCCTGCTCGATGCCCGGGAAGACCTGCAGCCGCTCGGCGACCTCGTTGGTGGAGACGTTCTCGCCCTTCCAGCGGAAGGTGTCGCCGATACGGTCGATGAAATAGAAGTAGCCGTCCGCGTCCATCTTCATCAGGTCGCCGGTGGCGAACCAGGCGTCGCCGCGCTCGAAGACGTTCTGCAGGATCTTCTTCTCGGAGGCGGCCTTGTCGAGGTAGCCGGAGTATTCCGAGCGGGCGTCGCCGCCGCTGATCGCGCCGACGCACTGGCCGACCTGGCCGGGGCCGCACTCGATGCAGAGGCCGTCGGGTCCCCGGATGACCTCTTCCCGCTCGACGTCATACTGCACCAGACGGGAGTTGAACCGCTTGCGCAGCCACTTCGGAATCCGGCCGATGGCCCCTTCCCGGCCGTCGAAGTTGAACATCGACACATTGCCCTCGGTGGAGCCGTAGAACTCCAGGATCTCCGGGATGCGGAAGCGCTGCTTCATCGCGGGCCAGATGTCGGGCCGGAGCCCGTTGCCGAAGGCCATTCGGATCTTGTGCCGGGTCTCGTCCTCGCCGCCGTCGTGGTTCACCAGGTAGCGGCACAGCTCGCCGATATAGACGAACATCGTGCAGCCCTGGTCGATGACCTCGGGCCAGAAGTGGCTGGCGGAGAACTTGCGCCGAAGCACCACCGAACCACCGTTGAGCAGGGCCGCGCCCAGGGCGCAGAGGCCGCCGGTGGCGTGATAGAGCGGCAGGGTCACGTAGATGCGGTCGGTGGACTTCGCCCCCGTGGAGCCGGCGAAGCCGCGCATGTAGAGCTGGGCGCGCATGTGGGTGATGCGGGCGGCCTTGGGCATGCCGGTCGTGCCCGAGGTGTAGAGCAGCAGGGCGGTGTCCGCGGCGGTCATGTCCTCGCGGACCGAGCGGTCGGGCGGAAGCTGGCTGCAGCTCTTGAGCGCCTGGGTGAGGTCGCGCTGGTCGCCGTGCGCGCGGCCCAGGATCCACTGCTGCATCGGCCGCTCCAGCAGCCCCTTCGCCTGTTCGAAGATCGGCGAGGTCTCGGCGTCGACGATGAGGTGGCCGGCGCCGGCGATGTTCAGGCAGTGGGCCAGGGGCAGGCCGGCGAGCTGGCTGTTGATCAGGGCGGTGACCACGCCAACCTTCGACAGGCCGTACCAGACCGCGAAGTACTCCAGCCGGTTGGGCATGAAGAGCGCGACGGTCTGGCCGCGGCGAAGGTTCAGCCCCTTGGCCCAGTGGGCGTAGCGGTTGGCCATGGCGTCGAGCTCGCCATAGGTGACCGTGCGCCCCTCGAAGGTCATGGCGGGACGGTTGCGGAACTGGTCCACCGCGGCTTGGATATCGTCGCAGATGAGGTTGTCGGAATCCCGGGCGATGGTTTTGACCCGCTTCAGGGTCCTGCTCAGCCCCTTCCAGAACCGCCAGTCGCGTTTGATCCTGGCATTAAGCCGCATCCGCACCTCCAGTCGCAGTGCGACCTTGGCGAGCGCCGGTCGCGGCGGTCAAGCGGCGCCGGGAAACTGTTTCATGAGAAGCGCTCCCACGCCGCCTGGCGCGAGACGCCCAGCGCGTCGCCGATCTTGGCCCAGCTGACCTTGCGCTTGCGCAGTAGGTCCACCGCCCACTGGATCTGGGTCTGCTTGCCGCGGACGGTAGCCTCCACGGCGGGGAGCTGGGCCAGCAGGCGCTCGGTGGGCAGCTTCTCGGGCGGCTCGAAGGCGCTGAGGTCGGGGGTGCGGCCGGCCATGTATTCGACGCAGAGGGCGACGCAGCCGTCGCAGATGTAGGCCGCGCCGCCGCCGGCCACGAGCTTTTCGACCTCGCGCTGGGACTTCAGGCAGAAGGAGCAATAGCAGGTCATGGCGTCAGGTTATCCCTGACACGACACCAACGTCAAGGCATCCCTGACGTCGGAGATTGTGGCGACCTTGCGGCGGTATTGGGTTGAGAATTCGATGTGCGGTTCATGTAAATTCAAGCTGAACCACAGGTGTGCGCCGAGACGGTTCAGCTTAGATTGGAACCCATAAGCAACGACGCCGTTTGTTCCCTCGATAGATCCTTGGAGGGACAAAAAATGTCGATGGACTTCACCGGACGTGAATCCGAAACTCCGATCACCGACCAGGAAGGCGTGATGTTCGCCGCCCAACCGGTGTGGGAACGCAATCGCAAGAAGAAGGGCTTCGGGGGCCGCAAGACCGCCGCCGCCGCCCCGGCCGCGACCGTGGCGCCCGAGCCGCGCAGCTTCGCCGCCGAGCGCGACATTGAGGAGCCGATGGCCCTCGACCGGCCGGTGACCCGCCCGGCGACCGTGTATCCGCGCACGGAGTACGCCGCGATGAACTCCAGCGCCCCCACCCGTTCGACGCTGGCCGCCGATGAGCCCGTGGGCCTGGCCGCGCCGATCGCCGGGACGCGCAACGTGCGCTCGGCCAAGTCGAGCAGCGCCGCGCCGGCCGCCATCGCCGCCGCCGTCGTGGGCCTCGGCGCCCTGGGCGCCGCCGGCTGGTACATGAGCCGCGACACCTCGGGCGTGCCCGAACTGGCCGCCGGCTCGACCGCCACCACCAGCGAGCTGGCCGCTGCCCCGCTGACGCCGGTGGATCCTCCGGCCCAGATGGCGATGAACGAGGCCGCGCCTCCGCCGGTCGCGACGCCGCCCGCGCCCATGCCGCGCGCCGAGGCCGCCCCGGCCCCGGCCCGGACCACGGCTCGCGCCCGTCCGGCGACCCAAGCGCCGAGCGCCGCCAGCGCCGGCGCCAACGCCAGCACCACCGCCGTGCTGCCGGAGGGTCCGCAGCCCTACGCGCCCAGCCCGGACACGACTGCTCCGACCCAGGTCAATCCGCCGCTCGTGACCCTGCCCCCGGCCAGCCAGGCGCCGGCCGCCGTCCCCGCGACGCCGCCGACCCTGCCGCAGGAGCCGGCCACCCAGGCGCCGACGGCGACGCCGGACCCGGTCACCCCGCCGCTGTAAGCGACGGTCAGAGACGCCGTTGGGACCGAGGGCGGCGCTCCGCGAGGGGCGCCGCCTTTCGGCGTCCGCCTTGCCTTTCCCGCGCGTAACGACGCTATCCTCCCGCAAAACAAGACGGCGTTGGGAGGAAGACCATGGCGGACGGCGAAGCGCTCGAGTCCTATGACGTGGCGATCGTGGGGGCGGGGTTCTCCGGCCTCTACATGCTGCACCGCCTAAGAACCCTGGGCGTCAACGCCAGGGTCTATGAAGCCGGCCCCAGCGTGGGCGGCACCTGGTACTGGAACCGCTATCCGGGCGCCCGGGTGGATATCGAGAGCCAGGAGTACTGCTACTCGTTCTCCGCCGACCTGGACGCCGAGTGGCAGTGGAGCGAGCGCTACGCCGCCCAGCCGGAGCTGCTGGCCTACCTGAACCACGTGGCCGACCGGTTCGACCTGCGCTCGGGCATCCAGCTTAAGACGCGGATCGCGGCGGCGGTCTATGACGAGGCCCGCCACCGCTGGACCCTGACCACCGACGCCGGCGCCCGGGTGGTCGCCCACCATGTGGTGATGGCGACGGGCTGCCTGTCGGTGGCCAAGGAGCCGGACATTCCCGGCGCCGAGAGCTTCACGGGCGAGACCTACCACACCCACCGCTGGCCCGAGGGCGGCGTGGACTTCACCGGCCGGACGGTGGCGGTGATCGGCACCGGCTCATCGGCCATCCAGGCGATCCCGCAGATCGCGCGCCAAGCGAAACATCTCACCGTCTTCCAGCGCACCCCGAACTTCAGCGTGCCGGCGCACAACCATCCCACCGACCCCAAGGTGGCCGCAGACTGGGCGGCCAACCGCGAGCAATACCGGCGCGAGGCCCGCGAGGCCGGCTTCGCCATCCGCGCCGTCCAGCAGCGCGAGGCGGCCGCGCTGGAGGCCACGCCCGAGGAACGCAAGGCCGCCTTCGAGGAACGCTGGGCCCGGGGCGGCTTCAGCCTGCTGGGCGCGTACAACGACCTGATCTTCTCGAAGGAAGCCAACGACACGGCCGTCGAGTTCGTGGCCGACAAGATCCGCGGCCTGGTCAAGGACCCGGCCACCGCCGAGAAGCTGATCCCCAGAACCTATCCCATCGGCTCGAAGCGCATCTGCGTGGACACCGGCTACTACGAGACCTTCAACCGGCCGAACGTCAGCCTGGTGGACCTGACCGAGGAGCCCATCCAGGCGATCACGCCCACGGGCGTGCGCACCGCCAGGGCGGACTACGAGGTGGACGCCCTGGTCTACGCCATCGGCTTCGACGCCATGACCGGGGCGCTGGGCAAGATCGACATCCGCGGGAAGGGCGGCGTCGCGCTGAAGGACCGCTGGGCGGAGGGGCCGAAGAGCTATCTGGGCCTGATGGTGGCGGGCTTTCCCAACCTGTTCATCGTGACCGGCCCCGGCAGCCCGTCGGTGCTGTCCAACATGGCGGTGTCCATCGAGCAGCACGTGGAGTGGATCGGCGACTGCATCGCGTGGATGGGCCAGCGGCAGGCCGGCGCCATCGAGGCGACGGAGGCGGCGCAGGAGGCCTGGGCGGCGCACGTCAACGAGGTGGCCGACCTGACCGTCTATCCCCAGGCCAACTCCTGGTACATGGGCGCCAATGTGCCGGGGAAGCCCCGGGTGTTCATGCCCTACATCGGCGGTTTCCCGGCCTATCGCGAGAAGTGCGCCGAGGTGGCGGCCAAGGGGTACGAGGGGTTCGAGGTGACGGCGGAGGGACGCGCGTAGAGCGCGCCGCAGGCGCTGTCATTCTGAACCGCAGAAAACGCAGAGAGGCGCGGAAGGACGGGCCATCTGCGCCTTCCGCGCCTTCTGCGTTTTCCGCGGTTGAATCTTGTCGGCGCTGGCGCGCCGCGAGGCTGGGCGGTCAGCGCGTGGCGGCGGGCGTGGTCAGGTCGAACTCCACGCGGAAGTGGCGGCCCGGGCGGTTGAGTTCATAGGCCATGCGCGCGCCGGGCTGGACCTCCAGGGCCCAGGTGTTGGCGACCGAGGCCGGGGCGTTCAGGCGCAGGAACAGCTCGCGCGAGAAGGCGTCCACCGGGAAGTCCTGGCGGTCGGCCCGGCCGGGGGCCGCCGTCGATCCGCCGTACTGGCTCAGCGCGTCCTCGGTCCCGTCGGCGTGGCGATGGTCGTGCTTGAGCGTCAGGCCCTCGGCGGTGCGGGTGACCACCCAGGTGCGCGAGCGATCCTCGCCCACCGCCAGCGGCATCCGGACCTGGCTGGGCGTGCAGTCGCGCACCTGCACCGTCATGGGCCCCGCGAAGGCTGCGTCCGCCGGCGTGACCGGCGAGGCCAGCCGCCCCTGGAAGCTCTGGCCGCAGAGCGCCTGCAGCCGGGCGAAGAACACGTCCTGGGCCGTCGGCGGCGCGGGCTGGAAGGCGGCGCAGCCGAGCGCGGCGGCGAGGAGGGCGAGGCGTTTCATGCGGGGAGCATAGGGGTGGTTGGGGCCGGTGGGGAGGGATGGGTTGTGGCGCAAAGCTGACGCCTTGGCCGCGCCGAACGCCATGAGCTTCACCTCAACGGTCGAGCCGCAGAAAAGGCCCTCAAACCACGGGTCCTTTCAGCGCCAGCCTGGCCGGTGACCCGCCCTGGCAGCCGCTCAACACGTCGCCAAGACTCGCCGCGGTATTGCGAATTTTCGAACATTCGGTATGACTCGGGGCAATAGCGAAGCGGTGAGCACCGCCTCGGCGTCGCAGGGGGAGCGTGGGTATGCTGGACTGGGGACTATCGCGACGCCGCCTGCTGGGCGCGGGCGCCAGCCTGCTCGCGGCGGGTGCGGCCCGCGCCCAAGGCGTTGACGGAAAGGTCGTCGAGACGACCGAAGGGCGGTATCGCGGCCGGCTCGAGAACGGCGTCCAGGTCTTCAAGGGCCTGCGCTATGGCGCCGACACCTCCGGCGCCGGCCGCTTCATGCCGCCCAGGCCCGCCGAGAGGTTCGCAGGAATCCGCGACGCCTTCGAATACGGCGACCAGGCGCCGCAGCCGCGCACCATCCTGACCGTGCCGGGGCCGATCAGCGAGGACTGCCTGCGGGTCAATGTGTGGACGCCGGAGACCGGCGGCGCGCGCAAGCGGCCGGTCATGCTGTGGTTCCACGGCGGCGGGTTCGAGGCCGGCACGGGATCGAGCGGGCTCTACGACGGGACCAACATGGCCAAGCGCGGCGACGTGGTGGTCGTGACGATCAATCACCGCCTCAACGTGTTCGGCTTCTGCGACCTTTCGGACCTGCTGGGGCCGGAGTTCGTGCAGTCCGGCAACGTGGGCTACCTGGACCTCGTCGCGGCCATGGGATGGGTCCGGGCGAACATCGCGCAGTTCGGCGGCGATCCGGGCAATGTGACGATCTACGGCCAGTCGGGCGGCGGCCGGAAGGTCAGCGTCTGTTTCGCCGGGGCGGAGGCCAACGGCCTCTTCCACAAGGGGATCGTGCAGTCGGGCTCGCACCTGCGGGTCCATACGCCCGAGCAGGCCCGCGCCTTGACCGACGCGCTGCTGAAGAAGCTGGAGATCGCGCCGGGTGACGCGCGCAGGCTGCAGGCCGTCCCGCAGGACCTGCTGGGCGAGAAGCAGCGCGAGGTGATCGCGGCGGCCGGCTACCGGTTCGAGCCGGTGATCGACGGCGTCTCATTCAAGGCCGATCCCTGGCTGCCCAATGCGCCGAAGCCCACCGCCAAGGTCCCGCTGATGCTGGGCACGACGCAGACCGAGCTGTCGAACCAATTGGGCCGCGACCCGTCGATCTTCGCCATGGACGAAGCGGCGCTGAAGGCGCGGCTGGCGAAGACCATTCCGCCCGAAGCGGTCGATGAGGCGGTCCGGATCTTCAAGGCCTCGACGGCCTCAGGTTCTACGGCGGAGATGTACTTCAAGATCGCGTCATGGCGGGCCTACATCACCAACGCCACGACGATGGCCGAGCAACGCCACGCGCTGAACGGCAAGGCTAATCCGACCTGGGTCTACCAGGTCACCTGGCGCTCGCCGGTGCAGGGCGGCCGCCGCTTTTCGGAGCACACCATCGATCTGCCCTTCATGTTCGACAACGTCGCCCGCGCGCCGCACCTCACCGGGCCGGAAAGCGCCGAGACGAAGGTCATGACGGACGCGATGGCCGATGCCTGGCTGGCCTTCGCGCACAAGGGCGATCCGAAGCATTCGGGCATCCCGAAGTGGCCCACCTATGACGTGGCTACCCGGCCCGTGATGCTGTTCGACGCCCCGCCGAAGCTAGCGAACGATCCCTTCCGCGAAGAGCGCCTCCTGATGGCGCGCTTCCCCGCCGTGCGCGGCGGCAGCTAGGAGTCCCGAAGATGACGACGTCAAACGCCAGCCGGCGCGCGGTGCTGGGCGCCGCCGGGGCTTCGTTCTTCATGGCGGGGGTCGCACGCGCGGCGACGACCGACATCTTCCCGATCGTCGAGACGGCGGAGGGCAAGCTGCGCGGGCTGGTCTCGGGCGGGGTCAAGGTCTTCAAGGGCGTGCCTTATGGCGCCGACACCGCCGGTAAGAACCGCTTCCTGCCGCCGCAGCCGGTTAAGGCGTGGGCTGGAGTCCGCGACGCCCTCGACTACGGGAACATCTGTCCGCAGATGCCGGGCGATCGGCGATCCGACTACGCCAACCTGATCTTCCTCGACTACCAGCCGGGGGGCATGGGCGAGGACTGCCTGAACCTGAATGTCTGGACGCCCGAGCTGTCGCGCTCGGCGAGGAAGCCGGTGATCGTGCGCTTCCACGGCGGCGGCTTCTACGGCGGCTCCAGCAATTCCCCCGGCATGGACGGCGAGATGCAGGCGCGGCATGGCGACTGCGTGGTGGTGAACGTGAACCATCGCCTGTCCGCGTTCGGCTTCCTTCACGTGGCCGATAGCGGCGCGCCGGCCGAGTTCGCGCAGAGCGGCATGGCCGGGATGCTGGACCTGTCGGCGGCGCTGCGCTGGGTGAACCGCAACATCGAGGCCTTCGGCGGCGATCCCAGCCGGGTGCTGATCATCGGCCAGTCCGGAGGCGGGGCCAAGGTCAGCGGGCTGATGGCGATGCCCTCGGCGCAGGGGCTGTTCCACCGGGCGGTGCAGATGAGCGGCGCCATGCTGCGGGTCGCGCCGCGCGAACGCGCGAAGGCGACGGCGGACGCCTTTCTGAAGCAGGTGAGCACTTCCAGGGGAGAGATCCGCAAGCTGCAGGCCATGCCGTTCTACGACCTGTTGTCGGCCCAAGCCGATATGGAGGCGGCGCAACGCCTGCGCGGCGAAGCCCCGAATTCGTTCACGCCGGTGCTGGATGGCGTGGCGATGCCCCGGCATCCCTTCGATCCCGATGCTCCGGCCATCAGCGCCGATGTGCCGATGATCATCTCCACGACGCTGGACGAGCGCAGCTACCGGCAGCGGAACTTCGACGAGACCTGGGAAACCGTCACGAAGATGCTCGCCGGCCGCGTTGGAGATAGGGCGGCCGAGGTGCTCGACCTCTACCGCCAGGAGGACCCCAAGGCGTCCCCCTACCTGATCCAATCGCGGATCATCAGCGATCAGGGCCGAGGCGCGAGCTTCGCCATGGCGGAGCGGAAGGCGGCGCTCGGCAGGGCGCCGGCGCATGTCTACCTTTGGAAGGCGGCGAGCCCGGCATGGGGCGGCCGCTATGGCGCGACGCACGGTGTCGACGTCGGGCCGAGTTCGCGCGAGGTGCGCGGCGCGCTTCAGGGCCCAAACCCCACGAGCGCGCGGCTGGCCGATGAGCTGTCTTCGGCGATCGTGGCCCTGGCGGCGAGCGGCGATCCGAACACCGACAAGCTGCCCAGATGGACCCCGTACGATGCCGCGACGCGCGCGACGATGGTCTTCGATGAGCCGGCTAGCCACCTGGAGTCGGACTATCGCGGCGCGTTCCGCAAGCTGTGGTCCACCGCACCGGCTTGATGGCCTGGCGAGGTGTCCGCCGCCGCCCTCTCCGGGCGATTTCCGAGGGTCCGGTTCCGGGCCAAGGCTGGGTGGGGGCGGCGCCGGGTTGGGCCTGGCGCCAGATCGGCGGGCGCCCGATCCAACCACAGCGCATTTCCGGGTGGAGGAGCGCGAGGACGGCTGGGTGCGGGTGGTGGGGTTCACGCCCAGCCCGACCACCGGCCAGCTGGAGCGCGACACGCCCGAGGACGCGCCGTGGTCGCCGCCGCCGCCCGGGCGCTGGCGCTCGAAGCTGCAGCTGGGGAGCGACGGAAACCCGCTGATCGGGTGAGGCGGCGCCGGCCCTATTCCCCGCCGATGCCGATCAGCTCGATCTCGAACAGCAGGGTGCTGTTGGCGGGGATCGGGTCGCGGTAGCGCTCGCCGTAGGCGATGGGCGACGGGATGACGAATTCCCAGGTCTCGCCCACGCGCATCATCGGCACGCCCTCCTGCCAGCCCTGGATCAGGCGGGGCAGCGGGAAGGTGGCGGGCTCGCCGCGTTCCTTGGACGAGTCGAACACGCGGCCGTCGATGAAGCGGCCGGTGTAGTGGATGGTGACCGTGTCGCTGGGGACCGGGCGCGGGGCCGAGCCCTTGGCGGCCTTGATGCGGCGGGCCTGCAGGCCCGAGGCGGTGACCGTCCAGCCCGGCCGGGCGGCCGACCAGGCTTCGTAGGCCTTCTGCCCCTGCTCCCACTGTTCCTGCGGCGTGCCGGAGTAGCGGACCGGAGCCGCGGGCGGCGGGGCGGTGGCGCAGGCGGTGAGGGTCAGGGCGGCGAGCGAGAGAATCAGGGCGCGCATAGGGGGTCCGGGCTGAATCGCGACGAAGGCGGTTGGTAGGATGGGGTCGCGCGCCTGTCAGCGCTTCTTGCCGAGCTCGGCGGCGATGTCCTTGGTCAGGCGGCCGACCTTGCGATGGGCGGCGGTGATCTGGTCCTGGGTCACGCCCCAGCGCTTCATCCAGTATTCCACCGCCTTGCGCTCGGACAGGTCCAGGCGGTCCTTGTCGATGAAGCCGCGTTTGTCTTTCAGGCCCGCCATCAGGTTCTCCGTTCGCACCAACCTAGAGCTATCGCCGGTTCGATTGAACCGGCGATAGCTCCAGACTTTTGCTTGAAGATAGACCATTCGTCGTGTGGAGATCGGACCAACCTGATCGACGAATGGTCTGGCCGGAAAGTCGCGCAACGAAAAACGCCCCGGCGCGAGCCGGGGCGTTGGTATCGAGCAGGGACAGGGTCGCTTACGCGGCGACCGCCCGGGCCGACCGGCGACGGATCATCGCGCCGGCGCCGCCGAAGCCCAGGATCATCAGCGCCCAGGCGCCGGGTTCCGGGATCGGCGCGTTCGGGGTGAACGAGATCACGCCGCTGTACGAGCCATTGCCGCCGCTGAAGCCGCTGACCGCCAGTTGCTGCGGGGCGCCGGAGGTGGTGGTCACGTTGTTCAGGAAGCGGAACTCGTTCTGGCCGGTGACGCCGACGTTGAACTGGATCCCGTTGTAGGCGACCGACGAGAAGTTGATGTCGTTGTCGGCGTTGTCGGTGAAGGTCGAGGTGATGGTGAAGCTCGACGAACCGGTCGGCAGGGTGAAGTCGAACACGTCGTTGAATTCCCCGCCCGGGACACCCGTGTTGCCGTAAGTGGCGGTGAAGGAACCGTCCTCGGCCGGCGCGGTCCAGGTGACGAAGGTGGCGGCGGTGGCCGAGGTCGCCATGAGCGAAGCTGCGGCGCAGAAAGCGAGTGCGAGTTTGTTCACGTTGAATAGCTCCCAGTTTAGTCCCTGGGGCGCAGAACAACTCGCGAGACCCATTGTTCCCGCGAAAGTTCGATAATTTAGCGTATGTCGAAATTCGACTCCCGCCATAGGCGAATATGAGGTTCAACCGCCCAGGAATGCGGGAGGTTCCGAGCCATAATTGTCGGGTATACGACATATTCGACGGCGCGTTACTTGGCTCCACTTAAAGCTCAGCTTCGACGGCGGCCCTTCCAACCGGGGGGAGCGGGGCCTAGGCTGGGCGCATGGCGGTCGCATTCACCCGGGAAGAAGACTACGAGGCCCAGGCGGCGGACCTGCCGGACCGGCCGATCTCGGCGGCGCCGAACCTGGTGACGGCCAGCGGGCTGGCGGCGATCGAGGCCGAACTGGCCGCGGCGCGGGCGGCCTATTCCGCCGCCCAGGCCGAGGGCGGGGTGGCCGCCGACCGGACCGCCATGGCGCGCGCCACCCGGGACCTGCGCTACTGGTCGGCGCGGCGCGGGACGGCCCAGCTCACCGAGCCCGAGGGCCCCGCCGGCACGGTGCAGTTCGGCCGAACGGTGGACATCGAGCGCGACGACGGCCGAAAGCAGACCTTCCGTATCGTGGGCGAGGACGAGGCCGACCCGGCCAAGGGCAGCGTGTCCTATGTCTCGCCGCTGGCCCGCGCGCTGCTGGGCAAGGGCGTGGGCGACACGGCCCTGGTCGGCGAGGCCGAGGTCGAGGTGATGGCGGTTCGCTGAGAGCGTCGCTGAGAATTTGGGGGAGGTTGTCGGCCGGCCAGTCGCCCGATCAGGGGGGCTGGGGGGGCTGTTCAGGATCCGGACCAGGAAGCGGGCCAGCCGACTGTTGCTATAAATGCGTGGCCTGTGGCCGCCGAAGGTCCGGATTGGGGCCATTTCGGGGCGTGGCGGAGCCGCAACAGGCGAGCAGCCAAATGCACGGCCCAGGCCCAGGGGGCTTGCCGCAGGGCCGAGAGTGGGGGAAGACCTTTGGCAACGGCGAGCGGGCAACCCTTCGCCGGGGCGTGGGGCCCCCGCGGCGCTTCCAGGACTTCGGTCCTGTGCGGATCAAATGAAGCGGCAGAGGCGGTCCGAGAGGACCGCCTTTCTTGCTTTTGGGATGGTCGAAAGAGCCGCCTTTCTTGCATCTGGGCCCTTGGCTCCCGCGATGGGAACCGCCATGTCCGTCTCCTGACAATGTAAAGCCAAGGGAGGCGACAATGGCCGGCGTGCCGGACAAGGGGCTGCAGCTGCGGTCCATCATCAAGAGCAGCGGCGATCTGGAGCTTAGCCTGGCCGAGGTCCCGGTCGCGGCGCCGACCGGCGACGAGGTGCTGGTGCGCATCGAGGGCTCGCCGCTGAACCCGTCCGACCTGGGCCTGCTGCTGGGCCCGGCCGACCTGTCGACGCTGAAGAGCGCCGGCGGCGTGACGTCGGCCAAGGTGCCGGAGCACTTCCTGAAGGCGGTGAAGGCGCGCCTCGACGAGTCCATGCCGGTGGGCAACGAGGGCGCGGGCGTGGTGATCGCGGCCGGTCCGGACCCGGCGGCCCAGGCCCTGGTCGGCAAGACCGTCGCCCTGCTGGGCGGGGCCATGTACGCGCAGTACCGGACCGTGAAGGCGGGCGACGTCCTGCCGCTGCCCCCGGGCGCCACGGCGGCGGACGGGGCCTCGTGCTTCGTCAATCCGCTGACCGCGCTGGGCATGACCGAGACCATGCGGGCCGAGGGGCATACCGCCCTGGTCCACACCGCGGCGGCCTCGAACCTCGGGCAGATGCTGAACAAGATCTGCCTCAAGGACGGCATCCAGCTGGTGAACATCGTCCGCAGCGCGGCGCAGGCGAAGATCCTGACCGACATCGGCGCCAAGCACGTGGTCGACTCGACCTCGCCCAACTTCCAGGACGAGCTGACCGCGGCGCTGATCGAGACCGGCGCCACCATCGCCTTCGACGCCATCGGCGGCGGCAAGCTGGCCAGCCAGATCCTGGCGGGCATGGAGGCGGCGGCCAACGCCAAGGGCGGCGCCTACAGCCGCTACGGCTCCAACACCTTCAAGCAGGTCTATATCTATGGCGGCCTGGACACGCGCCCGACCGAGCTGGCGCGCAGCTACGGGCTGTCGTGGAGCGTGGGCGGCTGGCTCCTGACGCCGTTCCTGATGAAGCTGGGCGCCGAAGGGGCCGCGCGGCTGCGCAAGCGGGTGGCCGACGAGCTGAAGACCACCTTCGCCAGCCACTACACGGCCGAAATCTCGCTGGCCGAGGCGCTGCAGCCCGAGGTCATCGCCGCCTACAACAAGAAGACCACCGGCGAGAAGTACCTGATCAACCCCGCCAAGGGGCTTTAGGCCCACGGCTCCGCTTGTTCTTCGGCGCGGGGGTCCCACATAGGCCCTTCGGCGCGGCGGATTGCGTATTTTTCCGATGCGTCTCGACGGCCCCGGTCCTTGGATCGGGGCCGTCGTCGTTTCAGCCCGCCTCGGCGGCGGCGGCCTTTTCCTCAGCCCGCCGGACCAGGGTCTTGAGGCCCTCGAGCACTTCCTCGGCCTCCGCGGAATCGTCCGGAAGGTTGGCGGTGCGCAGTACGCCCATGGTCTGGATATGGGCGGCGATGGCGGCCTCGTTCCAGGTCCCCGCCTCGATGTAGCGGTCGGACAGCTCGCAGAGATTGTACGCCACCTGGCCCACGCGGGTCAGGCCGCAGAGGCCCGCGAAGCTCACGATCGCCGTCGCGCGGTTGTAGACCTCGGTGTGGGCCGCCGCTTCGGTGCGGCCGGCGGCCTCGCGCAGGCGTTCCAGCGCCTCATCCACTTCGGCGAGCAGACTCGGGCGCAGGGTCTCGATATTGGCCTCGGCCTCGGCGACGGCCTGGCCCAGCTTGCGCCCGCCGGGCGCGGAGATGAGTTTGCCGAGACGGTTCGGGCGGCGAATGAAGCTGACCGAACTCATCGGACGACCTTTTGCGGTGTGAGGAGATTGTCGATCTCGTCCTGGTCCATGTTGGCGCCGGCGACGGCGCCCACCTCGGCGGGCAGGTCGTTGTGGCGGCGCCCGATCCCATCGGGCGGTCCCAGGTTCTGGAACCGGCGATCGGGGCCGCAATAGGCGTCGCAGCTGACGAAGGTGCGGTTGTGCTGAGCGATCCAGAGGATGCGCTGCAGCAACACCGCCGGGGCCAGCGGCTTGGTGACCATGAAGTGGGCCCCGCAGTCGCGGGCCCGCGACACGTTGCGGGTGCTGGTGTGAGAGGAGAGCAGCAGCACCGGCGCGAACGCATTGGGCTCGAGACCGGAGCGGCGAAGCCAGCTCACGAGCTCATAGCCGTCCGGCTCCTCGGGCTGCAGCGTGGCTTCGCAGGCGATCAGGTCGAGGACGTTGCTGTGAATGACCTGCTGGGCTTCCTCGAAGGACGAGGCTCGCAGGGTGTGGGTGGCGCCGAAGCCGAGGAAGATCGACGTCAACACGTCCATGGCCTGGTTGCTCGGCTCGATCAGCAGGATCGTGGCTTTGCGCAGGTCGATACGCGACCCAAGATTCGCAAGCATGGGATCGGCGAGGCTCATCGGCGGCGCGCGCGGGCTCTTCTGTCGATTCCCAGAATTGGGAACTCGCCTGACTGCATGGCTGGCAGATCGGAATTTTCCGTAAAGGCCGGGGCCGCCAGCCCCATTTTGGGTAGGCTCAGGACAGCTTGTCGCAGCCTAGCCGCGCGGCTGGAGACGGGCGGCCTGATCGAGGTCGATGACGGCGTCGGCGGCCCTGAGCACCGAGGCGATGTCGTCGTGAAGCTGGGTCAGGGCGTCGCGCGCGGCGGCGGGCTGGCGATAGCTGGGCGGCTCGAACAGGTCGCGCCCGCCCATGGTCCCGAGCGCCATCAGGAGACGGTTGTCCTGCACCAGGGCGGCGGGGGCGCCGAAGTGGCCGGCGGCGGCGAAGGCCAGGAACCGCTCCATGAACGCCGGCGTCAGCAGGGCGCGGGCCGAGATCTGGTCGGAGCCGTAGACCTCGTAGGCCTTCTCGAACGTCGGATCCTCCAGGCGAACCGGCTGGCAGGGGCCGCCGCGCAGGCGCTCGGCGAGGTTGCCGAACATGCCGCGGTCGGGGATCACCACGGTCGTGCCCTTGAGACCGCGCGGCAGGGTGACGGCGGCGGTCAGGCCCCGGAAGACCGTGCGGCGGTTCTTGCCGGAGCCCTTGGTCAGCTTCAGCTCGACGATCGACAGCGGCATGCCGCGGTAGTCGCCGAAGATCTCGTCCTCCGCCTGGCAGGCGTCCCAGTCGGGGAACAGGCGATGACGCCTGAACTCCTCCAGCGGCGGCTGGGCCGGACGCCAGGCGAGCTGGCCGAAGCCGGCGGCCAGCCGGGGCAGCACGCGCTCCTTGTAGAGGCGGCGGTAGGCCTGGCTGAGCGTCCAGGCGGCCCAGAAGTAGCCGGCGACAGCGGCCGCCCCCATGAACATCAGGAGGTCCCAGGTGTCGGCCGGGTCGTCGCCGACCTGGGTCCAGAGCCAGAAGGCCACGGCGCCCAGGATGCAGAGCGGAATGCGCCAGACCGCGCCGGCGTTGATCTGGCGCTCGGTGCGCCGGCGCGCGACCTCGAGCTCGGCGAGGATCTGGCCCAGTTCGTCACCGGGTTCGAAGACGGCCTGTTCCTGCTGGGCGGCCCGGCGGGCGGGGCCCAGCACGAGCAGCATCACCGCCCAGGCGCCCGCGCCGGCCACCAGCAGGGCCACGAAGCCGCCGCCGAACAGTCCGGTCAGCCAGCCGCCCAAGCCGGGATCGCGCTGGATCGACGACCAGGCGATGGCGGCCCAGACCACCGCCGCCAGCGCGAAGACGCCGAGGAGGGCTGGCCCTCCCCCGCCCCGGCGGGCCGGTTCGCTCACAGGTGGTCGGCGGCGTTCACCGGGCCGCGGTGCTCGGCCGGCGCCTCGAAGAAGGGCGGCAACTGGCCGACCCCCGCCAGGGCGGCGACCAGCTGCCCGGGGAAGATCTGGCAGGCGTTGCGCAGGGCCGTGACCGAGGCGTTGTAGAAGCGCCGGGCCGCGGCGACGTTGGTCTCCACCTCCTGGTAGGTGGCCTGGGCCTTGACCATCAGGTCGTCGCTCTTGAGTTCGGGATAGCCCTCGGCCACGGCGAACAGGCGTCCGAGGCCGGCGCCGAGCTGGTTCTCGGCGGCGAACTTCTCGGCGATGGCCTTGGGATCGGTGCTGCCCAGGCGCTCCTGGCCCGTGGTGCGCAGGCGCGCGATGTCGGCCAGCAGGGTCTGTTCGTGCGCCAGGTAGCGCTTGGCGATGGCCAGGATATTGGGGATCAGCTCGTGGCGCTGGGAGAGCTGGACGTCGATGCCCGACAGCGCCTCGGCCACTTGGTTCCGGCGTTTCACGATAGCGGCGTACCAGACGTAGAGGCCGACGACGGCCACCGCGACAATGATCCAGACAATGCCGTCCACGCCGAGTCCCTCCCTGCCAACGCGCCACCTTAGGACGGGCGGCGCCGCTGAGGGAACATACGTTCGCCGAACGCCGACGGGTGCGCTGGTCTACGTAGGGGCGGGCCCCGCAGGCCGGCGGCCGTCTCCGTCGCCGCCACGCCGCCGTTCGGCGCAAAGGCCGCGCCGTCGGCCCGACGCGCGGCTAGCTCCGGCGCATGAGCGTTTGCATGTCGAAGTCCGTTTCCCCGCGCACCGCCTTGCTGGCCGCCGGCCTCTGCCTGGCGCTGGCCGGGCCCGCCGCCGCCCAGAGCGGGTTCCTGAAGAACCTGGCCCGGCAGGCCGCCGCGGCGGCGATCCAGAACGCCGCGCAGTCGTCGCAGGGCCAGGCCGCCGCCGCGCCCGACGAGGCGGCGCAGGCCGAAGCCGCCCCACCCACGCAGGACGCCGCCACGGAGCAGCCGACCGCCACGTCCGGCCCAGCGCCGTGGCCGACCAATGTCGGCGCGCGGACGGTGCGGTATCCGTCGGACCTGAAGTTCTCCCCGGAGCTGGAGGCCCAGAAGGCCGCATTCCTCGAGTTCAGCCGCGTGAGCTGCACCGCCTGCGAAGGCGGCCGCAGCTATGACGCCTGGGCCCAGCACTTCGTTCGCCTGGATGGCTCATACAAGGCCTGGGAGAAGAAGCTGGGGGGCCTGGCGGTGGGCGAGGCGGTCACCTGGAAGGGTCAGCAATCGACCGGCGCGATCACCGTCGTCAGCGAGGCACCGGTCAACGGCTGGCCGTGCAAACAGCTGAAGTGGACCCTGAAGAAGCCCACGGCCAGCGCCGAGCGTCCCGGCCTGATCTGTTCGGCCAAGGCCTCGTCCTATGCCGGCTCGGATAGTTGGAGCATCGTCTTCTAGACCCCTTGCCTGACCCGCGGGAAATGGGCGTCCTCTCTCGGAAAACAGGGAGGACGCAGGGGCCATGAAGATCGACCTCCTGTCGCCGGCCAGCTTCGCTGGCGGGCAGCCGCATGGGCAGTACGACTGGCTGCGGGGACATGCGCCCGTGCACTGGCACGAGGAACCGGAGGGAAAGGGGTTTTGGGCGGTGACCCGGCACGCCGACGTCTGGGCCGTGGACCGCGACTTCCAGACCTATTCGTCCGAACCCACCATCATGATCAGCGACCCCCTGGCCGACGCGGGCGGGTTCGGGCCCTACAAGATGATGCTGATGATGGACCCCCCGGAGCACACCGGGTTCCGCAAGCTCATCCGCTCGGAGTTCACCGAGCCGGCGGCGCGGCTGCGGGGCGAGCGGATCCAGCAACTGGCGAAGCAGATCGTCGATGCGGTGATCGAAAAGGGCGAGTGCGACTTCGTCGATCAGGTGGCGGGGGAGATGCCGTCGTTCGTGATCGCTGAACTGATGGGCCTGCCGCTGGAGGACGGGCGCGAGCTCTACAAGCTGACCGAGATCATCCACACCGCGCCCGAGGCGCTGCCGCCCGGGGCCGGCGGGGCGGCGGTGATGAAGATGTTCGAGTACGGCGGCAGGGTGATCGCCGAGAAGCGGGCGCGGCCGGGCGACGACCTGGCGTCCAAGCTGCTGGCCTGCGAGGTGGACGGCCGCAAGCTGGAGGACATGGAGTTCCTGCTGTTCTTCCTGCTGCTGGTGGACGCGGGCGGAGACACGACCCGGAACCTGCTGTCGGGCGGACTGCTGGCGCTGATGGAGAACCCAGACCAGTACGCCTGGCTGATGGCCGACCTGGAGGGCCGGTTGCCGACGGCTCGGGAGGAGCTGCTGCGCTGGACCAGCCCGGTGATCTACATGCGCCGCACGGCCAAGCACGACGCCGAGCTGGGCGGCCAGAAGATCCGCGCGGGCGACAAGGTGGTCATGTACTTCGGCGCCGCGAACCGCGACCCGGACGTGTTCGACCGGCCGGACGTGCTGGACCTGAGCCGGGCGGAAAACCCGCACATCGCCTTCGGAACGGGGCCGCATGGCTGCCTGGGCCAGCACATCGCCCGGATCGAGATCGACGCCATGCTGCGCGAGGTGCTGACGCGGATGCGGAGCTTCGAGCTGGCCGCGCCGGTGGAGTGGCTGCCGTCGAACTTCATCTCCGGTCCCAAGGCGATGCCGCTGCGCTTCAGGGCGGCGTGACCGGGCCGGTCAGCGCGCGCAACCTTAGAGCGCTTGCGCGCCTTACGGGTTGAGATAGAGAATCTATACACCACCTGATTGCACCAGGCGGAGCGGTCGCCCTGACCGTGTATGGGGACGAAGGTCGTCTTGATGACCGGGTTGACGAGGGCCGGAGGGCTGCCCAGCGCAGTCGTCGCCGTCTTGCTGCTTTCCGCGGCCGGGGCGCTCGTGCTCGCGATGAATCCGGGAGTCTATCCCGAGCTCCACACGATCCTCGACAGCGCCGTGGCGGTGCTGTCCGGCGTCCTGGCCCTGCTGCTGTGGGACATGGAGGCGCACACGAAGAGCAGCTTCGTGAAGTGGCTCTCCGTGGGCTTCGGCCTGACCTTCGCGCTGGACATGACCCACGTGCTGGCGAGCATCGACTGGGGCGGGATTCTGAGCGCGCGCGCGCAGCTTCGACCCGCCACCTGGTCGCCGTCGGCCTATCTGCTGCCCATCGCGGCGGCCGGGGCGCTGTGGCGCCTGTCGCGCAGGGGCGAAGGCGGCGTGGCGGGGTTCGCCGGCGCGACGGCGATCCTGGCCGCCCTGCTCGTCGTGGCGTTCCAGCAGTTTCCGGCCTATGCGCAGTCCGATCTGCTGGGCATGACCCGCCCGACGCTGGTCGCGGTTCCCGTGCTGTGGCTGACCGTCGCGGCCTGGGCCTGGGTCCTGCGCGACCGGCACCGGCTGGCGCCGCCCCTCGTCTGGGCCGCCGCCGCGCTCTTCGTCGGCCACACGGCGATCCTCTATTCAAACTCGCCGTCCGACGCCGAGGGGATGATCGCCCACATCGGCAAGATCGCCGGCTATCTGGCGCTGCTGCTGTGGGTGATGACGATGGCCTCGCAGGACATGCGCGACCGGATCACCGCGGAGTCGGCCCTGGCGGACCTGAACGCCGACCTGGACCGGCAGGTGGCCCAACGCACCAGCGACCTCCTGTCGGCCCATGAGACGCTGGAGCGCGAGAGCTCCCAACGCCAGCGCGCCGACAGCAAGGCCCTGGATCAGCTCGCGCGGCTCAGCCTGCTGCAGCAGATCACCCGGGCGATCGGCGACCGCCAGGACCTCCACAGCATCTTCCAGGTGGCCGTGCGCAGCGTGGAGGCGCAGTTGCCCGTCGATTTCGCCTGCCTCTGCACCTATGACGCCGCGGCCCGGAGGCTGACCGTCGCGGCGGTGGGGGCGAACAACCCGGAGCTCGGGCAGGCGCTCGCCGGGCCGGGGGCGGTGAGCTTCGACGTGGACGAGAACCACCTGACCCAGTGCATCCAGGGCGTCGTGCTGTACGAGCCCGACATCTCGGCCATGGAGGCGCCGTTCCAGGGCCAGCTGGCGCTAAGCGGCCTGCAGTCGCTGGTGGCCACGCCGTTGCAGGTGGAGAGCAAGGCCTTCGGCTGCTTCATCGCCGCGCGCCGGGGGCCGGGCGCGTTCGGCAGCGCCGACTGCGAGTTCCTGCGCCAGCTGGGCGAGCATATCGCGCTGGCCGCGCACCAGGTCGAACTGCACAGCGCGCTGCAGGCCGCCTACGACGACCTGCGCCAGACCCAGCAGTCGGTGGCGCAGCAGGAGCGCCTGCGGGCGCTGGGCCAGATGGCCAGCGGCATCGCCCACGACATCAACAACGCCCTGTCGCCGGTGGCGCTCTACACCGAGGCGATGCTGGAAACCGAGAAGGGCCTCAGCCCCACGGCGCGCAACCAGCTGGAGGTGATCCGCCGCGCCGTGGAGGACGTGAGCCACACGATCGGCCGGATGCGGGAATTCTACCGCGAGCGCGAGCCGCAGCTCCCGGGCGCCCCGCTGCAGCTCAACGAGCTGGCCCGCCACGTCCTGGACCTGACCCGCCCGCGATGGGCCGACATGTCGATGCAGCGCGGCGCGGTGGTCTTGGTGGAGACGGACCTCGCCCAGAACCTGCCGCTGGTGCTGGGCGCCGAGAGCGAGATCCGCGAGGCCCTGACCAACCTGGTGTTCAACGCCATCGACGCCATGCCGGACGGGGGGACGCTGACCCTGCGGACGGCGCCGGCCGACGAGCCCGGCTGGGTGCGGATCGACGTGGCCGACAGCGGCGTGGGCATGGACGCCGAGGCGCGCCGCCGCTGCATGGAGCCGTTCTTCACCACCAAGGGCGAGCGCGGGACGGGCCTGGGCCTGGCCATGGTGTTCGGCGTGGCCCAGCGCCATGGCGCTGAGGTGGATATCCAGTCCGTCCCCGGCGAGGGCACGACGTTCTCGCTGATCTTCCCGACCGCGATGCGCGACGCCGCCAAGGGCGGCGCGGAGCCCGAGGCGCCCCCGCCCATGCGCCTGCTGCTGGTGGACGACGACCCCGTGCTGCTGAAGGCGCTGAGCGACGCCCTGGGCAACGACGGGCACAAGATCACCTCCGCGAACGACGGCCAGGCGGGGATCGACGCGTTCGTCGCCGGCCAGGACGGCTTTCCATTCGACGCGGTGATCACCGACCTGGGGATGCCCTACATCAACGGCCGCCAGGTGGCCGCCGCGATCAAGTCGACCTCGCCCGAGACCCCGGTGATCCTGCTGACGGGGTGGGGCCAGGGGATGCTGTCGGGCGTCGAGGGCATCCCGAACGTCGACCTGGTGCTGGGCAAGCCGCCGAAACTGCGGGAGGTGCGCGCCGCCCTGGCCCGACAGTACAGAAAGGCCGCGGAGTGAACGATCCGGACACCCCGCCAGGCGACGGCCCGCCACGGCTGCTGATCGTCGATGACGAGGCCGCCAACCTGCAGGCGCTGCAAACGATCCTGAGCGGCCGGGGCTACGAGGTGGCGAGCTTCACCGACCCGGCGGCGGCGCTGGCGGCGTTCCAGGCCGACGCCTTCGACCTGCTGCTGACCGACCTGATGATGCCCGGCATCGACGGCCTGGCCCTGATGCGCGAGATGCGGGCCTCCGATCCCGACCTGGCCGTGGTGATCATGACCGGCGAGGGCAGCATCGCCTCGGCCGTGGAGGCGATGCGGGACGGGGCGCTGGACTATGTGCTGAAGCCGCTGAAGCTCAGCACCCTGCTGCCGGTGATCTCGCGGGCCCTGACGGTGCGCGACCTGCGGCGCGAGAACGCCAGGCTGGAGACGGGGCTGCGCGCGCGGACCGCCGAGCTGGAGCAGGCGCTGGAGGAGGTGGACCGCCAGGCGGCCGAGCGGGTGCTGGCCGAGCAGGCGCTGGTGCAGGCCCAGAAGGTCGAGGCCATCGGGCGGCTGACCGGCGGGGTGGCGCACGACTTCAACAACCTGCTGACGCCGATCATCGGCTACCTGGAGCTGCTGCAGCGGGTGATCGACGAGGCCCAGCCGCACCGGCGGTTCGTGGACACGGCGCTGGAGGCGGCGCATCGCGGCGCCAAGGTGGCGGGGCACCTGCTGGCCTTCTCGCGCACCCAGCGGCTGAACCTGCGGCCGGTGGACGTGGACGAGACCCTGCGCAACTGCGACGGCCTGCTGGGCCACGCCCTGGGCGCGGAGATCCGGCTGGAGGCCGATCTCGGGGCGGGCGGGGTGTGGTCGCGCACCGACGCCACCCAGCTGGAGCTGGCGGTGCTGAACCTGGTGGTCAACGCCCGCGACGCCCTGCCGGACGGGGGGCTGATCCAGTTGAGCACCCGCTCCGACGCCGACGCCGTGATCGTGGAGGTGCGCGACGCCGGCGCGGGCATGACGCCGGAGGTGCTGGCCCGGGCCACAGAGCCCTTCTTCACCACCAAGAGCCACCAGGGGTCCGGGCTTGGGCTGGCGCAGGTGGCGGCGTTCGCGCGCCAGTGCGGCGGGACCTGCGAGATCGAGAGCGCGCCCGGCGAAGGCACGACGGTGCGGATCATCCTGCCCCGCGCCGAAGCTCCTGTCGCCGAGATCCCGGCGACGGCGCCCGCCGCCGCTTCGCCCGGTCGGGGCCTGAGCGTGGTGGTGATCGACGACGACGACCAGGTGCGCCAGATCCTCTGCGACGGGCTGTTCAGCGAGGGCTTTACGGTGCGCAGCGCCGCCAACGGCCCCTCGGGCCTGACCCTCGTGGACGCCGATCCGCCGGATGCCGTCGTGCTGGACTACGCCATGCCGGGGATGACCGGGGCGGAGGTGGCGCAGCGGATGCGGCTGCGTCATCCGCACCTGCCGATCGTGTTCTGCAGCGGCTATGCGGACTCGCTGGCGCTGGACGAGATCTCGGACGCGGTCGTGCTGCGCAAGCCGGTGACGATCGACGACCTCAGCCGCACGGTGCGCAACTCGATCGGCTAGCCGCGACGGGCGAGCGCCTTGGCGACCACGGGCGCCAGGCGGGCGGCGATGATCTGGGCGCCGCGGGCGTTGGGGTGGATGCCGTCGGGCTGGTTCAGCGCCCGCTGCCGCGCCACGCCGTCCAGCAGGTTGGGATAGAGCGGCACGCCGTGGGCGCGGGCCAGCGCCGGGAAGACGGCGTTGAAGTCGCGGGCGTAGCCGCCGCCGATCTCCACCGGCGCGGCGATGCCGGTCAGCACGACGCCGATCCGGCGGGCCCTGAGCTTGCGGATGATGCCGTCCAGGTTGGCGCGGGTGCGCTTGGGGTCCTGGCCCTGGAGCAGGTCGTTGGCGCCCAGGGCGACGATGGCCAGGTCGGTGTCCTTGCGGACGCTGAAGTCGACGCGCGACAGGCCGCCGGCCGTCGTGTCGCCGCTGACCCCGGCGGCGCGGACCACCGCCTGGACGCCCAGCTTGCGGAGCGCGAGCTGCAGTTGCGCCGGCAGGGCGGCGGCGGCGGGCAGGCCGTAGCCGGCGGTGATCGAGTCGCCCAGGACGGTCACCACCTTGGCGGGGGCCGCCCAGGCCGGTCCGGCCGCCGCCAGAAGCGGCAGAGCGAAAATCGCGCGGCGGGTATGTCTTGGCTCGGCCATGAACGTCCTATGTAAGGAAGAGCTGGAAACGCTCAACCGTTGGGGAAGTGCTTGAACGATACGCCGCCGCTGGTCCTTGAGGACGTGGGCCTGACGTTGCCGTCCGCGGCAGGACCCGTGGAGATCCTGCGCAACCTCAACCTGACACTGGCTGACGGCGAACGTGTGGCGCTGGTGGGACCGTCGGGATCGGGCAAGTCGTCGCTGATCGCTGTGGCCGCCGGGCTGGAGCGGCCCAGCGCCGGGAAGGTCACCCTGTTCGGCCGGGATCTCAGCAAGCTGGACGAGGACGGCCGGGCGAAGCTGCGGCGCGCACGCGTGAGCCTGGTCTTCCAGTCGTTCCACCTGCTGCCGAACATGACGGCCGAGGAGAACGTGGCCGCGCCGATGGAGATCGCGCGCAAGCCCGGCGCCATGGCCGAGGCGCGGGTCTGGCTGGACCGGGTGGGCCTCTCGGCCCGCGCCCGGCACTATCCGCATCAGCTCTCCGGCGGCGAGCAGCAACGGGTGGCCCTGGCGCGCGCGCTGGCCCCCTCGCCCGCCCTGCTGTTCGCCGACGAGCCCACCGGCAACCTGGATTCCAACAACGCGCGCCACGTGGCGGACCTGCTGTTCGAACTGGTGGAGCACTCGGGCGCGGCGCTGCTGATGGTCACCCACGACCCGGCCCTGGCAGCCAGGGCCCAGCGGGTGGTCACCCTGCGCGACGGCCGTCCCGTCGCCCCTGTCGCGGTTGGGGCGTCCGCCTGATGCCGTTGTGGCTGCGGTTCGCCGCGCGGGAGCTCCGGAGCGGGGTCAAGGGCTTCCGCATCTTCCTGGCCTGCCTGGCGCTGGGCGTGGCGGCGATCGCGGCGGCGAGCTCGACGGCTGAAGCATTCCGGCAGGGCCTGGCCACCCAGGCGCGCGAGATCCTGGGCGGCGACATGTCGGTCTCGGCCAGCCAGCGGCGGTTCTCGCCGGTGGAGCGCGGCTGGTTGAACAAGCTGGGTCGCACGACCTATGCGGCGGCGGCGCAGGCCATGGCCGAGGCGCCCAGCGGCGAACGGCGGCTGGTGGAGCTGCGCGGGGTCGACAGCGCCTACCCGCTGGCCGGCGAGGTCACGATCAAGGGCGCGCCGTCGCTGGCTGCCGCCCTGACGCCCCAGGGCGGGGTCTGGGGCGCGGCGGTGGAGCAGGCGCTGCTGGACCGCCTGCAGCTCAAGGTCGGCGACCGGTTCCTGGTAGGCAATGTGCCGATGCGTGTCGGCGCCGTGCTGGAGCAGGAGCCCGACCGGCTATCGCGGGGCTTCGCCCTGGGGCCGCGCGTGCTGACCCGGGTGGGCGCGCTGGAGGCCGGCGGCTTCCTGCAGCCGGGCCTGCCGTTCGGCGAGACGGTGCGCATTTCGCTGCGGCCCGACCTGACGCTGGTCGAGGCCAAGGCCGAGGTTCGCACCAGCATGAAGGGCCGCTTCCGCATCCGCGACCGCAACGACGCCGCGCCCGGCGTCAGCCGGATCATCGACCAGCTGGAATACTTCCTGGGCTTCATCGGCCTGGCCTCGCTGGTGGCGGGCGGCCTGGGCGTGTTCGGGGCGGTCAGCGCCTATATCGACGGCCGCAAGCCCGCCATCGCGACCCTGAAGGCCCTGGGCGCCGAGAGCGGCCTGATCCGCGACATGTACCTGGCCCAGATCGGGCTCCTGGCGATCGCCGGGATCGCCATCGGCCTGGCGGTCGGCGCCGCGGCGCCGCTGATCCTGGGCGCGCTGTTCGCCCGGGATCTGCCCGTGCCGGCGCTGTTCGCGATCTATCCGTGGCCCCTGGCCCGGGCGGCGACCTTTGGCCTGCTGTCGGCGGCGGCCTTCTCGCTGGCGCCCCTGGCCCGAGCCCGCACCACGCCGCCGGCCAGCCTGTTCCGCAGCGACCTGTCGGGCCGCCTGAGCTTCGGGCCGGAGCTGATCGGCGCGATCCTGGCGGCGCTGGGCCTGGGCGGGCTGGCCATCGTCACCGCGCCGACGCCCCTGGCGGCCAGCATCATGATCGCCGGCGTGGCGGCCGCGTTCGGCGCCCTGTGGGCGTTCGGCTGGGGCGCGGCCAAGCTGGCGGGGCGCCTGCGCGGCGGCACGCGCGGCGCGGTGCGGATCGCGCTGGCCAACCTGGCCGGACCGCGCTCGGCGGCGCGGACGGCCGCGCCGGCCATCGGCCTGGGCGTGGCCCTGCTGGCCGCCGTGGTCTTGATCCAGTCCAGCCTGCTACGGCAGATCTCCATCGTGGCGCCCCAGACCGCGCCGGCCCTCATCTTCACCGAGATCCCCGGCGAGCGCGCCGCCGCCTTCGACGCCCAGGTCGCCCGCGCCTACGGGCGAAAGCCGGACCAGGACACCTATCTGCGCGCGCCGTTCTTCACCGGCCGGGTCCTGGCCATCCGTGGCGTACCGGTGGACATCGAGAAGATCCCGCCGGGCTCCCGCTGGGTCTACGACAACGACGTCAGCCTGTCGGCCCTGGGTCCGGAGCCGCCGAACGCCGGCATCAAGCAGGGCCGCTGGTGGCCCGCCGACTACAGCGGACCGCCCCTGGTGGCGGTGACCAAGGACCCCGCCGAGGGCGGCGCCTTGAAGATCGGCGACATGCTGACGCTCTCGGTGCTGGGCGCCGAAATCGAGGCCAAGGTGGCGGTGATCCGCGACGTCGACTTTGGCAGCTTCGGTGCGGGCTTCCCCATCGTGCTGACGCCCAACACCCTGGAAGGCGCCACGCCCCGGCAGGTGGCGATCGCCAAGGCCAGCCTGGCCGAGGAACAGCGGATCGTGCGCGCCCTGGGCGCCCAATTCCCGGAGGTGAACGTCATCTCCGTCCGCGAACAGCTGGAAGCCGCCACCGAGATGTTCGACCGCGTGGCGCTGGCCGTGCGCGGCGCGGCGGCGGTGGCGCTGATGGCCGCGCTTCTGGTGCTGTCCGGCGCGATCGCCGCGCGGGCCCAGGAGCGGACGCGCGAGGCCGCGATCCTGAAGGTGCTGGGCGCCAGCCGCGTCCAGGTGCTGTCGGCCTATGTCATCGAGTATGGCCTGGTCGGCCTGATCGCCGGCGCGGCGGGGGTGGGCCTGGGCTATGCGGCGGCCTGGCCGGTGGTGGTCCACATCTTCGAGGCCAAGTGGAGCGTGGATTGGGCGGGCGTGGCGACCCTGCTGGCCGGGGCCTCGGGCCTGGCCGCGGCGGGGGGTCTGCTCGCCTCGTTCCAGGCGCTGTCCAAAAGGCCGGCGCCGGCGCTCAGGAGCGAGTAGATCGGCGCCCTGCGCAACAGTGTCGCATCGCCTCCCAGGTAAGGTTTTGGCATCCACCCCGAGCGATGCTGGCTGGACGTCCAGATCGCCCGCCGGAGCCCCCCATGAAGTTCGACATCACGAAAAAGGACCTGGTCGACTGGAGTTCGGCCTCCCTGGTGTTCCTGTCCGGCGCCATGACCGGCCACTACGCCGCCATCGGCATGAACGCGGTCCAGTGGGCCGGTTCGCTGGCCGCCATCCTGGGCTCGGTGACCGTGGCCGTCGCCGTCCGGGTGTGGCCGTCGAAGTCCGCCACGGCCAACGCCGAGGACTAGGCGCCGCCGCCGGCATGCATCGGACGCCGCCGGCCTTCACGGGTACACGGAACCGCTCGGGCCGGGCGGCGCCCGACAGAGCGGACTGACACGGGGTCCGCTCACCAGGCCTAGGCGCCGGAACCGGGCGCCACGGGTCACGCCCTGCTCATTTCATCTGAATTTTCACCCAGCGCGTGCGATCGCTTGCCAGTGGCGTAACGCGTTCGCACTATCGCGCGCATGTTGGAGCGGGCGCGTAACGACGACGTAAGGGTCTTGCTGACCGCCTGGCGGCGCGGCGATCGCGTGGCGCGTGACCGGCTGTTCGACATCCTCTACGGCGAGCTGACCCAGAGCGCGGCGGCCATGCTGCGCGGCGAGCGCAACGTCTCGCTGTCGGTCGGCGACCTGGTGCACGAGACCATCCTGAAGCTGATCGTGCTGGAACAGATCGACTGGCAGGACCGGGCGCACTTCATGGCCCTGACCTCGGTGATGATGCGCCGCGCCCTGGTCGAGCACGTGCGCGCCAAGGGCCGCAACAAGCGCCAGCACCAGAAGGTGGAGCTGAGGACCAACATCCCCGACGTGGGCAACGCCGACCTGGAAGAGGTGAACGAGGCCCTGGACCGGCTGGCGAGGATCGACCGCGAGCGGGCCGACATCGTCGAAATGCGCTACTTCGGCGGCATGGAGATCGCCGACATCGCCGTGGTGATGAAGCTGTCGGAATCCACGGTGAAGCGGCGCTGGCAGGCGGCCCGGCTCTGGCTCTACGAGGCGCTGCAGCCGCAGCATGGCTAGCCGCTCGCCAGAGGCCCGCGCCCTGGACCTGCTGGAGCGGGCGATGGCGCAGCCTTCGGACGACAGGGCGGCCTGGATCTCTCGGCAGAGGGCGCCGGCTGCCGTGCGCGAGCGGGCGCTGGCGCTGCTCAGCGGCGGGGCGGATGCGGCCCTGGTGTTCGCCACCGGCGGCGCGCCCCTGAAGGCCGGCGACGGGCCCCTGCCCGAACGGATCGGCGCCTACCGGATCACCGGGCTGGTCGGCGAAGGCGGCATGGGCGCGGTCTATCGCGGCGAGAGGGCCGCGGGCGATTTCGAGCACACGGTGGCGATCAAGGTGATCCGCCCCGGCGCGCTGTCCGGCGCCCTGATCGAGCGGTTCCGACGCGAGCGACAGACCCTGGCCCGACTGGCGCACCCCAACATCGCCAGGCTGTTCGACGGCGGCGAAACCGAGGCGGGCGAGCCCTACATCGTCATGGAGTTCGTGGACGGCCGCCCGCTGGCGGACTGGCGAGAGGCCGAGGCGCCGGGCCGTCGCGCGCGGCTCGACCTCTTCCAGGCGGCCGCCTCGGCCGTGGCGTTCGCGCACCGGAACCTGGTGGTGCATGGCGACATCACGCTGGCCAATATCCTGGTGGACTCCGCGGCGCAGCCGAAGCTGATCGACTTCGGGCTTTCGTCGCCCGCGACGGGCGCGGGCGCGGCGACGGCCCGCGGCGGCAAGGGCGGTCTCCACACGCCGGGGTTCGCGGCGCCAGAACGAATCCTCGGTGCGCCCTCGACGACCCTCTCCGACATCTACTCCCTGGGCCGGGTGCTGGCCTGGCTCACCGAAGGCGATGCCGCCGACCCCGAACTGGCGGCCATCGTCGCACGCGCGACGGCCGAGGACCCGGAGCGGCGCTACTCGACCGTCGAGGCGCTGCGGGACGACGTGAGCGCCTATCGCGCCGGCTTCCCCGTGGCCGCGATGGAGGGCGGGCGAGGATACGTCTTCGGCAAGTTCGTCCGGCGCCATCGCCTCGCCGTGGGCGGCGCGGCCACGGCCAGCGTGCTGCTGGTCGCCGCCCTGGCGGTGACGCTGGTGGCCAACGCCCAGGCCCAGGCGGCGCGCGCCGAGGCCGAGGCGCGGTTCCAGCAGACGCGCCAGATCGCCACCACCATGCTGTTCGACGTCTACAACGAGGTCAGCAAGGTCCAGGGCGCGACCAAGGCCCGCGACGTGCTGGCCCGCACGGGCCTGAGCTACCTCGACGCCCTGACCGCCGACCCCGACGCGCCGCTGGACGTCCGCGTGGAAGCGGGCCGCGGCTATGTGCGGCTGGCCCAGGTGACCGGCAGCGGCCAGCAGAGCCAGCTGGGCAAGGCGGCCGACGCCAACGTCCTGCTGGAGAAGGCCGAAACGGTGTTGCGCCGCGCCTACGCCGAGGCGCCGGCCGACCCCAAGGTGCGCCGCGCGATGGCCGACCTGCTGATCGAGCAGGCGGGGGTGAACCTCTACAACAACAGCGAGATCGCGCTGGCGCGGAAGCAGACCATCGAGGTCCAGGTGCTGCTGAAGCCGTTCGCGGCGACGGACCCGGAGGCCGCGCGGATCTACGCCACGGCGATCCAGGCGGAGGGCGACTCCTGGGGCTGGGACGGCGAGTACGCCAAGAGTCTGGAGCCGTTCCGACGCGCGGAGGCCTTCATCGCCGGCCTAGCGCCCGCCCTGCGGAACGAGACGGGCGTGATGAAGGCGCACTCGGCGATCCTGCGCCTGCGGGCGGAGGCGCATCACGAGCTGAAGGACGACGCCGCGGCGCTGCCCGCCGTGACCCAGGCCGTGGCCATCAACGAGGCGCTAGCCAAGCGCGAACCGGACTCGCCGGAGGTGCTCCGAAAGCTGGCGATCTCGTTCTGGTATCGGGCGGCGGTGCTGAGCGCGATGGGCCGTGACGCGGACGCCTACGCCTCCGTGGACCGCGCCGTCGCGATCACCCGGCAGATGCGCGCGAAGGATCCGGCCGACCGGGGCGCCACGGGCCTGTTCGCGGTGGTGGGCGAGGTGCGCGCCATGGTGCTGGCCGACCTGAAGCGCTTCGGCGAGAGCTATGAGATGGCCGATGAAGTGCTGGCCGCGCACCGCCAGATCGTCGCCCAGTCGGACAATGCGCCCGGCGTGCGCCGCAGCATGGCCGCGACGCTGAAGAGCGTTGGGGGCGTCTACTACAACGGAGGCGACTACGGCCGCGCCTGCACGACCTGGGGCGAGGCGCGGGGCATCTATCGCGACCTCGACAGGGCGGGAAAGCTGACCGGGCACGACCGGGAGGCCGCGTTGAGCGAGATGCAGGGCTGGATGACGGCGGCCTGCGATCCGCCGCGCCGGGGCCTCAAGGGGCCGCTGTAGGGCCGGGGCGGTCGCCCCAGAGGCGAGGCGCACGCTTCGGTTTCGCCCGTGGCGGGAGATCGCCGTCGAATCGCACCCCCATTCGGGGGCTGCGGCGCGGAGCCCGAGCCATCAGCCTGTCCAAACCGCCGCGAGCGTTCGGGCACGGCGGCTTTTGGGAGAGTTCCTGTGATGCGTCTCAAGCGTTTTCTGGCCGCCGGTGCGGCGATCGCCGCGTTGTCCAGCGCGGCCGGATCGGCCCAGGCGGCCCTGATGGTTGCCACCTTCCAGGGCGTGGTCACCCAGTCGGTCTCGGACATGACCTTTGGATCGGCCAACCTGGTGGGGATGACCTACACGGCCACCTTCACCTTCGACCCGGACCTCGGGACCACGTCGATCTACAATCCCTGCTGCAGCGGCTACTTCGACTACATCCGCGCGGGCTACGACGGCGCCTCGCCGATCCTCTCGGCCCTGATCGAGATCAACGGCCAGCAGGACTTCCAGGACTACAAGACCGACGCCACCACCTATGGAAACACCGAGCGGGTCAGCAGCCCCGGCGCCCCCATGGGCTCGCTCTACATGAGCGGCGTGGGCGGGCGGTACGTGCCGTCGCCAGTGGGCGGCACGGCGTATGACTACCATTCGGCCACCGCGAGCTTCACCTCGCCGACCCTGATTCCGTTCGACATGGACGAGGCCTGGGATCCTGCGACCGCCGGCGCCTACGGCACGGCGAGCTTCCTGCGCCAGGTGCAGAACGCCGGGCGCGGCTACGACCAGGCCTATGACATCCGGGGCACGATCACGAGCGCCCAGGTCTTCGAAGCCGGCGCCGTTCCGGAGCCCGGAAGCTGGGCCCTGATGATCCTGGGCTTCGGCGCCGCCGGAACCGCGCTGCGGCGCCGGCGGGCCCCGGCCCTGGCGTAGCGGCCGCCTATTCCGCGGGGACGACCGGCACCAGGATCTCGCCGCCGCCCTCGCGGAATTTCTGCGCCATCTCGGCCATCCCCGCCGCGGCCACGTCGTTCTGGCCGCGGGCCTGTTCGCGGATGTCCTGGCTGATCTTCATCGAGCAGAACTTCGGACCGCACATGGAGCAGAAGTGGGCGGTCTTGAACGCCTCCTTCGGCAGGCTCTCGTCGTGGTATTCGCGGGCCGTCTCCGGGTCGATGCCGAGGTTGAACTGGTCCTCCCAGCGGAACTCGAACCGCGCGCGGCTGATGGCGTCGTCCCAGGCCCGGGCGGTCGGATGGCCCTTGGCCAGGTCGGCGGCGTGGGCGGCCAGCTTGTAGGTCATGACGCCCACCTTGACGTCTTCGCGGTTGGGCAGGCCCAGGTGCTCCTTGGGCGTGACGTAGCAGAGCATCGCCGTGCCGAACCAGCCGATCATCGCCGCGCCGATGGCGGAGGTGATGTGGTCGTAGCCGGGCGCCACGTCGGTGGTCAGCGGGCCCAAGGTGTAGAACGGCGCCTCGCCGCAGACGGCCAGCTGCTTGTCCATATTGGCTTTGATCTTGTGCATCGGCACGTGGCCGGGACCCTCGATCATCACTTGGACATTGTGCTTCCAGGCGATCTGGGTGAGCTCGCCCAGGGTCTCCAGCTCGCCGAACTGGGCCGCGTCGTTGGCGTCGGCGATGCAGCCCGGACGCAGGCCGTCGCCCAGCGAGAACGAGACGTCGTACGCCTTCATGATCTCGCAGATGTCTTCGAAGTGCTCGTAGAGGAAGTTCTCCTTGTGGTGACTGAGGCACCACTTGGCCATGATCGAGCCGCCGCGGCTGACGATGCCGGTGACACGGCCGGCGGTGAGCGGGACGTAGGCGAGGCGCACGCCGGCGTGGATGGTGAAATAGTCCACCCCCTGCTCGGCCTGTTCGATCAGGGTGTCGCGGAACACCTCCCAGGTCAGGTCCTCGGCGACGCCGTTGACCTTCTCCAGCGCCTGGTAGATCGGCACGGTGCCGATCGGCACGGGGCTGTTGCGGACGATCCAGTCGCGGATGTTGTGGATGTTGCGGCCGGTGGAGAGGTCCATGACCGTGTCGGCGCCGCAGCGGATCGACCAGACCATCTTGTCCACCTCGTCGGAGACGTGGCTGAGGACGGCCGAGTTGCCGATGTTGGCGTTGATCTTCACCAGGAAGTTGCGGCCGATGATCATCGGCTCCAGCTCGGTGTGGTTGATGTTGGCCGGGATGATGGCGCGGCCACGCGCGATCTCGTCGCGCACGAACTCCGGCGTGCAGAAGTCCGGGATCGAAGCGCCGAAGTCCTCGCCATCGCGGATGAAGGCGTCGCCCTGCTGGCGGCGCAGGTTCTCGCGGATGGCGACGTATTCCATTTCGGGGGTGATCACCCCCCGTCTGGCGTATTCCAGCTGGGTGACATTCGCGCCGGGCTTGGCGCGGTAGACCCGGCGGGGCGCGGTGAACTCGGGCGCGAGGTGTTGGCCCTTGGCGAAGCCGTTGTCTTCCGGCTTCACGGCGCGGGGGTTCTCGACCAGCTCGATGTCGCCGCGGCTGACGACCCAGGGCTCGCGGGTCTTCGACAGGCCCTTCTCGATGTCGATGCTGACGGTGGGGTCGGTGTAGGGCCCGGACGGATCGTAGAGCGTCAGCGCCGGCTCGTTGGCGCTGGGGTGGACGGCCACCTCGCGGAACGGCACGCGGATGTCGGGCCATATCACGCCGGGCTGGTAGACCTTCTTCGAGCCCGGGCGTTCGCCGGTGGGGATGGCGGCGGCGGCAAGCTTGCCGGTGGGCTTGTTCATCGGACACGTCCTCAAATGTGGACGGATCACGGACGTCAGGCGGGGTATTGGCCCTTCCCTTCGCCGGCATGACCCGGATCAGGTTCGACGGGTCGTGGGCTCACCCACCTCTCAGCCGCTCCAGCGCGGCCCCCCGAGGATTGCGGGAAGGTAGGCCTGTCGCCCGCCGTCCGCCAGCTTCAAATGCGAAGACGCGGAGCTTCGCCGCGCGTATCATGTCGGGGGGACGTTGTAGGAGAACCGCCGATGAGACTGGCGATCATCGCCCTGGCTGCCGGCGCAGCCGTCCTGTCCGCCGCCGTGACGGCGCCCGCCGCCCTGGCCGCCAAGCCTCCGGCGTTGACCACGCCGCCTCCGCCGTCGGGCACGGGCCTGCCCACCGGCCAGTGCATCCGCAGCAGCGACATCCGCAACCACACCATCGCGGACAAGCACACCCTGCTGATCGACGTCCGCGGCAAGGACACCTATCGGATCACCATGAGGGGTGGCTGTCTGGCCGGCGCCATCTCCTCGGACCCGATCATCACCCGCCAGCCGCCCGGCGCGTCGATCATCTGCAAGCCCATCGACATGGACGTCGCCATCTCCAGGGGCGGCTTCCCCAGCCAGTGCATCGTCGACTCGATCGTCAAGATGAGCCCGGAGGAAGTGGCCGCCCTGCCCCGGAAGCTGAAGCCCTAGCCCGCCAGGAGATCCAGATGAGATACGCCGCCATCGCCTTGGCCGTCGGCGCCGCCGCCGCCGCGAGCCTGGCCTTCGCAAACCCTGGCCCATCGCCCCTGGGTCCCGCCCCAGCGTCAGGCGCGGGTCTGGCCGACGACCAGTGCCTGCTGACCACCGACATCCGGAACCACTCGGTGGTGGACAAGAACACCCTGCTGCTGGACGCCGGCGGCCGCAGCAGGGGCGTCTATCGCTTTACCATGCGCAATGGCTGCCTGAACAGCGCCGTGTCGTCGGATCCGCTCGGGATCAATCAGGCGGGGCGCGCGAAGGTCTGCAAGCCGAAGGACCTGGGCCTGACCGCCCGCAGTGGCCTTTGCCACATCGACTCGATCGTCAAGCTGACGCCGGAGGAGGTCGCGGCTCTGCCGCGGAAGTTGAAGCCGTAGCGTTATGGGTCTAGCAGGCGGGGCATGCATCTCGCCCGCTTCAATCCCGTCCGCTTCGCCCATCTTCCCACGCCGTTCGAGCCCCTGCCCGGGCTGACGGAGCACCTGGTGCGGCCGGGCGGCGGCGGGCCGGCGCTGTGGATCAAGCGCGACGACTGCACCGGCTTGGCCGGCGGCGGCAACAAGACCCGCAAGCTCGAGTTCCTGCTGGGCGACGCCCTGGCCAACGACGCCGACACCCTGGTCACCCAGGGCGCGATCCAGTCGAACCATGTGCGCCAGACCGCGGCGGCCGCGGCCCGGTTCGGCATGAAGTGCGAGATCATCCTGGAGGCGCGGACCGGCTCCAAGGCCATCGACTACACCCGCTCGGGCAACGTCCTGCTCGACGAGTTGCTGGGCGCGAAGATCCGCACCGTACCCGGCGGGACCGACATGAACCAGGAGCTGGCCAAGGTCGCCGCGGAGGTCGCCGCGGCGGGCGGTCGGCCCTACGTCATCCCGGGCGGCGGCTCGAACGTCATCGGGGCGCTGGGCTATGTGGAATGCGCCTTCGAGCTGGTGGCCCAGGCCAACGAGATGGGGCTGGAGATCGACCGCATCGTCACCGCCACCGGCAGCGCCGGCACGCACGCGGGCCTGGTGGCCGGCATCGCCATGATGGGCGCCGACATCCCGATCCTGGGCATCGGCGTGCGCGCGCCCAAGGAAGCCCAGGAGGCCAACGTCTACAAGCTGGCCCGCGAGACCGCGGCCCTGATGGGCCACGAGGAGCGGGTGACCCGCGACATGGTCGTGGCCGACTGCGACTTCGTCGGCGCCGGCTACGGCCTGATCGACGACGGCGTCATCGCGGCTCTGAAGACCATCGCGCGCACCGACGCGATCCTGCTGGACCCGGTCTACACGGGCAAGGCGATGAAGGGGCTGATCGCGCTCGCCAACCGCGGCGACTTCGACGGCGAGACGGTGGTGTTTCTGCACACCGGCGGCGCCCAGGGCCTGTTCGGCTACCAGGGAGAGCTGGAGGGCAAGCTTTGAGCTCGGGCGCCGACGAACCCCTGACCCTCGGCGTCCTGGGCGGCATGGGGCCGGCGGCGACGGTCGATTTCCTCGCCCGGCTGCAGGCCTATACGCCCGCCGAGAAGGACCAGGACCACATCCGGGTC